>JAEEGL011476554.1_pt1 | contig 14317 bp, 14 predicted proteins | sample 9134231 | NCBI WGS metagenome assembly JAEEGL01 (sample SAMN16246548, study PRJNA631951) | gut metagenome | biome: gut microbiome; feature: rumen; material: fiber-attached | host: Bos | place: Iran: Karaj | collected 2018-10 | reverse complement strand
TACTCCTACATACTCTACTCCACCAATTTGAGCTGTAAATTCTTGTTCTTCATTAAAGTTTTCTTTATACTCAACAATTGAATTATTAAGCTCTTCGATATGTGATAAGTTTGAAAAGAATACAGTTAGTTTTTCATCTGTAAAAATATTACCAATATTTATAATGCCAGATTCATCGATTGTATAGAAATATTCATCAGGAATAGTAAAATAGAAGTCAATGTCTTTAATACCATATACAACTTCTTCTCCGCTTCCAAAAAATTTAATTCTAGATACATAGTACGGGTTGTTTTTAACCTTTGTTGATTCGTTTGAATATCGAAACAAACTATCATCTATGGTAATAGTTGGCTCGTTATTTTCTAAATAAATATTATAAATAATTTTACTTGTGAAAAATACCACTAATAGAATGGCTATTAGTAATAATATTTTTTTCATAAATCCTCCTGTTGTATCTGATTCTCTTGTTTTGTTGTATTCTCAAGCTTTTCTAGTGCAAAAACGAATTTATTGCTAATATTAATATCAATTTCATTACAATTAATAACAGAAAACGGTAATAATATTTTCTTGACTTTTGGGGAGCACGCAAGATTGCATAGTGTACTCCAGTTGGAAAATATAAATCTTTGTGTGCATTTTGAAAAGTCAAGATCATCTATTGAGCCTATAGATGAAATTGAAGTAATATAAGATATACTATTTAATGATGCAGGAAATAATATGGTTTTGATATTACTATTTTCAACTCGAGAAAAGTCAAACATATCTAGTTTTGTTTTTGACAAATCGAGTGCCGCAATATTTTCGCAATTAGAAAAAGCATCAGGTCCAAGATATATTAACGAACTAGGCAATTCAATTGTTTTGAGCTTTGTAAAACTAAACGCATTATTACCAATATATCTAAGTTTACTTGAAAAGTTGATTGACTCTAATCCAGAATTTGAAAAAGCATATGGTCCGGATTTGAGTAACTTTCGTCCCAAACAAATCAATCGTTTTAAGCTGTGTACAATTATAAAAACAATAGTTATTAATTTTTTTGGCTGTATTTGGTATTTTAACACCTATTAGATGCGACAATTGTGTTTTGTTTATTGAAGTATTTAATATTATCGTTGCAAAGGTCTTTTTGTATTCCAAAATTACATCATTTTTTCTCCTATCTATCGACCTTGATTTGGACATCATGCAGGCTTTTTGTGCATTTATTACATCTTTATCATTACGAATAACAATAGTTTTAACTGCTAAGGAATCAATAAATTCCATTTTATCTAAAAATGCTCTAATCTTAATACTTATAGCCTCTAGTAAACCAACATGCTTTTTGACTTCAATTGGCAGATTATTTTCAGATGTTTCTAAATCGGGATATTCAAGTTTATATATATATTTCCATAGTTCAAGGTCATTTTTAGATAAGTGGTCATTGCTATATATATATTTCCATGCCAACTCAGCATCTTTATAATTTTTGGCTTCTTTAAAATCTCTTAGCTTGGTTTTCATGTATCTTACTAAGTAAAGTCTCATATCTAAGCCAAACTTAGAAGCGGTACTCTTTGCGTCCTCATAATTGCCTTCCTTTATATATAACATCATTAGCTTAAAAAGTGCACTGCAAATTTTTTGGTCTAGTGCCTGCTTTCTAATATTTAAATTTACATATTCCTCTTGAATATGGTTGGTAAGAGTTTTAACTTTTTCAACGTCATTAGAAGTAGATATTTCATCTAGATTACCAGATAAGATATCTGTATAATCATTTAAATTATTATAGTCTTCATTATATTCATCATTATTATAAATAGAATAAATTGGAGAATATTCTTCTATCGGTGCTTTATTTACTGTTCCTTTGACGTATAATTCTAAATCCGCAAGGTATTTAGTAACAAAATAAGGAAGATTTGGATTTTTAGGATCTTTTTCAAACATTGTACGATAATTATTATATTTTTCGTACAACAATTGTCTATAAACATTTTTATCAGATATCTTTTGCAATAATTTCTCAATGCAATCCAAAACACTATCTATAGCATCCATAAATCTCACCACCTCGTTTGTATTTTTTATTTTTTGTCATTGTCATCATTTAGAGAAATATTATATTTGTATTTAATACTAGATTCGTAATTACGCATTACATTGTAATAGCTTTTTTTTGTGTCCAAATTTGGAATAAAAAATAAAAAAATAAGAAAAACAATTATAATGACAATCGCAAAAAATTCAAGAGTTAAAAAAGGATTTCTTTTGCTTGTTATTTCGTCTTTTTGCAATGTAATATTGTTAGATAACATATAAGTTGTAAAACTATTTCTAAATACTCTTAAATCATCATTTTCAAAATTCGAATCAATATTCTCAAAAGAAACAAGCAGTTTGCAATAATGAGAATAAAGTAGAAAATATTTTTCATCATGAGCTTTGTTATCACGATTATTTATAGTCATAGTCGCAACATTCTCTTTATGAAAACCAAACTCTTCAAATCCGGAACTTAATAAATTATAGTTTTTTACTCTATCGCGTATTTCCTCGTTAAGCTTTTTAAGTAAGTTCTTTTCTCCTTTAATATAATCGGACTTATACTTAGAAGAAAAGCCATAATATATAGTTATAGTATTTGAGTCATTATATAATTTGCAGTATGTTGGGGTAACCAACACATTATAATTTAATGTATTAAATTTAAAAGCAGTATACTCTTTTTTGTAATTTCTCTTCGAATAATCTAATAGTTTTAATTCGAACAAATCATTATTACATGAATATGAGAAATTACAGTTATTAAATGTGTTTGTAAACAATTCTAAAGTATTGTAAATATTAAAAGAGTCATATATTTCTATAGAATTAATAAAAGATTCCAAGAAATTCTTATCTACATTAGAATAATTTGAAGAGAAGTCAATATATACTAAATAATTATCTGAATAAAACATAAAGTTAAAAGTATAGTTTGAATGATAAGGTCTATTCAATATATATCCTGATGTTATGTATTTCCCTACAGCCCTATATTTACCAATTTTTCCAAAATAATGGCCAAAAACTTTAAACCCTCCATCGCTTCTATTTAAATAATAATTAACAAATGAAGAAGATAAATTCCACTTACTGTATTTATCTATTCTAACAGTAACAGGATATAAATTAATATAAAAAGAATATTTATCATTATTTGGTTTAGTAAAGTTAGATTGAAAATCCTGAAAAGATAATATCAACTCTCCTGAATCAAACACTTGCATTGTTTGATTTTGATCGTCATGTTTCCATTCAAATGCAAAGCAACTGCTAAAGAGAGAAATAACAAAAACAATTTCGATACAAATGATATATTTAAAATTATTAATAATAATCACCCACCTAACTAAGAATATGATATATTTAAAAATTTATCATTAACCTTATTTAGTTTAGTCTTCAATTTCATTGGCAATATCACGTTAATCCATGCATTTTTGCTTAGTTGTAATAAACAGGTGATAGCAACATTTGATAAATTAGTACATCTACGGCAATCGACTTCAACTTTACCCATTATCGAAGAAAGTAAAGAATGTTGTCTTATATTTATAAGGCTTTCCGGCAAAATAATTCTACATATAGATGTAAATGCAAAAGCAGAAAAATTTATATCTTTTATACAAGTATTTGATAAATCAACTTCTTTTAGTTTTTTGTTGTATGAAAAAACATATTCACCAATGATACGCAAAGTATTCGGAAATAGAATTAATCCAAATTGTGAATTAGAAAATGCACCATCTTCTATAACCTCTATATTTGTATTACTCAAATCTATCTCTTTCAAAAGTGTACACTTGCAAAAAGAATATGGAAGAATTAGTTTAGCACTTGTTGGAAAATTAATAGAAACAAGGTGACTCTTTTCAGTATAATATCCATTTAGTGGATAGTATTGTACATCTGTTACTGGAACACCATTATTATCAAGATTAAGGAAAAGAACCTTGATTCCTTCTTCAAATATAATGTTTACATTCTTTTTAATTCTATCCTTAATTTTATAATATTCTCTATTTGAAAGAGCAACTGCTTTAGATAATGATTTATACTCACAATATCCAAAATAGTTCTTAACTATAGCAGTCTTTGTTCGAGAGCTCTTCTTAAAATGAATGTGATCTTTATAATCATTTATTGACTGAGAAACATTTGTTTTATTTTCTTTAGTTACAGGTAAGTTTTCTAAAGTATTATCATTCGGATTTTCCAAATGATATATAAATTTCCAAAGTTCTATATCTTTAAATGAAACAGGATCATTACTATATATGAATTTCCAAGCATATTCAGCATCTGCGCTTTTATTTTCATTATTTAAATCTAGAATCTTTTGCTTAAAATAATAAACTAGATATATACGCATATCTAATGTAAAATCTTCTGAAGTGGCTATAGCATCTTCGATTCGACCATCTTTTATATACTTAAGCATAACTTTAAATAATGTCTCGCAGATTTTTTGGTCCAAACTCTGCTTTCTGTAATTTATATTTTCATATTCTTCTTGAATATGATCCACCATCGACTTTATTTCATCAATGTTTCCCAATTTCGAGACTTGTTCCAAATTATAAGAAAGAATATCTACATATTCTTGTAAATTATAAATACCATCCATATATTCATTATGATTGTATATTACTGGTAGAGGCTCATAGTATTCTATTGGAGGCTTGTTACTTAAATTATTAAGATATATTTCCAATTCTGAAAGGTATTTATTTAAAAAGTATGGCAAGTTAATATCGTTTGGATTAGTTTCAAACATAGCACGATATTTAAAGTATTTTTCATACAGCTGATCTCTAAATTCATTATTATTTGGAAGTTTTTGAAGTAACTGTTCAATACCATCTAATAATCCATCTAATATATCCATTGCCACACCTCCTTATTTTTTATAAAATCGTTCTATATATCATCATTATTATGTTCGTTTAATAAATCTAAATTCCTTTTCAAATCTGCGAGAGAAATATTACTTGGTTGCCTATTACTATTACGACGACGATGTTGTCTTTGGTGTAAATTGTCTGCAAATTGTTGTAGATCTTCTCTACTATATGGAATGTCCTTCAATGCAGTATCAAGAGCAGAAATACGAGAAATGTCGAATTTAGTATATTTTCGCCTATCATAGTTTGGATTTCTTAATATTAAATCATTAGCATAATCATCTTCGAAATCTCTAATAGTTCTTCTGTGCGAATAACCATCTTCTTTTTTATGCATAAATTTTAAATATTGATAATATCTAATAGGATTACCTTTTGCTTTATAAGTACGCTGATACTCTTCATAAATTTTGTATATCTTAACAGTTGTCTTTTCAGTATAATCAGGATGATGTGGAAAGTTATCTCCATTAGCCTGAGTTACAATATCATTTGCAAGAGAATGTGCTATTAGTCTTGTTGCTAAAGTTTGCACTGGCATACCTTCTCGATGTTGGAATGCCAATTGCTCAAATTGGTCTAATAGAACCTGTAATTTTTCTTTTTCATTATCAATTAAATGTTTAATTTTTGCTTGTTGCTTTTTGTCATGCATTCCAAGCCTAGATCCTAAAACATGAATTGAAAAGATTTTATTGTCTATTTCATTAACTAGTTGATATAGCGGAATAACAGAATCATAGGCTACTCCAGCTTCCTGCTCAGAAGGCAAGTATTTATGCTTTTTAGAGGCATAAAATTCTTGTGGGTTATCAGGGTTTAACAAACCTTCTCTTTCTATATATTTTCCAACATCACTTCGTATTTTTTCTCTGTAAGAATTATATTCTTCTATAGTCATATAATCATTCCTTCCAAACGATTCAAAACAGGCGAAAATACCCCAATTTTTACAGTTATATAAATTATACTAAAATGTCTATTAATCCTAAGATAAATAATCAAATATTAATATTAAATTTTAGTTACAAAGCTATGAAACTTTATTTATTTTAGAACAAAAAAAGACGCTCCAAGGCGTCTATTATAATACTTCTTTCCATATTCCAACTTTTTTAGGTTTATCTTCAAATACCATTATTTCATCTTTTGTAGGATGCTTAAATTCAACTATATAAGCCCAAAGAGCGATTTGTTCTCCTTTAGGACCGCTTCCATACTTTTGGTCTCCATATAGTGGAAATCCTCTAGATGAAAACTGCACTCTTATTTGATGGTGTCTTCCTGTCTCCAAATCTATTTTTACAAGCTTTAGCGTTTCTGAGCCATTATTCAATGTATTAATTGTCTCATAAGAAAGCTTGGCAAATTTTGCTCCTTTTTTGTCTTTACTACAAACACTAGATTTATTTAATGCTTCATTCTTAATCATATAGTCTTCAAAAGTTCCTTTATCTAAAAGATTATTATCTTTATCATATACAACAGCTAAATAAGTTTTTTTGAAACCTTTTGATCTAATCGATTCTGAAAGCCTAGAAGCAGATTTTGAAGTTTTGGCAAAAACAACTATTCCACCTACCGGTCTATCTAATCTATGTACAAGTCCAACATAAACATTACCCGGTTTATTATATTTTTCTTTAATATATTCTTTACACATACTAAGAAGATCCAAATCACCAGTTTCATCGCTTTGCGTAGAAACGTTGCATGGTTTTTCGACTACTAATACGTGATTATCTTCATAAATAACTTTTAAACTCAAAGTATACCCCCTAAACAATTAGTTCTCCCAACGACCATAAATACCACAAGGCAAAAATAAAGATGAGTCCGTCATAGGAAGACCTATTTCTCCACAAGATATTTTTCCTTTTTTCTTAATAACCATAGACAATACATTAGCAAGTATTGTAGGTGAAAGTCCTGTAGTATATGAATTAATTAAGAAAAAGAGTGGTTTATCCGATAAAACATTGCTACAAAGTTCCACTAAATCATAAAGAGAATCTTCAATATTCCATACTTCACCATTAGCTCCTCTACCATAAGAAGGAGGATCCATAACAATAGCATCATATTTATTACCGCGACGTATTTCTCTTTGTACAAACTTAATAACATCATCAATAATAAATCTAACTGGAGCATCTTTTAAGCCACAACTTTCGACATTTTCTTTTGCCCATGATGTCATACCCTTTGAAGAATCAACATGGCATACAGAAGCACCAGCCTTAAGACAAGCACATGTTGCACCTCCAGTATATGCAAACAAGTTTAATACTTTAATTGGTCTTTTTGCAGATTTTATTTTATCCATCATAAAATCCCAATTAATAGCCTGCTCTGGAAAAAGCCCCGTATGTTTAAATCCCATAGGCTTTAAATTAAAAGTTAAGTCTTTATATTGAATTTGCCAAGAAGCGGGTATCTTCTTTTTAAACTCCCATTCTCCTCCGCCCCTATTACTTCTGTGGTAATGTCCATGTGCTTTCTTCCAAAGTTCAGGATGTGACTTACTTTTCCAAATAATTTGTGGGTCTGGACGAATTAAATAGATGTTTCCCCAACGCTCCAATTTCTCGCCATCACACATATCTAATATTTCATATTCTTTCCAATCTCTAGATAATAGCATGTTATTCTTCCTTTTTTGAATAATTTTATAAATATATTGTAACACAAGTCTTGTAACTAGTATTAAATATGTACTTATGATGTAATAATACTGTAAAGAATTATCTTACTTTTTTGCAATTATGTCAACAATGTCAGCCATTTTTAGACATCTTTTTTATAATTATTGTTATATATATGAATCATTGTTATAATCACATTAATAAAACACTGTTGGTCTTTTCGTTTATAGGAAAGGATGGTATTTATGGCGCAATATTGCTACCCTCAAAAATCTGACAAATATGACTTTGATATGTTTTTGGATAATTTTAAGAAACAAGTTCTACGGCATTTTAAGAAAAACACTGCAATAATTGTTGCCATTGGTGATAGTGACAAAATTCTTTTTTACAGAGCCGATAATTTAGATAAAGTCAAACCTATCGGAAGTATTCATTCCCCAAAATATGCGATAGCTCTTAATTCAAGATTTAGAGAAGTTGGCATTATGACTACATCAGAAGCACTTCTTCCGTATTCTCTATTCGAAATAACCGGATATGATTACTATACGCTGTATAAAAATGATGTCGATAAATTATAAAAAAAAGAGACTTTTAAGGTGTACCTTGAAAGTCTCATATATTTTCTATAGTCGGCAATATGTTTTTCATCTTAACTATTAATTCATTTTGTTTCTCAATAATCTGATCATATTGTTCTAATTTCATACCTTTTGCAATAATAAGATCTAAAATTGCATCTATCTCTGAGGATACTTTTGCTGCATCTTCATTAAGTGTTTTAGTTGAGTCTTGTAAGAACTTTAGAAGCGTTTTTAGCTCTTCTAACTTTTCATCTGATATAGATGTCGCATCTTCACTTACTTCGATTTTTAAGCCATTTATTCTTTCAGCAGCAATCTTTATTTGACTAGATAGTAATTCTTTATATTGTTCAATTTCTATATTATTCTTCTTAATAATATCTACTTTGGCTTGTTTCGATTTTGAAAGAAGCATAAGTTGTTCAATAGTAAGTGAAGGAATGTCTGTTGCATCATCAGCATACGTTAATGAAAGTGACATCGTAATGATGATAGCACACATAGTCAAAACTAATAATCTTTTAATCATGGTGCCACCTCACTTTCTGTAAGTGAAGCATTAAGCTTATCTTCATCTACTGTAGGAACATTACCAACTGCTTCTAATAAACCTTGAAGTGCAGAATCTAGTTCATTTAATACTTGCCTTTTTTCTTCATTTGATGTTTCTATAGAAGACGAAATAATTGGCTCTTGTATAATTCTATCATTATCATTTTCATTAGGAATCTCGATAATTGTGTCTGGCATACGTTGCTCATTTTCGCCATTATCCTCTTCTACTTTAGTTTCTTGCTTAGTTGGTTCATCTTTGATAATAGGTTCAGGATTTTTTTCAATCTCAGCAGAAGCGGTTACCTCAATTTGATTTTCTTCTCCACTAATTTTTTCTAAATCATTATCTTCCCCTGAAACTAATACTTTATCTCCACTAGAAAAGGAAACACTATTTTCTGAAACATGTGGACGTCCTTTTATATTGGTAGAAATATCTCTTGTAGAAATATATCCATAAAATATAACTAATAGCAAAACTATAAGAACAAATATCATAATTGTTGCTATACGAATTATTCTGTTATTCACATGTCTCACCCCTTCCTAAAATATCTTAATTAACTGGAATCGTAATTGTAGTCTTCGTTCCTTTTCCAACTTCGCTATCTATTTTGATTGTACCTTTGTGCATATCTACGATATTTTTAACAATGTTTAGTCCTAAACCTGCACCATTTGTAGCATCACCATACTCATTTGCAGTATAAAACTTATTAAATAAATAAGAAATTTTATCTTTCTTAATACCTACACCTGTATCTTCAATAATGATTATGGCATTTTTATCTTTTTTATCTAATGTTAGTCTAATGTAGCCTCTATCTGTAAATTTATATGAATTATTTACAACGTTAATTAGTACTTGAGTAATTTTATCTTTGTCCGCATTGATTTCTATATTTTTACATTTTTCAACATAATCAAATTTAAGTTTTTTATCGGCAATCATGCTCTCTAATTCTATCTTTAGGTCTTTTCCAAGATCATTTAAAATGAATTTTTCTTTGTTCAATTTAGTAGAGCCAGATTCTAACTTAGCAACTTCAACAATTTCATGTGTAAGAGATTTTAATCTGTTTGCCTCATCATAAGCAATTTGAAGATATTTCTTCTCATCAGCTGGTTTAATAACTCCGTCTAAAATACCTTTTAGAAATCCTATAATACTTGTAAGCGGAGTACGGAGTTCGTGAGAAACATTAGCAACAATATCTTTTCTCATTTGCTCAGCTACACTAAGTTCTTTCTTCATTATATTGAATGAACGAGCTAGATGACCAATTTCGTCTTTTGAGTTAATTTCAATATCTGGTACTTCTCTTCCACGACCTATATCGATTGCATAATTACTAATCCTAATAATTGGCTCAGATATTTTTATAGAGCTTCTAAGAATAGCAAAAGCACTAAGCAAAACTGTAATAGCAATAATTCCAAGCATTGTCGTTAATACTTCTTTAGAAATATTGGTAAGCTCTGTCATAGGTGTAAATAGTAATATAACACCAGAAATCTGATTATTATATTCAAGTGGCATACCAACATATACAACTTCATCATCAGATGCAAGTCTAATTGAACTCATATGCTTAATTGTAGCACCATTCATAATTTCAGCTATATCTGAAATTATCTGCGAATTAAGTCCTAAATTTGCATTTGTGTTATCACTAATAGACAAAGTCGAAGTATCTGGATTTAGTACATATATTTTAATATTAGAGATATAACTCATTGCGTTAATCCATGAGTTAAGCTCGACTCTTGTGATTTCGTTGTTATAATACCTTTCCATTAGAGCATTAACTCTATTGCCAGCATTTACTAAATCTTCTTCTGCTTGAACGGTAAATTCTCTATAAAATATACTAAGCATAAAAAATGATACTATGAAAATAATGGCAAGAAAAAGTGAAAGGTAAGATATAAACAACTTCATATAAATACTTTTAAACATCTAAATCTTCCTTATTACTTAATCTCAAATTTGTATCCTACATTCCAAATAGTTTTAATTTCCCATTTACTAGACTTTGAGGATAATTTTTCTCTTAAGCTTTTTATATGAACGTCAACCGTTCTAGTTCCTCCAAAGTATTCATAGCCCCAAACTTTATCTAAGAGCTGTTCTCTTGTGAAAACTTGATTTTTATTAGTCATAAAAAAATACAATAATTGTATCTCCTTAGGCTTTAAGTCTTTTACTAATTTGTCATCTAACTTAACTTCATATGTATCCATGTTAAGTTTTAGATTATCTATCTCAACTTCTTGAGAAGGTTTTACTTCTTCTTTTGTAACGTTGCTTTCTTCTCTTCTTAAATGCGCTGCAATTCTAGCAAGAACCTCAACAGGTTCAAAAGGTTTAACGATATAATCATCAGCACCAATATTTAATCCTTGAACTTTATTTTCTAAAGCATCTAATGCTGTTAGCATGATAATAGGAACTTTAGTAAATTGCCTAATTAGTTTACAAGCTTCCCAACCATTAATAACAGGCATCATAACATCTAAAATAATCAAATCCGGGTTTTCTTTTTTGGCAGTAGTAACAGCCTCACTTCCATCATAAGCAAAGCAAGTTTCATATCCTTCATTTTTTAGATAAATATTTAAAAGCTCACAAATATTTTTGTCATCATCTACTACTAATATTTTTTTCAATCGTTTCCCCTCCAAGTTTTAAGAAAAGATTTAATATAAAAAAGAGAGACTGCCAAAAGCCGCCTCTCTTTCAAGCGAACGCTTATCGATAAGCATTCATGATAAAATATACTTAATTAAGGAGTGTGGTAATCCACTTCTTAATTATAAGTTTACAATAATCTGTAATTTTTCATACCAAAATTTTGTGAGAGTAGTTACAAAATTTGTGCTATAAAAAAGAAAGAATACTGTAAAATTAAAAAAGTATATTATTATCTGCAAGCGTTTTTCGCTCCACAAATATAATATACAACATTTTTAAAATAAAGTTAAGATATTTGTTAAAAAAATGTAAACGAATAGCAAACATTTATTCGCCATCATTAAACTTAATGACTATTCCTTCTTCTTCAGATGGTGCTCTAAGAAGCTTTTGGTAATCTTTTATAAATATTTTACGTATAAATTTAGGAATCTTGTTCAAGCTTTGGTAAAGCTCTTCGTTTTGTTTGCGAGCTTCTTCCAACTCATCTTTTAGTTTTTTAATTTTTATATCTTTAATTGTAAGAACTTCTTTATAATCCGAAAATAGTTCTTTGGCTTTTTCTATTTTTTTGTTTTCTTCTTCAAGTGCTTTAATAATACCTTGAAGTTTAAAGTTTTCGTTTTCTAATTCTTTACTACGTTTATTTTGAAAATCATTTTGTTTATTATCATTTCTAAAAGAATTTTTTTGATTTGAAGGATTTGATTGTTTTGATTCATTTTTTTGTTTTGATTTTTGTGATTGTTGTTGACTTATATTTTGTTTTGTTGTTGACTTTTCTTTGTGTGTCGTCTTTTCAGAATATTTATTTGGGTTATCAATTGCATCTTTACCATAGTTCTTTTCTATTGACTTAATAACTTTTTCCAAAATATCATAAGCTTTTTCATCTATCTTTTGTTTTTCTAGAGGCAAATTGGGATCTATCTTCATAGTTGGATCTGGTTCCATCTTACTTTTTATTTCATTTAAAAGACTCTCTGGAATCAAATCATATTCTTCTTGACTTAAACATTCGAGAACTAGAAAAGCTTGATAGTATGCCTTTGATTTAGTCATAACAATCATCCTTCGTAAATATAATTAGTTTTTCTTCGGTATGTGAATATTTTTAGCAGAAATATATATTTCTAGTACATTCATAGCGGTCAATCTATCTATTTCTTTTTTAACCTTTATTTTGAAGTCCGCAAGCGCTGGCTTAATAACAACTCCGTATTCAGTGGTAACATCTATATAAATAGTTACTCCTAAATTTGATGTTTCAACATTTACTCTTTGGATTTTATAAATTGCTGTTACGTTAGATGCAACATGAGTGATAATAGTTTTAAAAACGTTGTCTGAAATTGTGTACTTACCTAAATAACTAAATGTAGGCCTTACAATTGATTTCTCCATTAGCATAGGGGCAGTATTACGGCCTTTCCATCTAAAAATTTGAAGCGGGTCTAATAAATAACCACTAAAATCTTTTTTTATCTCAAAAGTTGGAACAGGTATAACGTGCTTTCCTCCAGACATTCTCGCAGAACGAGCTGCTGCAATTTCTTGAGCACTTGATACGTCTTCTATATATATTGTTTCTTCTATTTCTGGTAGTCCTAAGTTTCTAACAATTTTTTGAACCATATCATCTGATGTGCCAAGTATAAGTAAACTATCTGGATTTTCCTCCGCAAGCTTTGCTTTCATAACATCTGCATTTTCACGAAAACTAAATAATGCTCTTTTAACTGCTTCTATTTTCGTAGAAGCTTTTTTGGCTGAGTCACCGCAGATAATTGTATTACCCTTAATAAGTATCGCATCATCAATAATATATTCAGTATTTTTCATACGTGCTACCATTTGAGCACGATGGCTTTTACCTGTTCCGGCTAGGACCAACAAAAGCATATACCTTCATTTGCATTCCCCTTTTAATTAGCTGTTCATAATTGCTTCAAACTCTGCATCTTCAATCTTTTCTTTTTCTAATAATACTTGAGCAACTGTATGAAGTTTAGCTTCATGTTCTCTTAAAATTTGCTCCGCTCTCTTGTACGCTTTATCAATAATATTCTTAACTTCGACATCTATAACTGCTGCAATTTCATCAGAATAGTTTTTAACATTATTGATATCTCTTCCTAAGAATACTTCTTCTTGATCATTGCCAAATGTAATTGTACCTAACTTTTCACTCATACCATAACGCATAACCATAGCTCTTGCCATTTTTGATGCTCTTTCTATATCGTTAGAAGCACCTGTAGAAACGTCATGAAGAATAAGTGCTTCTGCAACACGGCCACCAAGAAGTGAACAGATTCTATCCTCCATTTCTAACTTAGACATAAACGATCTGTCTTCAGTATTTTTATACATTGTATAACCACCTGCTGTACCACGAGGAATAATAGAAATTTGATGAACAGGTTCTGAAAACTCTAGGAATCTAGAAACTACTGCGTGACCACCTTCATGATATGCAGTAAGCTTTTTCTCATTATCTGAAATAACACGTGACTTCTTTTCTGGACCCATAAGTACTTTTACCATAGCATTTTCTAAATCTTCCATAGTAATAGCTTTTCTATCTGCACGAGCTGCTAGAAGAGCTGCCTCATTAAGCATGTTTTCTAAGTCAGCACCAACAAATCCTGCTGTATTTTTAGCAAGTAGTCCTAAGTCTATGTTGCCTTCCATCTTTTTCTTAGAAGCATATAATCTAATAATTTCTTCTCTTCCTCTAACATCTGGTGAAGGAACTACAATTTGTCTATCAAAACGTCCTGCACGAAGAAGAGCTTTATCTAGAATATCTGGTCTATTAGTAGCTGCTAAAACAATAACACCTGAGTTAGTACCAAAGCCATCCATTTCAACTAATAATTGGTT
>JAEEGL010734910.1_pt1 | contig 14317 bp, 7 predicted proteins | sample 9134231 | NCBI WGS metagenome assembly JAEEGL01 (sample SAMN16246548, study PRJNA631951) | gut metagenome | biome: gut microbiome; feature: rumen; material: fiber-attached | host: Bos | place: Iran: Karaj | collected 2018-10 | reverse complement strand
GTAAGATCACAGAGCTCCTTGAGAAGGGCGCCGTTGTACAGCTCGACGAGGATGTTGAGGGCTTTGCAACGCCGAAGCACCTGCAGAAGGAGGATGGCTCACAGGCTCAGGCTGGTGAGACGCTCGAGTTCAAGGTGATCGAGTTCAATAAGGACAGCAAGCGCATTATCCTTTCTCACAGCCGTACCTTCGAGGATCCCGCTCGTGAGGAGAAGAAGGCAGCCGCTGCTAAGAAAGCTCCTCGTGCCAAGAAGGATGAGACTCCGAAGGTTGAGAACGTTGCAGCCAGCACCACACTCGGTGATCTCGACGTACTTGCACAGCTGAAGGCTCAGATGGAGAAGAAGGGTGAGTAATAATCCCTTCTTTCCACAATTTAATAAGAGGCCAGGATTGATTTCCTGGTCTCTTTTATTTCATCATCAAATATCGTATTTGCTTTTGCGTTTCTCAGCTTTCCGTGGCTGACTTGGATGGAATCCCATGTGAGGCGTCTTAACCCCCATATAGCCCTGATGCCGTTGTCGGATCTTGGCTACATAATCCACCGTTTCAGAACCGCGCATGTATCCGTGTTTGACAATCGGATCGTTATAATACTGGGGAGAAGCCAGTTTTAAGACGTATTCGGACACGTCGCGCCAAAGATGCGGATTCTTACCATCACGCTGAGCCAAAGCCATCGCATCACGAATATGATGAAGGCCTCCATTATAACTTGCCAGCACAAAATTAGTACGTTCCACACGGTTTTTGATATCTGAGAGTTTGCCTTCCAGTTGTCCTAAGTATTTGGCTGCTGCAGCGATGTTCTGCTCCGGATCGTACATCTTATCACGAGGTAATCCTAATAGATCAGCCGTCGCTGGCATAATCTGCATCAGGCCCTTGGCACCAGCAAAAGAAACTGCCTTGGGATCGAACGTCGACTCCTGATAGCATTGGGCTGCCATCAGACGCCAGTCCCATCGAATGAGCTGCGAATACTGCTGGAAATAATGGTCATAATGGGAGATAATACCACCATTCTTATCCAACATGGGCGAGAACACCCTACGTTTGACACGCTGAACGGACAGCTGGCGCGTCTCTTCCTGCTGTACCTCTGCCACCATCTCTGGCTTATACCATGCCTTTAATTCTTCCGCCAAGATAGGTTTAGTAGACTTCACCTCCAAATGGCCAGGTGTAGGCCATGCAACGATATCAATCTCATTCTCAGCCAATTGCTTGATGAGCTCTACAGAATCCCTGCACACTTCTACACGGACTTTCACACCCAGTTTATCAGCCAAGCGCTGTACAAGAAGAAACTGGGTTCCGAGGTGTTTGCCATGATAATCGTAGTATGTCTGTGGTCCGCTAACGGTAGCCAGAATCAACTCCCCACCCTGCTGTATCTCATGAAGATCGAAACCTTCTGCCACTTCAACAGAGTCAAGTACTTCGCCCCAAGGTGTAACAATATGCTCCTGCTTCTTTTCCGTGCAGGAGGCCAGCAGCAATGCTGCAAAAAAGGGAGTCAAACGAACTATTCTACGTTTCAAATCGCTGCAAAGGTACGAAATTAATGCATAATTTATACGAGCGGCAGCAAATTTTTCACTTTTCACTCTTCACTTTTCACTTATTTTTGTACCTTTGCACCCGAATTAAGAGTAATTAGACTTTAACGTAAGTATGTTAAGAATAGCAGTACAGTCAAAAGGCCGTCTTTTTGAAGATACGATGAATCTGCTCGCTGAAGCGGACATCAAAGTCAGTGCAAGCAAACGCACACTATTGATACAGTCGAATAATTTTCCTTTGGAAGTACTTTACCTCCGCGACGACGATATTCCCCAAAGCGTAGCTTCTGGTGTAGCAGATATCGGTATCGTGGGAGAAAACGAATTTATAGAACGTGGTGAGGATGCAGACATCATCTCTCGCTTAGGTTTTTCTAAGTGCCGTTTGTCGCTGGCTATCCCCAAGGAGATCGATTATCAGGGCCCCGAATGGTTCAATGGCAAGAAAATTGCCACCAGCTATCCGCATATCTTAAAGATGTTCCTCGACAAGAAGGGCATCAAATCAGAGATACACGTCATCACAGGAAGTGTGGAAATCAGTCCGGGCATTGGTCTGGCAGATGGTATCTTCGACATTGTCAGCAGTGGTTCTACCCTTGTCAGCAACAACCTGCGTGAGGTAGAGATTGTGATGCAGAGCGAAGCACTGCTTATCGGCAACAAGCAAATGTCACAGGAGAAACGTGAGATCCTGGATCAGATGCTCTTCCGCTTCAAGGCAGTGAAAGATGCTGAAGACAAGAAATATGTACGCATGAACGCACCTAAGGCCCGCCTACAGGAGATTATTGATGTGCTGCCGGGTTTGAAGAGTCCTACCATTATTCCTCTGGCTGACGATGAATGGTGCTCTGTTCACACAGTATTAGACCAGAAGCAGTTCTGGGATATCATTGGAAAACTGAAAGAGATGGGCGCACAGGGCATCCTTGTCACACCGATTGAAAAGATGATTCTCTAGAGATACTAGAAATACTGGATATGAACATTATACGTTATCCCAAAAGAAGCGAATGGCAGAAGATTGTGGAGCGTCCGCATTTAGATGTATCACAATTAAACGAGACCGTTGCCTCCGTATTAGCTGATGTCAAACTGCGTGGTGATGAAGCCGTAAAAGGCTATGAGCTGAAATTCGACCATGTAGACTTAGCCTCTCTTGAAGTAACGAAAGAAGAGATTGCTGAAGCAGAGAAGTTAGTGACAAAAGAATTGAAGGAGGCTATCCAACTGGCTCACGCCAATATCAAGACCTTCCATGAGTCACAGCGTTTTCGCTCCAAAAAAATTGAGACGCAGCCTGGTGTCACCTGCTGGCAAAAGAGTGTACCTATCGAAAAGGTCGGACTCTATATCCCAGGTGGTACTGCCCCACTCTTTTCCACCGTATTGATGTTGGCAACACCAGCCAAGATTGCCGGATGCAAGGAAATTGTGCTCTGTACCCCGCCGAATCGCGAAGGCAAGGTGAACCCTGCCATTCTGATGGCGGCTCAGATAGCCGGGGTGAGCAAGATATTCAAAGCCGGAGGTGTTCAGGCCATCGGCGCTATGGCATACGGCACGGAAAGCATTCCAAAAGTCTATAAGATATTCGGACCTGGCAACCAATATGTAATGGCAGCCAAGCAGCAGGTGAGCATTCACGACGTAGGTATCGACATGCCCGCTGGTCCTTCTGAGGTGTGTGTGATTGCAGATGATACTGCCAATGCAGAGTTTGTAGCAGCCGACCTATTGTCTCAGGCAGAACATGGTGCTGACTCTCAGGTATTCCTGATCACCACCTCAAACAAGTTTATTGATGAGGTACAGAAGGAACTTGACAAGCAGTTAGAGGCACTTCCCCGTAAGGAGATTGCACAGAAAGCGCTTGAAAACAGCATGTTAGTATTGGTGTCTGATATGCATGAGGCCATCGACCTGTCGAACACCTATGCTCCAGAGCATCTGGTCATACAGACAGAAGATTACGAAGATGTGGCTTCGAAAGTCATCAATGCCGGTAGCGTATTCTTGGGACAGTATGCTTGTGAGAGTGCCGGCGACTATGCCAGTGGCACCAACCACACACTACCCACTCATGGTTATGCAACCACTTATAACGGCGTCAACCTCGACAGCTATTGCAGGAAAGTGACCTTCCAGCACCTCACGGAAGAGGGAGTGCGTCAGATTGGTCATGTCGTAGAACTCATGGCAGAAGCCGAACAGCTCGATGCCCACAAGAACGCCATGTCGGTTAGAATCAAATCCTTAGGAAAGTCTAGGAAAGCCTAGATTATCCTAGAAAATCCTAGATAAACTCTATGAAGCCCTTAAAAGAACTTACCAGAAAGAACATCTGGAATTTGGCACCCTATAGTAGCGCCCGCAACGAATATGCGGGTCGCGAGGCTCACGTATTCCTGGATGCCAATGAGAATCCCTATAACGCGCCCTATAACCGCTATCCAGATCCGCTGCAACTCGAGCTGAAGGCTGCCCTCTCAAAGGTTAAGGGTGTGCCTGCTGAGAACATCTTTCTTGGTAATGGCAGTGACGAGGCCATCGACCTGCCCTACCGTTGTTTCTGCGAGCCCGGTATCGATAATGTTGTGGCAATCGAACCTACATACGGGATGTACAAAGTGTGCGCCGACATCAACGATGTCGAGTACCGTCCAGTGCTACTGGATGAACAGTATCAGATAACTGCCGAGAAATTGTTGGCAGCAACAGACCAACATACCAAACTCATCTGGCTCTGTTCACCAAACAATCCTACAGGCAACAATCTGCAGCGCGAGGAAATCATCAAGGTCATAGAATCCTTCGAAGGTCTCGTGATTGTCGACGAAGCCTATAGCGATTTCTCTTCCCAGAAGACTTTGCGCTCCGAATTGGCTAAGTACCCCAACCTTATCGTGCTCAATACGATGTCGAAGGCATGGGGATGTGCAGCTATCCGTCTAGGTATGGCCTTCGCATCAGAAGAAATCATCGCCATCTTCAATAAAGTGAAATATCCCTATAATGTCAATCAACTGACACAGGAACAGGCACTTGAGGCGCTGAAAGACCCATTTGAGGTTGATAAATGGGTGAAATTGCTTTTAGAGGAACGCTCACGCATGATAGACGCATTTAAACTGTTGCCCATCTGCGAGAGAGTCTTCCCCACGGATGCCAATTTCTTTCTTGCCCAGATGACAGATGCTGTCAGAATATACAATTATCTTGTAGATAAGGGCATCATCGTGCGCAACCGTCATCGAATACAACTCTGCCAGAATTGTCTTCGTATCACCATCGGTACGAAAACAGAAAACGGAGAACTGATAGCAGCCCTCCGTCAGTATCAATAACCTCTCCTTTCCAAGAGGGCATCAATACCCCAAAGGAATTCCCCTCCTTTCCAAGGAGGGGTTAAGGGTGGTTCTTACTTCGCTTTCTTTGCCAGTTTCTCTGCCTTCAGCTGTGCCTTGGCAGCTTTCTCTGCAGCGTTGTGAGCCTTAGCTTGCAACTTCAGGTCGCCAGGATTCTCTGCAGCCTTCTCTGCAGCCTTCTGGGCCTTTTCTTGAGCCTTTGCAGCTGCCTTGGAAGCATCTTGAGCCTTTTCCTTTGCATCCTCACGCTTCTTCCTTTCCTTTTCCTTTTTCTTAGCTTCCTTCGCTTTCTTCTCGACAGCCTTCTGCTGCTTCTTGGCTTCCTTCTCAGCAGCCTTCTGAGCCTTGATAGCTTCCTGCTGAGCCTTAACAGCTGCTGCTGGATCGGTAATCACATCTTGTGCCTGAGCGGTAAAAACGCTGGCGGTGATGGCCATAACCATCGTCAAAATGAACTTTTTCATAATCTGGTCTTTTTAGTGAAATAATAATGTTTATTTAACGTTTAATTTGATAATCTTTCCATTCTTCAACCTGATGATCTGAACACCCTTATAGGTGCTGTCAACACGATTGCCTTTCATATCGTAACGTGCAACGACCTCTGTCTCATCGATGATCAGCTGGTTGATTGCCGTTAATTCATTCTCAACTTCTGACTGAAGGCTGTTAGCCTGATTATACACAATATTAACGTTGTCAATAAGTATAGACATGTTATCTCTCACAACATTGTAAATGCCAACATATTGATTAAAGACATCAACGCCGTCAGATGATAATTCATTGAAAGCTAATGTGGCCAACCTCGTCATACTTTCCACATCATCGATGGCTGTGGCTGAAGCCAGAAGGGTAGGCAACTGATTACGTATATCAATAGCCTTCTTTATCAGCGAGTCATAAATCTGCATCGCGTCTTCCAGCTGTTCAATCTGACCAGAAATCAAATCTCTCTGGGATTCAAGTATAATGATATTACTATTAAGTGTCTCTAACTTTTTCTTGAGGTTCTCAATGATTTCCGAGTTGTCAGCTCTCGTGTCCGACTGCATGTCAATAAGTTCCTGAAGTTTCTTCTCAATCTCAGTATATTCAACTTTCATTTGAGAAATGGCATTATCTATTTCAGACAACTTCGCCTTCAGGATGTTTAACACATTCATACATTTCTCGTAATCAGCCTCCTGAGACTCAATGGTGCCCTCAAGAGTCTGGATAGCACTCTGACAGTCCTCTTTCGCCTTGGCCAGTTTCTCAGCCTCCTGCTTTTCTTTCTCTTCATCAGACTTGGCTGTGTCAATCAGATCTTGTATAACTTTCTGGAGTTCCGCTAAAGCAGTTGATGTATCTGATAGTGACAGTGTCTTCAACTGTTCAGCAAGTGCATCTAAATCCTTAGAAATAGAGGTTATATCAACGCCATCCAAATGACTCTTAATTACTTCTGTCTCAGGTTTCAATGCCTCCACATCATCTTTCTTTGTGGCAACGTCGACCTTAACAATCAGGTCAGCTATAGCCTTATTCATCTCTTCAAGTTTTGTTGCAAAAGAAGCATTTGACTTCTCTGCATCACCCAACTTTGAAGAAACGATTTCCAAGGATTCCTGATAATCTTCAAGTTCCTTTTCGTATATCATCACGAGTTTCAAAAGATTCTCTTTCTTCTGAGACTCAGAAATATACTTATCCTCAAGCAGTGTCTTAATTTCTGCAATCTTGTCAGAAACAGACTTGGCAGTCTCTAAGGCAGAAGCAATAGTTGTTTTCAGGGCATCAATAGACTTATTGTTCGCCTCTACCACATCCTCCTTATCTGATGCAGACTTGCTAATAACTTCGATAGTTTCCTTCATACCAGCCTTGGCAGCTTCCAGTTCTTTCCTTTCTTGTTCTTCCAAAGCAGCTGTTTCCGCATCAGCTATCGCCTTATCAACAGCCTTATCAAGATCAGACAATGCCGTTGTGATAGATTCTGTAGAAAGAGCTTTTTGTTTTGTCTCTATTGTTCCAAGACTGGTGGTTAATGTTGCAACATCAACACCATCGACAAGACTCTTGATCACATCCGCATTGGTATTTAGGGCCTCCACCTCAGATTTCTTTGTAGCTGCATCTATAGAAGCCGTCAATTCAGTTATCGAATTCTTAGCTTCATCAAGCTTTGTCTTCAGCAAAGTGTTCGATGATTCTACCTCAGAGAGTTGTGTTGTAAGCTCTGACAGGGATGCCTCGTAAGTCTTAAGCTCATTCTCCAGTTCATCAAGTTTTGACAGAAACTCTGACTTCTGTGCATCAGTCAGTAGCGTATTGCCTAACTTCGACTTAATAGCAGTAATCTTGTCAGAGACAGTCTTGGCTGATTCTGAAGCAGTATTAATAGCAACCTTCAAATCGGCAATGGTCTTGGTATTCGCCTCTACCGCAGCCGCCTTATCTAATGCAGACTTGCTAATGCCCTCTATAATTTCCTTCATACTGGTCTTTGCTGCTTCCAACTCTTTCTTTTCCTGCTCTTCCAAAGCAGCTGCTTCCGCATCGGCTATCGCCTTGTCAACAGCCTTATCAAGATCAGACAATGCCGTTGTGATAGATTCTGTGGAAAGGACTTTTTGTTTTGTCTCTATTGTTCCAAGGTTGGTGGTTAATGCTGCGACATCAACACCATCGACAAGACTCTTGATTGCATCCGCATTGATATTCAGAGCCTCCACCTCAGATTTCTTTGTGGCAGCATCTATAGAAGCTTTCAATTCAGTTATCGAATTTTTAGCTTCGTCAAGCTTTGTCTTCAGCAATGCATTCGATGATTCTGCCTCAGAAAGTTGTGTAGTAAGCTCTGACAGGGAGGCCTCGAAAGCCTTAAGCTCATTCTCCAGTTCATCAAGTTTTGACAGAAACTCTGACTTCTGTGCATCAGTCAGTAGCGTATTGCCTAACTTCGACTTAATAGCTGTAATCTTATCAGCGACAGTCTTGGCTGATTCCGAAGCAGTATTAATAGCAGCCTTCAAATCAGCAATGGTCTTGGTATTCGCCTCTACCGCAGCCACCTTATCTAAGGCAGACTTGCTGATACCCTCGACAGTTTCCTCCATACTGGCCTTGGCTGCTTCCAGTTCTTTCTTTTCCTGCTCTTCCAAAGCAGCTGCTTCCGCATCTACTATCGCCTTATCAACAGCCTTATCAAGATCAGACAAGCTTGTCTGCATATTGGTAAATGTGATACCGTTAAGACTATTGCCTACCCCTAAAATCTGAGTTGTTACCTCATTAACATCATATCCATTTCCCGTTGTTGTCAGCTGGGCAGCTAATGCCTTAGAAGCATTCAGTGCTTCTTTTGTAGTGATACCAGCGATAGAGCCCAACTGCTCAGAAATCCGTGATAGCAATTCATTAAGTTGGGTCTTTAATGATGCATTTGTAGATTCTAACGTAGTGAGTGTCGATTCTAATGCAGACAAATCATTCTTCAACTGAACCAACTGATTGTTCAGGGTTGTCAACTGCGTCAAGAAGTCATTCTTCTGTGACTCAGAAAGATAAGAATCATTTGTAAGTTTTGTATTGATTGAAGCGATAGATGCTTCAATAGTGGTAATTGATTGTTTCTTCTCATTTATGGCAGTCTTCAATGCTGTTATTGTAGCCTCATTTTCAGCAACCGCCACCTTCTTTGCTTCTACAGAACTCCTCAAAGAAGTATAAGTATTTGTTAGTTCTGAGCGGTCAGCATCTGACACCTCCGGCTCTGGTTCTGGGATAAATGTTGAGATATCAACAACCGTGAATGACATTGTGGAAGGCTCAACAACAATTTTCACAGCATGCTTATCCGCATCATCACACAACAACCAATCGGAGGTTCCGCTTTCACGGCTATATGCCTTTATATAATATGTTCCTTCAGATAGATTAGCACCAAAATTACTGGTTCCTGTAGCAGGAGTATAGGAATTGGTAAAATCTAAACTAATTGTACCACTAAAACTCTCAATCTTTCCCACTAAACTACCTTGTGAGTTAATAACACCATACCCTAAATCAAAAGTATATGGGTTTGCAAGATTACTTGTATAAGTAAAAGCCAACCCCAACGTTACTCTACCCCTTGAGTTACGTGTAGCTACATATTCATGCCCTGTTGGAATTACAAAATTACTAAAGTCGACATTTCCTACACCCGCATCAATAACAGTAGCCTTTACCGTTTCTGAGAATGATCCATCTTCCTTAGAAAGATTGATGACGGCTTCTTGACCATAATTGTAACCTCCACTTCCGCCCCCTGTTCCTTGTTCAGGGGGTGTAAGGTCACTCAGATAGAAATAATTATCCTGAAATCCTCCCCATCCCCAATTAATTGAATATCTTCCATCTCCATCATATCCATGAACGATAAAAGCATGACCTTCATCATTAGCCGTCTGACCCCCATAAATAACAGGGCGGCCTAAATAAATCTCATTGTATATTAAATCGTCCCATTCTGAATCAGAATAAACACTACGAGAGACATAACGGGTACCTCTGCTATAACCAAAATAAGACTTAAATGCATCAGGAATAGCAGAAACAGGTGCACTACTCCCTCTGATATTATATTTCATATTAACAGCGGTTCCACAATATAACATAAGGTTGGCTACCGCATCTTTCTGCTCCTGAGTGGTAGTCTGCGTCTCATAGTTATCTACCATATTATTCCATTCAAGAGCAGAGCCAGAAGGTATTTCCGACAAATATGCAGTTTTTTTCCCACTTGGCGGCTGCCAATAATAATAGTTCTTATATCCAGGTATTGTAGCCTGTGTGGCGTCGACGAAATGTTGATGATAAAGTACCTGAGCCATTGCCGTAGCTACGCATCCTGCCACACAATGTACGCCTTCATTCACATTGCTGTAATAACCTAACGGCGTCTTATTATTATAAGGTTCATTTTGAGCCCATTTCACCGTCATCAGATCCGGCAAATAATTGTGACTGGCACGGCGAGCCGCAACAGGAGCCCCATTCCGTATGGCTTCTATCTGAGCTGCATAATAATTCAAAAGGTCTGCCATAGCAGGCGGGATATTGTCCACATCGAAATGACCAGATGTCGAATAACCCAACACGGTCTCCACACGATCATCACCACTGACGATGACAAAGCCCTGATCCATGCCAGCATTAAATACATAATAACACTCGGGCTGTACTATGCCCTGTGCGCGACGACGCGACATCTGCGTTTCTGCAGACGTAAGCGAACCAGGTAAACCCTTTTGGCTAAGAAACATCTGTGCCTGACGAAGGGCCTGGTCACGTGTTACCTGTTTTGCCCAACCTATATTGGCAAAACAAACTAATGTTAGGATAAGTAGTAGTCGTTTCATATCATACAATTTCAATAAGATGCCACAAAGATACGAATAATATCTGTAAGTTCCAAAGAAATCAAGAAAAAAAAGCCCCGTCAAGTTGAGAGGGCACTGAAAAAGCCCTCCATTTGAAGAGGCAACCTTGATTATTCATTAAAAGCAGATTGCATATAACCGTTAGGTGCGGTTTTGCGATCTGCTTTTCATTTATCCATTATAGGGGCATAGGGGCCTTCAAAAGGCGTCTTATTTGACTTATAAGAGGCTTTTTGCAGGAACTACCCCTCTCTCAGATTAATTTGAGGATTCTCTTGATATTCGCGGCAAAGATTGTGATGGCTCCCTGCATCTGCATGGAGTACAGTCCGTATGATTCGGCCCTGTCGTAGCCATAAACGTGTTTCAGCTCAGCATTTTTGGCCTCTATCTTGTATCTCTGCCTTGCTTTGGCCTTAAACTCCGGTGTTTTCTGAAACTCCATCAGCCTTTCCTGCTCGCCGGTCTTTATAGAAACACTGTACGTCTTGGTCTTAGAGCCTTCTTTATAGCACCCCTCTCTATGAGAACATGCCTTGCACTTATCGGTGTCAAAGTAGTATGTCCACACTTGGTTACATCTTCCGTCTTTCTTCCCCTGCTTTGCCTTCCTTATTGCCATGTGTCCCGCAGGACAGACAAACATACCAGCATCCTTGTTGAAGTCAAACTTGTCCTCTTCCTTCCTATTCCCGTTACTGATGACAGGATTCAGCCTTGAAATCAGTTCAAAACCATTCTTCTCATCCTCTGCCAACCTCAGATTCTCAACACCAGAATAAGCAGTATCTCCAATAACGGTATCTACCTCCATTCTATTATTGCGGCTTTGCTCAACGAGGCTTTCCAATTGCGGGCCATCACCCTTCTCGCCAGAAGTGACTACAGCGGCAGTAATGATCCTCTCGTCACTCATGGCAATATGTGTCTTGTAGCCAAAGAAGGAACTGTCCTCACTCTTATGTCCTAAACGAGCATCCTCATCTTTTGAGGTCGTATAATGGTCTTCGATATCCTCCAGCGTTTCCTTTAACATGTTAATGCGTTGCTTGACAGCAGGAACCTCGGCAATACCTGCATTGCCTGATACGATGTCAATCAGCTCCTTGGTATAGTCTAGTTCCTTGACGAGGTCGTCGTCCTCATTCTTCTTAGGAAGAGTTTCCTTGATGTCCTCATCGGCATTGTATATGGCCTTTCTCAACTGCTTGGAGCGAAGGCGAAGTATCTCTATGGGACTATATGGATTAGACCTTGAACCAGTGTGCGTCGCATCAACAATGATCGTCCTTGACTTAATGACACCTTTCTCTATAGCTATGTCCACAGTCTTCTTAATAAGGAGATTAAGCAGGTCCATGTCCTTCAAACGCAATTTGCGGAACTTGGAAAGTGAACTCGGATTGATGACTTCTGCCTCTGGAGCCATACCAAGGAAGTACTTGAAAGACATGTCATAACGGGAACGATCCACCACATCCGCGTCAGAGATGTCATAGATGACCTTAAGGAGCAGGTACTTGAACATGCGGATGGGAGACTCTGCCATACGGCCATTGTCAGGACAGTATTTGTCTAACAGTTCTTGATAGACAAATGAGAAATCAACGAGGCCGTTGATACGCCTCAATAGATTGTCTTGTGGTACAACTATGTCGTACAAGGCACTATACTCACTCAATACTAACTTTTGTTGTTGCGACAGCATAAGCATACTCTTTTATGCTGTAAAGGTACAAAAAAATCTGCACATAGCCAAATATTTTACTGACTATGTGCAGACTATAATTGTTAAAAAGTGCCTAATGGGACTTTTTCAGTGCCCTCGTATCGACACAGCCTCTTTTTTTGTTTATTTATAACCCTCTGGCCTTGAGCAGGCTGGAGGCATCGGGCTGGGCCATACCCGTGAAGTCGGTAAACATCTGCATGAGGTCGCCCGTATTGCCACGACTCAGGATCTTATCACGGAAATCCTGACCCGTCTCAGGCTTCAAGGCACCACGCTTGGCAAAGACATCGGCAATATTCACAGCCAGGACCTCAGTCCACAGATAGCTGTAATAGCCGGCAGCATAGCCCCCACCCCACACATGGTTGAAATAACTGGTATGATAACGGGGCGGTATCTGAGGATTGAGCAGACCTATCTGGCGCAGGGCCTCTGTCTCGAAGTCATCAGCCTTGTCGGCCGTTGGGATATCCTTCGAGGGCAGCATATGCCAGGCGATGTCGGCACAGGTGGCGGCAAGGTTCTCACCGAGGGCGTAAGCCGTCTGGAAGTTGATGCTCTTCAGCATGCGCTCCTTCAGGTCGGCAGGCATCGGCTCACCAGTCTCATAATGACGGGCATAGTGGTCGAAGACCTCCGGGATGGAGGCAAACGACTCGTTGAACTGCGAAGGCATCTCCACGAAGTCGCGGGCCACGCTGGTACCACTCAGACTGTTGTACTGACAGTTGGAGAGCATACCATGCAGGGCGTGACCGAACTCATGGAACATGGTGGTCACCTCGTCCCACGTCAGCAGCGACGGCATACCATCGGGAGCCTTGGCGTTGTTGCATACATTAAAGACAATAGGTATCTGGTTGCGTTGACGGCTCTGCTTCTGGAAACCGTTCATCCAAGCTCCTCCGCGCTTCGTAGGACGGCGGTAGTAGTCGCAGCAGAACAGGGCCAGCGTCCTGCCATCCTTGTCGATGACCTCGAAGGCCTGCATATCCGGATGATAGAGGGGAATATCCTTACGCTCCTTGAACGTCAGACCATAGACACGGTTGGCGGCATAGAAGACTCCATTGATAAGCACGCTGTCGACATTGAAGTAGGGTTTCACCTCGTCGTCGGAGACATTCAGGAGTTCCTTCTTCATCTTTGCCGAGTAGTAGAAACGGTCGTAAGGCTGCAGCTGGAAGTCCGGGCCAGCGGTCTTGCGGGCAAAGTCCTCGATGGCCTTCGTCTCGGCATCGGCCTTCGGCGAATACTGGCTGATGAGGTTCTTCAGGAAGGCATAGACATTATCCGGTGTCTTGGCCATCGCCCGTTCCAGCGAGTACGATGCATAGTTGGGATAACCCATGATCTCTGCCTGTTCTGCCCTCAGCCTGGCTACCTCGCTAACGATAGAGAAGGTGTTGTATTGGCCTGTACCGTTGGCACGATGGACAGAAGCCTCAAAGACTTTCTTGCGCAGATTGCGGTTATCAAGATTAGTCAAGATAGCCTGTTGTGTCGTGTTTACAATGACGATGGCATAGGGCGCCTTACCGCCTCTGCTCTCGGCATCTTTCTTGCACTGGGCGATGTCTGCCTCACTGAGTCCTGCGAGATCTTCCAGCTTATCCACCCAGACGACAGCATCGTTCGTGGCGGCTTGCAGCAGATCGCCCCACTCCTGCTGAAGATCGGAAATCCTGAGATTGATTTCCTTCATACGCTTCATCTTGTCCTCTGACAACAGAGCGCCCCTGCGGACAAAGTCCTTATAGGTCTCCTCCAACAGTTTCTTGTCCTCTCCCTGAAGGGCATCATGCTCTTTGTCGTAGACTTGTTTGATACGTTCAAACAGTTGTTTGTTGAACATGATCTCGTTCGACAGGTCTGTCAACATAGGCAGCACCTTCTTCTGAATCTCACCAATCTCAGGTGTTTTATCGGCACTGACCAACGCAAAGAACACGCCGCTCACACGGTCGAGCAGTTTGCCGCTCTCCTCCAGGGCCAAAATGGTATTCTTAAAAGTGGGCGGCTCTGGGTTATCTACAATCGCAGCTATCTCTTCCCGATTCTGCTGAATGGCAATCTCGAAGGCAGGCAGATAGTCAGAGGCCTGAATCTTGCTAAAGTCGGGGGCACCGAAAGGTAAGGTGCTCTTCACCAAGAGCGGATTCTCACGCTGCGGCTGCTCATCGGGCAGGAAGAGCGGATCCTCAGGCATCACCATAACAGGCTCAGTCTCAGAGGCCT
>JAEEGL010137786.1_pt1 | contig 14317 bp, 8 predicted proteins | sample 9134231 | NCBI WGS metagenome assembly JAEEGL01 (sample SAMN16246548, study PRJNA631951) | gut metagenome | biome: gut microbiome; feature: rumen; material: fiber-attached | host: Bos | place: Iran: Karaj | collected 2018-10 | reverse complement strand
GCCGGGCACGTAAAGCGAGCGGTAGACGCCTTTGAAGAACGGGAAGCGCTTCGTATGGGTATGCGCGTAGGTGACGATGATCGCAAGCTCCGCAAAACGCGAGATGACCGTCGCGATCGCCTCGCCGAGTACGCCAAGCGCGGGGAAGCCGAGCTTGCCGTAGAGCAGCAGCCAGTGGAACGGCAGATTGAGGAGCACGGGGGACCCGCTGGGGATCATCGGCACGAAAGTCTCGCCCGTTTCGCGCAGAGAAAAGGCGTAGCACATCGAAAGCGCGGCGGGAACGAGCCCGATCAGCATGATCAGGACGTACCTGCTGCCGTATTCGAGCGTTGCGGCAAGATCGCCCTCCGCGCCGCTTTCGTGCAGAAACAGCGTGAGCAGCGGCTTATGGAAAAAGCCAAGGACGACAAGCGCGACGGCCGAGATGCAGGCGCAGATCAACAGCTTAAAGCGGAGCACGTGCCGCACGCCGTCCGTATCCTTTTTCCCGGCAAACTGCGCGCCGAAGATGCTGGCCCCGGAGAGCCCGCCGAAGACGGTCAGATTGAATACGAAGATCAGCTGATTCGCGATCGCGACGCCGCTCATCTGCTCGGTTCCGATCCTGCCGACCATCAGATTGTCCAGCACGTTGACGAACTGGCTGACGCCGTTCTGGATCACGACGGGTATGACGATCGCAAGGACCGCCTTGTAAAACGCTTTGTCGCCGATGTATTTTGAAAGAAAAGACCGCTGTTCCATTGCCTGACGTTCTCCGCGGGGCGTTCTTCCGCCCGTCCGACTCACAGTATACCATGAACGCGTGCAAAAGAAAAGCCGGAAAGTGCGCGATCCGGCGGGCGGCGGTTCGTTTTGCCTGCGCGGAAAGGCAGGCGGACAGATGTTTACAAATTGCACATTGCAATCCGGGCGGATTTGTTTTACACTGTATACGTGATAATATATAAATCCGAACACGGTGTGCAAAGAAATGCTGACAAGGATCTATTTTACCTGCGTAAGTCCGCTTGCGGACGAGCAGCTCTATCAAAGCCTGTACGCGGCGGCTTCGGAGGAGCGAAGGCGGAAAACCGACCGGTACCGGTTTTTGAAGGACCGGATGCTGTCCCTCGGCGCGGAGGGACTGCTGCGGTATGCGCTCAAAAAGGCGGGTCGCGGCGATAAAGCGATCTCCTACCGGTACGGGGAGCATCAAAAGCCGTATCTTTCCGATGCGGACGGATTCTTTTTCAACCTCTCGCACGCCGGAGACTATGCGATGCTCACGGTCTCGGACGCGGAGGTGGGCTGCGATATCGAACGGATCCGTCCGGTCGATCCCGGGCTGTTCGCCCGCGTGCTGACCGAACATGAGCATTCCGTGCTGACGGCGGCGCCAAAGGAGGAGCGGGAAGCGCTGTTTTTCCGGTACTGGGTGCTGAAGGAGAGCTGTATGAAGGCGCTCGGAAAAGGGTTCTTTCTGGAACCCAGATCGTTCTCGCTCACCCTCGCCCCCGCGATTTTTGCAAGCGGCGCAGGCATTTCAGGTCCGCTTGCCTTTGCCGACGGAGCATTTTCGGACTACCGTTACGCGGTCTGCCGTGCCGGAGAAGACATCCAGATACAAACGGAGATCGTTCCGATCGAAGAACTCACAGGAGGTATTTGATATGACCATTGAAAAAAACGAAGAAAACGGCGTCGTTACGCTGAAGCTCGCGGGCTGGCTCGACACGCAGGCCGCAGCGCTCCTTGAGGAGCAGATCGAAGCGCTGGACGCCGATACGCCGTCGCTTGTTCTCGACCTTGCGGCGCTGGAGTACACGTCCTCGGCCGGACTCCGGCAGATCGTCGCCGCCCATAAGAAGGTGGACGGGCGGCTGACGCTGAAGAACGTACAGCCGGAGATCATGGACGTACTCGAAATGGCAGGATTCGTAAAGCGTCTGCACATCGAACCATGAAGCACTCGATCGGAAAGCGGATCGTCCTGATATTTTCGATCACGCTGGTTTTGACCATCCTTGCGTCGGCGGCGCTCGGCTTCAGCAACGCGTATTCGGCCGAGCTGGTGCAGAACCGGACCGTCGGACGCAGCGCGGCCTATATCGCTTCGGATATCCTGAATACGATCGGTCTGGACATGATCACGGATCCGCAGAACGAGCTGGCGTACGATGCGGCCAGAATGCAGCTTCGGACGGTCTGCCAAAGCCTGTCGCTGACGTATCTGTATGTATATACCGTGGACGCGGACGAGGTGCGGCATTACGTCATGACCGTCGCTTCCGACGACGCGCTCGACGAGCTTGTGCGCGAAGGGCTCGGGCTCGGCGCCGTCAGCCGGGAGCCGCTGCACGAGCAGGAGCGCGTTGCGCTTGCCGGCGGAGAAAGCGACAGCCGCTTTCTGCTGGACAATCAGTTCGGCAAAACATCCGTATGGACCACGCCGTATCGTTCCCCGAGCGGAAGGCTCGCCGCGTTGATCGGCGCGGAAGTCAGCGTCGAGGTCAGCAACGAAGCGATCCTGAAGCAGTTTCTGGTGCGCGTTCTGCCGGTGTCCGCGTTTCTGATCGCCGCGTTTCTTATTTTGTATTTCCTGCTTCGCCGCCGTCTGATCCGGCCTCTGCACACCGTTGCGGAGCGCATGGAACAGTTCGATCCGTCGACGGAGAACGCGCCGCTTTCGATCCGTTCGCAGGATGAGATCCAGCAGATCGCCGATGCGTTTGAAAAGATGTCCGGCGATATCCGTACCTATATCCGCAATATCGAAACGATCACCGCGCAGCAGCAGTACGAGCGCGCGCAGCTTGACGTTGCCCGGCGCATCCAGTACGGAATGGTTCCGGCGTCGTTCCATGACTGCAGGGACGGCGTGGACGTCTGCGGGCTGATGCGGCCCGCAAAGGAGGTCGGCGGCGACTTCTACGATTGTTTCCTGCGCCCCGACGGGCAATACTGCGCGCTGATCGCGGACGTCTCCGGCAAGGGCGTCGCAGGCGCGCTGTTCATGGCGCTGACCAAGAACCTTGTGCGGGAGCGGATCATGCACTGCGAGGATCCGGCGGAGGCGCTGAACAGCGTCAACGACGACCTTTGCGCGCAGAATCCCGAGGGCATGTTCGTCACGCTCTTTGCAATGCTCATTGATCCGAAGACCGGAACCGTCCGCTGCGCCAATGCGGGACACAACCCGCCCGTGCTGCTGAAGCGCGGCGCGGCAGCGTATATGAAGCCGAAGCCCGGCATCGCGCTCGGGCTTTTCCCGGACGCGGACATCGAAACGGAGACCGTGACGCTCGCGCCCGGCGAGGGCGTACTGCTGTATACCGACGGCGTGACCGAGGCGGTCAGCACGGAAAAAGCGTTTTACGGCACGGAACGGCTCCTGAAGCTGATGGAAACGCTCGGCGAAGCGGACAGCCGCGCGGCCGTAACGGCGGTCGGGGAATCGGTCGACGCGTTCTTTGCCGGCTGCGAGCAGTTCGACGATATCACGGTCGTTGCGGCGTATTATACGGGAACGGACGAGCGGACGCCGCTTTCGCTTGCGCTCGGCGCGTTCGGGCCGGTCAGGCAAAAGATCCTTTCCGAATGCGAAGGAAGCGCGAACGCAAAAAAGATCGTGCTTGCCTGTGAAGAGGCCTTCGTCAACATCGTGCAATACGCAAACGCGACCGAGGCCGATTGCCGCGTCAGGCGCGAAGGCGACCTGCTGACCGTAGAGCTTCGGGACAACGGCATGCGCTTCGACCCGTTCTCAAAACCGCTGAAGCAGGACGACGATTTTTTGAGCATGGACGAGGGCGGACTCGGCATCCGGTTTATCTGGAGCATCGCATCGGACGCGAATTGGAGCTATACCGACGGCAGAAACGTTCTGACGCTGGGTTTCAGATTGTAAACGGATCACAGGAGGCAATTGATGGAAGAAAGCAATCGCGGACTCCCCCTGAACGCGGGACAGACCGGCATCTATCTGGAATGCATACAGGCGCCGGATACGCTGAAATACAACATTCCGGCGCTCGTGCGGCTGCCGAAGGGCATCGAACGGGAACGGCTGATCGCGGCGGTCCGGACGGCCGCCGAAGGGCACGAGGCGCTGTTTGCCGTGATCCGGGAATCGCGGGGCGTGCCCTCGATCGTATTTAGGCGGACGGAGATTCGCGTGGACGCGCTGCGTGCGGACAGGATCAAGGACGGCGTCAGGGGCTTTATCCGGCCGTTCGATCTTGCAAACGGTCCGCTGTACCGGTTCGCCTATCTTTGCACGCCCGAGGGCGACGGGCTCCTTCTCGACGTGCACCACATCGTATTTGACGGCATGTCGCTGCACCTGCTGCTCGACGAGATCGCCGCGGCGTACGGCGGCGAAACGCTGCCGAAGGAATCGCCGACGTTCTCCGCGCTTTTGACGCCTTCGCCGAAGGACCCGGAACGGACGGAACGGATCCGGACGATGCTCCGTGACGAGCTGGACGGCGCGGATTTCGATTTCCGGCTCGACCCCGATATGCTCCTGAAGCAGAAGCCGTCCGGCATGGGCATTTGCGAGATCCCAATGGACAGCCTTCCGGCCGGCGCGGGCGAAGCCTTTGTAAAGGCGAACGGGATCAGCGAGAACGCGCTGTTTTTAGGCGCCTTCGGTTTCACGCTGGCGGCGTACGCCGGCACGGAGGAGGCGGTCTTTGCTTCGGCGCATTACGGACGGTCGGCGTTCAAGAACGATCCGGTCGTCGGCATGTTCGTGCGCACGCTGCCGATCCGCGTCCGCTTCTCGGCGGACGAAAGCCCGAAGGCATACCTTTCCCGCGTCTATGACAGCTATTACCGGATGCAGCAGAACGACTGCGTCGATTTTTCCGAGCTCGCGGCGACGTACGGGATCCGCGAAAACCTCTCCTTCGTGTACCACGCGGACCTTCTGAACGACGTCGTGATCGGCGGGAAGACCGCGCCGGTTGAGCTGCTGAATACGAACGACCCGATCTGCGACCTCGAATTCACGGTCCGCAAGCGCCCGGATGGCTACGCGGTGATCGCAAAGTACCGCCGGTCCCTGTACACGGAGGACTTTATCCGAAGCTTCACCCATACGTTCCTGACCGTCGCGGCGCAACTGTGCACCGCGGACCGCATCGGCGCGATCGACCCCGTTTCCGCGGCGAACCGTGCGCGCATCGACGCATTCAACCGTACGGAAGCGGAATACGACACGGCGCATACGGTCGTCGATCTGTTCCGGATGCAGGCGCGCAAAACGCCGGATGCGGAATGCCTCGTGTATCTTGACAGGCGCTTCACCTACCGCGAGGTCGACGATCTGACCGAGCGTCTTGCAAAGCATCTCGTAAAGCGCGGCGTCGGGAAAGGCAGCATCGTCGGGATCATGATCCCGCGGTGCGAATACATGCTGCTTTGCTCGATGGGCGTTCTGAAATCGGGCGCGGCATACCTCCCGATGGATCCCTCGTACCCCACGGAGCGGCTGAATCAGATGCTTTCGGATTCCGGCGCGTCGTTTCTGATCACGACGGAGGAGCTGAACAGCCGCATCACGGACGACTTTACCGGCGAACGGATGATGACCGACGCGATCCCGGCGCTTCCGGACGACGATACGGCGCTTGCGGCCCCGTCGCCGGAGGACCTGTTCATCGTTCTGTACACCTCCGGCTCGACCGGAAAGCCGAAGGGCGTCATGTTCCGTCACGCGAACACGATGGTCACCGTCGCCTGGGGACGCGACTTCTTCGGCTTCGGAGAGGGCAGCCGGTTCGGGGTCTATGCAAGCTTCGGCTTCGACGCCAACGTGTTCGACACCTATCCCATCATCACCTCCGGCGCGGCACTGTACATCATTCCGGACGAGCTGCGGCTCGATCTCTTTGCGCTGCAGCGCTATTTCAACGAGAACGGGATCACGAATTCCATCATGACCACGCAGGTCGGCACGCAGTTTTTGCGCATGCAGGGCACAAAGACGCTCCGCACGCTTTCGGTTGCGGGGGAAAAGCTTGTGCCGATCGACCCGCCGAAGGACTTTCAGCTCTATAATCTGTACGGGCCGACGGAGGGCTCGGTGCTGGTCACCGCATTCCCCGTGGACCGGCCGTACGAGGACATCCCGATCGGACATGCGGTCGACAACGTCAAGCTGTATGTCGTGGACGGTTCCGGCCGTCTTGTGCCGCCCGGCGCGAAGGGCGAGCTGTGGATCACCGGCCCGCACGTGACGGCGGGATACCTGAACGATCCCGAAAAGACCGAAAAGGCGTACGTCAATAATCCGTTCTGCACGGCGCCGGGCTATGAGCGCGCCTATCGCACCGGCGATCGCGTGCGCTTCCTCATGGACGGCAATCTGCAGTTCGTGGGCCGCGGCGACAGTCAGGTCAAGATCCGCGGCTTCCGCGTGGAGCTCAAGGAGGTCGAGGAGGTCATCCGCCGCTTCGACGGGATCAAGGACGCGACGGTCGCGGACTTTACGGAGCCGTCCGGCGGCAAATTCATCGCGGCGTACGTCGTCGCCGACGAGCCGGTCGACGTCGCGGCGCTGAACGCGTTTATTCGCTCCGAAAAACCGGACTACATGGTCCCGGCGGTGACGATGCAGATCGAGCGCATCCCGCTGAACCAGAACCAGAAGGTGAATAAGAAGGCGCTGCCCTATCCCGAGCGTCAGCAGACGCAGCAAAAGCAGCCCGAGAACGAGACGCAGCAGCGCGTCTTCGATCTTGCGGCGGAGGCGATCGGGCATTCGGGCTTCGGGATCGATACGAACCTTTTGGACGCGGGGCTGACCTCGGTCGGCGTGCTGAAGCTGAACGTGGCGTTGAGCGAAGCGTTCGGCGTCAACATGCGCATCTCGGAGCTAAGGCAATACGAAACGATCCGCAAGCTTGCGGCGGTCCTCGCGCCATCGGAGCAGGCGCATTCGGCCGAAGCGCCGGAGGAAGCGCAGAGCTGCGAAGCGGAAACCTGTCCGCTGTCGAGCGTGCAGCAGGGCGTCTATGTGGAATGCCTTGCAAGTCCGAATTCGACCGCCTACAACATTCCGCTGCTTCTGAAGCTCGATCCCGCGGTAGATGCGGACCGGCTCAAAGCGGCGCTGACCGCGGCGATCGACGCGCATCCGTACCTTAAGACGCGGCTTGTCGTTTCCGAATCCGGCAAGGTCATGGCCGAGCGGCACGATACGGATCCGATCGAGATCGCGATCCTCGACCGATCGGACCTGCATCTCGGCTTTTCCGAGCTCGTCCGCCCGTTCCGCCTGACGGACGCGCCGCTCGTGCGCGCCGCGCTGATCCGGGACGGCGCGAGCCTGTATCTGTTCTTCGACGCGCATCATCTGGTCTTCGACGGAGAATCCCTGATCGTGCTTCTGCGCGATCTTGAGCTTGCCTACGGCGGCGGCACGCCGAAAGCGGAACGCTTTACCGGGTTTGAATACGCGCGGGAGGAGGAGACGCTCCGCAGGGGACCGGCATATGCAGAGGCGAAGGCGTACTATACCGCCCTGCTCGACGGGCTGGACGCGGACTGCCTGCCCGTGCGCGACAAGAACGACGCGGTCGCCGACGTCGGGCTGCTGTCGCATCGCGTCGCCATAGACCGCGCCGCCGCGCAGCGGTTCCTGAAAACCGCGCGCACCACGGCAAACGCGCTCTGGAACGCGGCCTTCGGTTTCACGCTCGCAAAGTTCCTCGCCCGAAACGACTGCGTCTTTACCACCGTCTACAACGGCAGAAACGACGCGAGACTGATGGACGCCGTCGGCATGTTCGTGCACACGCTGCCGGTCGTCTGCGATCTCAAAAAGGAAGAGACCGGCAGTGCGTTCGTTGCGCGCATCGGCAGGCAGCTTTCCGACAGCATGGCGCACGACATCTATTCGTTCGCGGAGATCTCGCGCGCGTTCGACGTCAAGGCAAACATCCTGTTCGTCTATGAAGGCGCGATCGGCGGGGCCTTTACCGTCGGCGGAAGGCCTGCGGAGCAGGTTGCGCTCCAGCCGGACGATCGGAAGGCGCCGCTGACCTTCTTTGTGTTCGACACGGAGGAGGGCTTCCGGATCGATTGCGAGTATGAGACGGAACACTATGAAGAATGGGATATCCGCTCCCTGCTCGAGAGCCTGGAGCAGGCGGTCAACGCGCTTTTGCGGGACGAACCGATTGACGCGATCTCGCTTTTGACGGAGGACGGAAAGGAACGGCTTGCGGCGTTCAACCGTACCGAAAAGGCAGTCGAGGATACCGATATCGCGACCCTGTTCCGGCGGATCGCCGCGCGGTATCCGGACCGCACCGCGCTGATCTGCGGCGACGTTTGCATGCGCTACCGCGAGGTCGACGATCTGTCCGACCGGATCGCGGCGTACGCAAAAGGCCTCGGGATCGGACCGGAGGACGTCGTGTCCGTCCTGATCCCGCGCAGCGAATACATGGCGGTGACCGCGCTCGGCGCGCTGAAGGCGGGCGCGGCGTATCAGCCGCTCGACCCGGGCTATCCCACCGAGCGTCTGCAGTACATGATCGGCGACGCGAATGCGAAGCTGCTGATCACCGACGAAACGCTGATCGGCCTGCTGCCGGATTACAGGGGTCCCGTGCTGCTTTTGAAGGATATCGCATCGCTTCCAAAGGGCGGCGCGGCCGAGTCCGGCGTGCGTTCCGGCAATCTGTTCATCCTGCTCTATACCTCCGGTACCACAGGCAAGCCGAAGGGCGTGATGCTGACGCATAAAAACCTTGTCAACTTCTGCGACTGGTACCGGACGTACTATGAACTGACGCCCGAATCGGTCGTCGCCGCGTACGCCAGCTTCGGCTTCGACGCGAACATGATGGACATGTACCCGGCGCTCACGACCGGCGCGGCGGTATGCATCGTTCCGGAGGACCTTCGGATCGATCTGCCGCTGCTGAACGAGTATTACAAGCAAAACGGCGTGACGCACGTCTTTATGACGACGCAGATGGGCCGTCTGTTCGCGTCGCAGATTTCGGACGCGCAGCTTCGGCACCTGTCCGTCGGCGGCGAAAAGCTCGTGCCGCTGCAGCCGCCGAAGGGCTATACGCTGACCAACGGCTACGGGCCGACCGAGTGCACGATCTTTTCCACGACGCAGCCGGTCGACCGGCTCTATGACCGCATTCCGATCGGATCGCCGCTGTCCAACTATAAGCTCTACGTCGTCGACAGCTTCGGACATGAGGTGCCGCTCGGCGCGATGGGCGAGCTGTGGATCGCAGGCTGCGGCGTCGGACGCGGATATCTGCATCTTCCGGAGCGGACCGCATCGGTGTTTACGAGCAATCCGTTCTGCGCCGCGCCCGGCTTCGACCGCGTGTTCCGCACCGGCGACATCGTACGGCGTCTCAACGACGGCAGGATCGACTTTATCGGCCGCAACGACGGTCAGGTCAAGATCCGCGGCTTCCGCATCGAGCTTGCCGAGGTAGAGGGCGTCATCCGCGACTATCCCGGCATTCGCGACGTGACCGTGCAGGCGTTCGAGGACGAGGCCTTCGGCGGCAAATACATCGCCGCCTACGTCGTCTCGGACGCGGCGGTGGATTTTTCAAGCCTCAGCGATTTCATCCGCAGCAAAAAGCCCTCGTATATGATCCCGGCGGCGTTCATGCAGCTTGACGCGATCCCGCTGAATCAGAACCAGAAGGTCAACAAGCGCGCGCTGCCGAAGCCGAAGCGGCGCGAGGAGGCCGGTAACTTCGTGGAGCCGGCGACGCCGCTCGAACGCGAGATCTGCGAAAAATACGCGTCGATCCTCGGGCTCGATCGGGTCAGCGCGACGGACAGCTTCTTCGACATCGGCGGCAGCTCGATCAGCGTGGCGGAGATCGTCATGTTTGCCATGAACAAGGGCTACCCGATCGTCTATAAGGACGTGTTCGCAAACCCGTCCGCGCGCGAGCTCGCCCGCGTGATCGTCGGCCAGGGGAAGGACGAGAAATCCAAGGCCGCGGCGGACTTTGACTACACCGCGATCAACGAGCTGATCAGGGTCAACAGCATGGAGCATGTGGACGAGATCTCCGCGCGGCCGCTCGGAAACGTCATTCTCACCGGCGCGACGGGCTTCCTCGGCGTCCACGTACTGTACGCATACCTCAAAAACACCGAAGGGAAGATCACCTGTCTGATTCGCCGCGGCCGCTATGAAACGGCGGAAAAGCGCATGAAGACGATGCTGATGTACTACTTCGGCGAGATGATGCCGGAGCTGTTCGGCAAGCGCATCTTCTGCGTGGACGGCGATATCACCGTGCCGGAGAGCCTCAGCGCGCTCGAAGCGTCGGACGCCGACGCCGTCATCAACTGCGCCGCCTGCGTCAAGCACTTTGCAAAGGACGATATCCTCGACCGGATCAACGTGCGCGGCGTCGAAAACCTGATCGATTTCTGCGTGCGCAGCAAAAAGCGGCTCGTGCAGATCTCCACGATCAGCGTCGGCGGCGAGATCGGCACAAGGAATCTGCAAAAGCTCCGGGAGGACATGCTCTACTTCGGACAGAACGTCGACAACGATTACGTCCGCACCAAGTTCCTCGCCGAGCGCGCGATCCTCAACGCGCGCGTGAACCGCGGACTCGACGCGGTGATCCTGCGCGTCGGCAACCTGATGGGGCGGCATACGGACGGCGAGTTCCAGATCAACTTCGAAACGAACGCCTTTATGCGCTCGCTGTGGGCGTATATCCGGCTCGGACAGGTTCCGGTCACGATCCTCGAGCAGCCCGCGGAGTTCTCTCCCATCGATTCCGTTGCGAACGCCGTTTTGACGCTCGCCGGCGCGGACAGCCGCTTCAGCATCTTCCACGTGAACAACAACCATTCGGTCACCATGGCGGATCTGATGGCGGTCGTACGGCAGCACGGCTTCGACGTCAGGGCCGTTTCGGAGGCGGAGTTCCAAAACACGCTCAGCGAGGCGACAAAGCACGAGGAGGAAAGCCGGACCGTGCTCTCGCTGGTCGCCTATTCCAACAAGGAGGGCGACGACCTTACGCTGGTCGAAGCCGACCACCGCTTCACGGTCAACGCGCTCTTCCGGCTCGGCTTCAAGTGGCCGATCATCGACGACAGCTATCTCGAACGCGTGATCCGGTCCCTCGACTCCTTCGGCTTCTTTACCGAGACGGCATAACCGCCCGATCGAAACACGCTCCCGGCACCGCCGCCGGGAGCGATTCTTTTGCTTTGCAGCCGATCCCGCGGAAGATGAACGCCTGCGCGGACGGAAGGCGGTTATTTATGATACTATCGGAAATTTGGTATTGTCAAACGGCGCCGCATCGTTTATAATACGATGCAGGGCTGAATGAGCCTGCGCCGCGTTTCCGAAAGGAGCGCGGAAAATCAGAAAGGAAGGTCGACCTATGATCTTTACCGCATAGTGATCTGTACGTCAAGCCGAACGGCATTGACGGCGTGCAGCCGGAGTTTCACACAAAGGAACCGGAGCCGTGAACGCGAATCGCCCGCATGGCGTGATTTGTGATCGACGCGCATTGTTTCCTTGCCCGAAAAAAGGCCGCACACAGAGCATTTTGCGACAAAGAGCATAGCCGAACCCGAAGGTTGGTTTGCTTCCGTATTTCGGAAGCGGATCACGCCGTCGTCTGATTGTGTGCAGGAGCATTCTGCTTTTTCATACAAATCGACCGCGGACCGGCAGCGCTTTGCCCGGTCCGCTTTTTACAGATCACGAGAGATAAGCAAGGAGAAAAACACCATGCAATCGGTCGATATCACAAGAGAAAACCGGGAGGTGTACGGGATCCGTCTGCCGGAAAACGCCCCTTCGGGACGCGTTCCGGAAAAATGCGGATTTCATATCTTAAACGAGGAATAAGAAAGGAAAAAAACGATTATGGATAAAAAAACAATGATGGAAAAAACGGCCCGCGCGGCCTTTGAAAAGGGCGGCTTCAACGGCGCGTGGCTGTATGCCGAAAACGGCGAGATCGTAAGTAAAGGCGCTTATGGCTTCCGGGATCCCGAAAACACGACGCCGATCACGGAGGATTCGATCTTTCAGCTGGCTTCGGTCAGCAAGGCGTTCACGGCGGCGGCGGTCATGCTGCTGGTGCGGGAGGGCAAGCTGGGTCTTGACGAAAGGATCACACGGTACTTTCCGGAGCTGGCCGCGTATGAAGGCGCGACGGTCCGGCATCTTCTGAACCACACGAGCGGCATTCCCGATTACTTTGACGACGCGGAGTGGTTCACGAATATCTGGGAGAAAGAAAAGCGGGTCCCCGGCAACGACGAGATCCCGCGCTTCCTTCAGGAAACCGAGGCGAAGCCGTACTTTGCCCCCGGCGAGGGGTTGGAATACTCCAACACCGGCTACAACCTGCTGGCGCTTCTCACGGAGCGGCTGTCCGGCGTTCCCTATGAGACGTTCCTGCAAAAGAACATCTTTGAACCGGCCGGCATGACCTCCACCCGCTGCTGCCATATCCGCAGGGACGGCGTTCCGTTTGAGAAATATGCGCAGGCGACGGTGTTTGAGGACGGCAAATGGGTCGCAGACGTGGATTCCGACGAGGTCGGCGGCGTGGCTGCCTTCGACGGGCTGAACGGCGACGACTACGTGTATACCGATATCTTCGACATGCTCAAATGGGATCGGGCGCTGCGCGAGGGCAAGATCCTCACGCCGGAAGAGCTGAAGCCCGCATATACCCCCGGAAAGCTGAACAGCGGCGAGGACGCCGTGATTCGCAATAACGGGGAGGACTTTGGCTACGGCTTCGGCTGGTTCATCGGACGTGACGAGGGGGACGGGCTCGTCGTCAGTCACAGCGGCGGCATGCCGGGCGTCAGCACCTGGTTCGAGCGGATGATCGACGCGGACAGGACGCTGGTGATCCTCCGCAACAGGGAGGATACGGACATCCGCGCGTTTCTGAGCTTTGAGAGCGGAATGCGCGCGATCATGCACGGCAAGGAGCCGGAGCCCGTCGTCTGTATCGAGGACATCGCGATCCGCGACCCGGACAAGTCGCAGTGGAAGAGCTTTTGCGGCAAATACGAGCATCCGGAAGACGCCGAGTTCATCGTCGACGAGGTCTTTATGAAGGACGGCGAGCTGCATGTCAACGCGATCGACGACGACGGCGACCCGCTGACCTTCCGCCTCTACCCCATCGGCGAAAACGAATTCGGCAGAAAGGGCGGTCTGCTGAAGGCAACATTCGCCGACGGGTGCCTGAAATACGACGATTTCGCCTGCAGGAAGCTGTAAGACGCAAGCGAATTGCGGGCGTGATTGCGGACGTAAACAAAGGCGACTGCTGCTTTGTCGAGGCAGTGTTTGTCAAGGAGCCGCTGCGCCGTCAGGGCCTCGGCACACGACTTTTGCGGGAGGCGGAAGCATTCGCAAAGGAAAACGGCGCGCCGATGGCCCTGACCAGCGCAGGCGACTGGAACGTCGACTTTTTCAAAAAGAACGGCTATCAGCTTCGCGGCGAGCTCAGGGACGTCCCGAAGGGACACGATTGCTGCGAGCTCCGCAAGACTCTTTGAAGAAAGGACGGACGACCCGAAATGCGGGGAGGAGAACGGCATGCTTGAGAAAATGGGAGAATTCTTTGAGAACCGGTTGAACGGGTATGAGGCGCATCAGCTGACGTGCATCGAGTCTGCGCGGGAGTTCTATCCGTTTACCGCAAGCTGCCTGCCGCAGGCTGCGGATCCCGCGATCCTGGATCTGGGATGCGGAACGGGCCTGGAGCTCGGGTACTATCTGGAGACGGTTCCTGCCGCGAGGATCACCGGGATCGACCTTGCGCCGGGGATGCTGGACGCGCTTCGCAGGAAGTTTCCGAATCATGCGCTGACCCTGATCGCGGGCTCCTATTTTGACGTACCGTTTGCGGAATCCGCGTTCGACGCGGCGGTGTCCGTCGAGTCGCTGCATCACTTCACAAAGGAAGAAAAGATCCCTTTGTATGAGAAGGTCCGAAACGCGTTGAAGCCGGGCGGTTTTCTGATCCTGACGGATTACTTCGCCGCTTCGGACGAGGAGGAGCGGGCGCGGCGCGCGGAGCTTGTGCGCCTGAAGCGGGAGCAGGGGATCCGGGACGATACGCTCTGTCACTATGATACCCCGCTGACCGTCGAACACGAAATCGAAGCGCTGCGCGCTGCCGGATTCTCTTCCGTCACGGTTTTGAAACACTGGGGCGCGACGTATACGCTGAAAGCAGACAAATGATCGGGGCAAGGCGGCAAAATGCCCGGTTTTCGGTATGAATGCGGCATTTGTAACATCTGTGTGATGATTTGT
>JAEEGL015420671.1_pt1 | contig 14318 bp, 15 predicted proteins | sample 9134231 | NCBI WGS metagenome assembly JAEEGL01 (sample SAMN16246548, study PRJNA631951) | gut metagenome | biome: gut microbiome; feature: rumen; material: fiber-attached | host: Bos | place: Iran: Karaj | collected 2018-10 | reverse complement strand
TACGATGATGAAAAGTGGCAGCAGTCCTTTAAAGAATGCGGGCTGGATCCGGATTTTTACACCATGCGGGAGCGCCCGATCGAGGAAGCCTTCCCCTGGGATTTCATCGATACCGGCGTGACGAAAGCGTTCTTAATCCGGGAATGGCAGCGGGCGCATGAGCCCGTGATCACGCCCAACTGCAGGCAAAAGTGTCAGGGCTGTGGCGCGCGAAGATTTGGAGGAGGTGTCTGCTTTGAAGGTCAGAGTTAAGTTTACCAAATCCGGGCCTGTCAAGTTTATCGGGCACCTGGATGTGATGCGATATTTCCAGAAGGCCAACCGCCGCGCGCAGATCCCGGTGAAATATTCAGAGGGCTTCAATCCCCACCAGATCATGTCCTTTGCCGCGCCCCTGGGCCTGGGCGATACCAGCGAATGCGAGTACATGGATATGGAGGTTTTATCGTCCGGGTCCTCTAAGGAGATGATTGACCGTATGAATGCCGTCATGGTGGAAGGCATTCGGGTGATTTCCTGGAAGGAACTCCCGGATAAGAGCCAGAATGCCATGGCTGCGATGGCCGCGGCAGACTACGTGCTTTCCTTCCGGGAGGGGTACGCGCCCGAACCCTGGGACGCGTTTGTCTCGGGCATGCAGGCGTTTCTGTCCCAGCCGGAAATCCGGATCGTCAAAAAGTCCAAGAAAAGCGAAAAGGAAGTGGACATCCGTCCGCTGTTGTATTCCTGGAGCTTTTCGAATGGACAGTTTTTCTGCCAGGTGGCGGCCGGAAGTCTGGCCAATTTAAAGCCGGAGCTTCTGATAGAAGCCTACTGCCAGGAAAAGGGGCTGGAGCTGTCGCCCTTTGCGGTGCAGGTACACCGAAAGGAACTGTACGCGGATGAGGGGACAGACGGTGTAAGAAAGCTGGTGCCACTCGAGAATGTAGGGAAGGACATCCTGTAGCAAAAGAGAAAAACACGTTGCGCTACTAAATTTCAGAATAAATGCGCAGCAGTTACAGTTCAGGTGAATATGAATACATTCTTACTTACAACCTGCCGGGAGATGCGCTTCTTTGGCCTCTGGAACGGCAATCATCCGGTGACGCTCCAGCGGATTCCGGAGAAAGAACTTCCCGGCAGCATATATATTGGAACCGTGAGCAACATCTCCCGAAACATCAAGGCGGCGTTTGTCTCCTTCGGTGAGGAAACGGACGGATTTTTGTCCCTGGAGGACGGTCCGTTTTTGCGGGCGGACGGTGAAGTAGTCCAGGAAATCAAAACCGGGGATTTCCTGCTTGTGCAGGTAACGAAGGAGGCAGCCGGTATAAAACCGCCCACGCTCTCCGGACACATCACGCTTACCGGGCACAGGTGTATACTGACGGCTTTGCATAACAAGATCAGCGTTTCCGCCAAAATCCGGGACAGCGTGTGGAGAAAGAACGCCAAAGAGCACTTTGTCACGTATTGTGGCGATGATTATGGGTTCATTCTCCGCACGGAAAGCTATCAGGCAGCGGAAGAAGAGATTGCCGCGGAGATGACCACGCTGGCCGCGAGGTATCAGGAGCTGAAACAGAAAGCGGCTTTCCGGAAAGAAAAAAGTCTTCTGAAAAAAGGCGAGTCCTCCTATCTGAAGGCCCTTGTGGGAATGAATGCCGGACAGCTGGATCAGATCGTGACCGATCTGCCGGAGATCGCAGCTGACCTGAAAGAGAAACTGGCGCTTGTCCGGCCGGATCTGGCCCCGTTTGTCCGTGTCTATGAGGGAAGCCCTTCCCTGGCAGCCGTCTATGCGGTGGATGCCGAGCTGGACCGGGCTCTTGGGCGGAAAGTATACCTGCCCTGCGGCGGGTACCTGATCATCGATCCGACCGAGGCCATGACCGTGATCGATGTCAACTCCGGGAAGAATTCCTTAAATAAGACAGGGCAGGAGGCCTTTCTGGCGGTAAACCGGGAAGCGGCCCGGGAAGTGTGCCGCCAGATCCGGCTTCGAAACCTGTCCGGCATCATTGTGGTGGATTTTGTGAACCTGAAGCGGGAAGAGGACCGACAGGAGCTTGGAAGCATCCTTGCAGAAGAGCTTCGAAAAGACCCGGTACCGGCCCAGCTGGTGGATTTTACCGGACTGTACCTGGCGGAGATCACCCGCAAGAAAGTCTATAAGCCCCTGCGGGAGCAAGTTTAAAGAACCTTAAGAATGCGCGGATAAATATATCTTGCAAATCCCATCGGATTATCGTATGGTAAAAGCGTAGTTCTTATCATGTCCGTGTTTGACCATATAGAACCGTTTTTGACGCATGCAGGTGCATGCATACTCGCCGGCCTTACTGCGCCTTAACGCAGCAAGGCCGGAAATAGAATACCTCTTTTGAAACCAGAAACCCATTTCCGTGATTAGTCGTACACTATTCATTGTTTGTCCCCCGTTAACCCTGCTTAAACTTAAGTGTAACAATTCGTCATGCAACCCCATACCGGAGGAAAACTATGTACAAAATTCGTAAAGCAAAAGAGCTGGCAACCAACATCTATCTGATGGATGTAGAAGCCCCGCGCGTGGCAAAGCATTGCCTGCCGGGGCAGTTCGTCATCGTCAAGGTGGATGAAACCAGCGAACGTATCCCCCTCACCATCTGTGACTATGATCCGGAAAATGGCATTGTCACCATTGTCTTTCAGCCTGTTGGCGCTTCCACGCTTAAGATGAAAAATCTGAAGGCAGGGGATGCCTTTGAGGACTTCGTGGGACCATTGGGTCAGCCGTCCGACCTCACAAAGGAAGATCCGGAAGAGCTGAAGAAAAAGAATATTGTCTTTGTGGGCGGCGGCGTGGGCACCGCACCGGTTTACCCGCAGATCAAGTGGCTTCACGAGCATGGCATTACGGCGGACTGCATCATCGGTGCCAGAACCAAGGACCTGATCATTCTGGAGGAAGAGATGAAAGCCGTCAGTCACCTGTATCTGACCACGGACGACGGCTCCTACGTGCGCAAGGGCATGGGAACCGATGTCCTTCGTGATCTGGTTCAGAATCAGGGAAAGAAATACGACCTGTGCATCGCCATCGGGCCGATGATCATGATGAAGTTTGTGTGTCTGTTGACCAAAGAGCTGGGAATCCCGACGGTTGTCAGCATGAACCCGATCATGGTGGATGGAACCGGCATGTGCGGCGCCTGCCGCCTGATGGTGGGAAATGAAGTCAAATTTGCCTGTGTGGATGGCCCGGAGTTTGATGGTCATCAGGTGGATTTTGATCTGGCGATGAAACGGCAGCAGATGTATAAGACGGAAGAAGGCCGCGCAAAGCTGGCTTTTGAAGAAGGTCAGACGCATCACGGCGGTTGCGGGCAGTGCTAGGGAGGTGGCAAAGATGGCAGATGTGTTCAAGAAAGTTCCGGTAAAAGAACAGGATCCTAAGGTTCGCGCCACCAATTTTGAGGAGGTATGCCTTGGATATAAGAAAGAAGAGGCGATGGAAGAAGCCGCCCGCTGTATCGGCTGCAAGCTCGATAAGGCACAGTGCGTCACGGGATGTCCTGTCTCCATCAACATCCCCGGTTTTATCCGGGAGGTAAAGGAAGGCAATTTCGAAAAAGCGTACCAGATCATCAGCGAATCCTCCGCGCTTCCGGCCGTCTGCGGCCGCGTCTGCCCGCAGGAGACGCAGTGCGAAGGCAAATGCATCCGAGGCCTGAAAGGGGAAGCTATTTCCATCGGAAAGCTGGAGCGCTTTGTGGCCGACTGGGCAAAGGAAAATGGCGTGAAGCCCGCTCCGGCTAAAGAAAAGAACGGCCACAAGGTGGCTGTGATCGGGTCCGGCCCTGCCGGCCTTACCTGTGCGGGCGACCTGGCCAGGCTCGGGTATGACGTGACGATCTTTGAAGCGCTCCACAAAGCAGGCGGCGTTTTAGTCTATGGCATTCCGGAGTTTCGTCTTCCGAAGGACAAAGTGGTCGCGGCGGAAGTGGAGAACGTGAAATCGCTTGGCGTTAAGATCGAAACCAACGTTGTCATTGGAAAGTCCACCACCGTGGACGCCCTTTTAAAGGAGGAAGGCTTTGAAGCGGTTTTCATCGGCTCCGGCGCCGGCCTTCCCATGTTCATGGGCATCCCCGGCGAGCAGGCCAATGGCGTATTTTCAGCCAATGAATACCTGACCCGAAACAATCTGATGAAAGCCTACCGGGACGATTACGATACACCCATCTCCCGCGGGAAAAAGGTGGTTGTGGTCGGCGGTGGCAACGTAGCCATGGACGCGGCCCGCACAGCGCTTCGCCTTGGCGCGGAGGTTCACATTGTGTATCGTCGCTCGGAGGCGGAGCTTCCCGCCCGCAAGGAAGAAGTTCACCACGCGAAGGAGGAAGGCGTGATCTTTGATCTCCTGACCAATCCGGTGGAAATCCTGGCAGATGAAAATTCCTGGGTGAAGGGGATCCGCTGCATCCGCATGGAGCTGGGCGACCCGGACGCATCCGGCAGAAGACGCCCCGTGGAAGTGCCCGGATCGGAGTTTGAGATTGAGGCGGACACGGTGATCATGTCCCTCGGAACCTCCCCGAACCCGCTCATCTCCTCCACGACGTATGGCCTCGACATCAACAGACGCAAGTGCATCGTGGCCGATGAGGAATTTGGCCAGACCTCCAAGGAAGGCGTGTTTGCCGGCGGCGATGCCGTGACCGGCGCAGCCACCGTGATCCTGGCGATGGGAGCCGGGAAGGCGGGAGCGAGAGGGATTGACCGGTTTATACAGGGAAGCAAAGGGTAAAAACTCCGTGTAGAGGTTTTGAAAAAGACATACCAGATTCTTAAATAGCGCACTGGTTTACGATTGTAGTGATCGTAAACCGGTGCGTTATTTTTATAAGCTAAGCTGGCAGCTTATTGTAGCATCTCATTCATTTTTATGATTATCTTGCACAATCTCGGTGCCTGCCTGTTAAGCAGGCACCGAGATTGCATAAAGCCAATTCGCTGAGATCGATGACTTTTGTCACTCCGTTCAGGAAGAGAACCAATAGGTGTGGACATTCCAACGGAACGACTTCTTCCACTTTGGTCTTCCAGCGACGGGCAAGCAAGTCGGGAAGCGGATCTGACGGGATCTCTACCAGGTAACAGTCATCCTGTTCGCACCGGCCCATGGTAAGCATCAGGAGAGAAAACTCGTCGTACTCCTTCAACCTTCCGCAACTGCTAACAAAATTTGCTTGACAAACGGAGAGAAAACTGGTATCATTCTCGGGTATGCCGCACAGTGGGGCTTAAGAAGTGCCTGAAGATAGGGCCGCCGAAGCTGGCGAGTAATGATAAACAGGAGGTGTTTACATGTACGCAATTATCGCAACGGGTGGAAAACAGTATAAGGTAGCCGAGGGCGACGTGGTTCGCGTGGAGAAGCTGGGCGCAGAGGAAGGTGCTTCCTTTACGTTTGATCAGGTTCTGGCTGTCAGCGATGACAACGGAATGAAGATCGGTCAGCCGACTGTTGCCGGAGCATCTGTTTCCGCTACTGTACTGGGCGATGGAAAAGCCAAAAAGGTTATCGTTTACAAGTACAAACCGAAGTCGGGCTATCACAAGAAGAACGGCCACAGACAGCAGTACACTGAAGTCAAGATCGACAAGATCAACGCTTAATCATGATTTCTGCTACTATCCTGAAACGGGCGGATGGCAGTTATGCCGGATATCGGATCAAAGGTCACGCAGGCTATGCGGACGTGGGTGAGGATATCGTATGTGCCGCTGTTTCATGCCTGAGCATCAATACCGCCAATTCCTTGGAGGAGCTGACGGAGGATCCGGTTTTAGCAGAAGAAGCGGACGGGTTTCTTACCGTAAAGTTGGAAGCCGGCTGCAGTGAAAAATCGAAATTACTCATCGACTCTCTGGTACTGGGGCTTACCAGTATTCGGGAGCAATACGGAAAAGAATACTTAAAACTTGGTTTTAAGGAGGTGTAGACTATGTTGAACATGAATCTTCAGTTATTTGCTCATAAGAAAGGTGTCGGTTCCACCAAGAACGGCCGTGATTCCGAGGCGAAGCGCCTGGGAGCCAAGAGAGCAGACGGCCAGTTCGTTAAGGCCGGCAACATCCTGTATCGTCAGCGCGGCACGAAGATCCATCCCGGTCTGAATGTCGGTATCGGCGGTGATGACACTCTGTTCGCGAAGGTGGATGGTGTCCTGCGTTTCGAAAGAAAGGGCAGAGACAAGAAGCAGGCTTCTGTTTATCCTATGGCTGTGAACGAATAAGAGAAACCTAAAAAACTGGTAGCCGGCGCCTTTTTGAAGGGTGCCGGCTATTGCTGTTTTACAGAAAACCCCCTATTGTAAGGAGGACGAATAAAAGTGTTTGCAGACAGAGCAAAAATTTATGTAAAATCAGGCAACGGCGGAAACGGTCACATCAGCTTCCGGCGGGAACTGTACGTGCCGAACGGCGGTCCGGACGGCGGCGATGGCGGCCGGGGCGGTGACATCATCTTTGAGGTCGACCTTGGATTAAATACCTTAAATGAATTCCGCCACATCCGCAAATATGTGGCAAAGAACGGGGAAGAAGGCGGGAAGCGGCGCTGCCATGGGGCAGATGCCGAAGACCTGGTCATCAAAGTGCCGGAAGGCACCGTTCTGCGCGAGGAAACCACCGGTAAGGTAGTGGCCGACATGTCCGGCGACAACAAGCGAATGGTCATCTTAAAGGGCGGCCGTGGCGGCAAGGGAAACATGAACTATGCCACTGCCACCATGCAGGCCCCGAAGTATGCACAGCCCGGAAAACCGGGACAGGAGCTGAACCTGATCCTGGAGCTGAAAGTCATCGCGGACGTGGGCCTTGTGGGCTTCCCGAACGTAGGAAAATCCACGCTGTTATCCCGCGTGACGAACGCACAGCCGAAGATCGCCAATTATCATTTCACCACGTTAAACCCGAATCTGGGCGTGGTGGATTTAGGTGATGGCAAGGGCTTTGTCATCGCGGATATCCCTGGTCTGATCGAAGGCGCGGCGGACGGCGTTGGCCTGGGCCACGATTTCCTACAGCACATTGAGCGCTGCAAGGTTCTGATCCATATATTGGATGGCGCCTCCGTGGAGGGCCGCGATCCGATTGCGGATTACTATGCCATCAACAAGGAACTGGAAGCCTTCAACCCGGAGCTTCTGACCAGACCACAGGTGATTGCCGCCAACAAGCTGGACGCGGCCGGCACGGACGGAGAGGACCCGATGGTGAAAATCCGCGCGGAGTTTGAACCGAAAGGCATTCCGGTCTTCGGCATTTCCGCTGTCAGCGGACAGGGCTTATCGGAGCTGATGTACGCGGTCTATGAAATCCTGTCGAAGATGGACCGGACCGTTACCGTCTATGAACCGGAGTTTGATCCCTTGGAGCTCATTGCCGGTCAGGATCTCCCGTACAGCTGCTTCATCGATGAGGATGGCAACTACTGCGTGGAAGGCCCGAAGATCGAGAAGATGCTGGGATACACCAACCTGGACACGGAGAAGGGCTTTTCCTTCTTCCAGAACTTCCTGAAAACCGCCGGCATTCTGGAGAAGCTGGAAGAGCTGGGAATCGAAGACGGAGACACCGTGAAGATGTACGGATTGTCGTTTGACTATTACCGTTAAAGAAAAAAACCATATGGCATAAAAAAAGAAGGAAAATGGCCGCTTGCTGGCCATTTTTCTTCTTTTTCTGACAGAGCTCGTGATAATCATTCTTTCTGCCGGATGTTATACGCTTCATACGCCTGGAGAAATTCCTTCTTCCGCGGCTGACTGATCCTCAGCGAACCATTGTCAAGCAGGACCTCATAGCCTTTGATGGCCTTTACATACTGCAGATTCACCAGATAACACCGATTGCAGAGAGAAAATCCCCGTTTGTCCAGCATCGCTGCCGCGGAGCTCATGGAGCCGTACTGGACCACATCCCCGTTGATGGTATGGAAGGTTACGTGATGTCCTGCCACCTCGACATATCGTATGCTGGAGGGCGAAATTCTTATGATGCCCATATCCGTCCTAAGCGTAATCAGGTTATCCTCTACGATCGTAAGTCTGCGCAGCGCAATCTCCAGCTTCAGGGAAAACTCGTGGTAGCGGAGCGGTTTGACAAGATAATTGGCCGCCTGTACATCATAACCGGCTAAGGCATATTGCGACAGGTTGGTCGTAAAAATCAGCAGGACGTCCGGATCCAGTTCCCGGAGCCGATGGGCCGCGTCCATCCCGTTCATATAGGGCATCTGAATATCCATGAAAACAAGCTGATAAGCCGCCTGATAGGGATCAAGAAAGGCTATCGCGTTATGGAACCGACGGACCGTGATGGCGATTCCTTTTTCTTTTGCGTATCGCAGCAGGTGATTATGAAGCGCTTTTGCGTCTTCATCCGTGTCTTCCACGATGGCAGCATGGATCATCTACGTGTTCTCCTTTCTGTTAGCGGGAAGAGAAAAAGTTATTTCCAGATAGAAAATGTAGTTGTTGATTTCGTAGGAAAGCTTTCACTTGTAGAGCGAGGTTATATATTGCATGCTGCGGATCCCCAGCCCATGGTGCGCGGTGTCCTTTTTGGACGTAAGCAAGCTGCTGCCTTCGATGACCGGCTGCCGGCTGAAATAATTGGAAATACCGATGACCAGCTGGTCCTGAAGATGCTCGGTTGTCAGGCTGATGATACGCTTATCGGGCTCCTCTACGGTTTCTGCCGCTTCCAGGGCGTTTCCCAGCGCGTTATGAAGGAGAGAATACAGATGCGTCCGGGAGAGGAATGTAAGCGCACGGCCATCCGCCAGGCAGGAAAAGGAGATGTCCTTTTCCTTACACAGCATCTGCATCTCGTAAACGACCACATCCAGCACTTCATTCCCGGTCTTTACGCTGGCATCGTACAGATCCACCGCCTCTTTCAGCAGGTTTATCTCGCTTTCCGTCAGACGGCCCTGAAAGCGGGAGAGTTGGTGCTTGATATCATGGCATTTCATATTGATATAGTCCAGATTGCCCCGGATCATTTCGTACTGCTTCCGTTCCTGTTCGATCATCTGTGTCATCAGCTGCAGTTCCTGTCGATAACGTCCACTTACGGTGATGCCGTTTCGAATAAACAGAATCAGAAGACATACAAGACAAAGAAGCGCCAGACAGGCACCGTAGAGAAACGGATCACGCAGGCTGTTCTGGCGTATGACATCGGAAAAAAGCACCAAAGCCAGCGTCGAGGACAGACTCAGTGTCGTTATCTGTTTTTTTGTTTTCTCATCCTGCTCACTCAGATCATTTCGCCCGAAAAGGAAATATAAAACAGCGATCAGCGCCGTGTAGATCAGAAAGTAAACGATCATGTTCTGCAGCCTCCCAAGTCCCGGTATCAGGAGAATATCGTTTGTATCCCAGTAACCGCGAACAATCCGGGAAAGGCGAAGGATCTGAACGGCGAGCTTCTCCGAGGCCGCTGCTCCGCACCAGATCAGAAGATGCGCGTCGCGATCTTCTTTAAACAGAATGATCAGAAGAAAGAGCAGAAAGCCGTTGATCAACAGCATGGTAGCCGCTTTGACAAGCGGATGGGGAAAGGAGAGACGGATCGCGCTGATTACCGGGATCAGGAGGAGACATCCTATTATTGCAAAAAAGTAGCGGGAGGCAATGCGTTCACGCTTACGAAGCGGAGCGGTAAAGAAAAAAAGCGCGATCAGGTGATGAAGAAACGGAAACAGGACCCTGACCATCTCAGTCAGAAACAGATCAAGTGTGGCGGTTTGCAAAGGCATTTGAGGCACCTCCGAAGAAACATCTGGAGAAAGTATAGCATTGGATCTGTCTCTTCGCAAGCAATTCACGCCGTTATTTCTTAGTTCAGGCCGGACTTGTTGAAATCCTTTCACGGTTTCTTTATTGTATGGATCAGAAAAAAGCTCATACAAGGAGGAGTTCCATGAAAAAAAGAGTATTGTCGGCGATCGTCGTTGCTTTCCTTCTGCTGTTCGGAGCCTGTTCCGCCAAACAGGAAGAACCTTCCGTCATCATTCCGAACGGAGTGAAAGAGACCTGCCAGATGTCGGGTTCCTATATCTCCGGTGATGGGGAAACCGTGATTCACTATCTGCTTCACCTGTATCAAGACGGAACACTTGTCATGGAATGTCACAAAAACCGTGCTGGCACCTGGTACGAAGATGAAGAGGGTGTCCTTCAGATGACGATCGACGAGGCATCCTATTCGGCTCCGAAAAGCAAATCCGCAAAGCGTTATATCTTCTATTTCAAAGACAGGGTTGGCGACGAAGATGTCGAAATCAAGATGCAGTCAGAGACCGATGCCGTGGAGGTGGCCAGGGAAAAAGACGAAGCCATGATCAAATATTACGCCGACAGAATTGCAGAGCTGGTGAAGCAGTTCGAAAATCGTAACGGAGAAATCATTTTCTATGGCGGCTCAAATTTCGTAAAATGGTCGTCGCTTGAGGAAGACATGGCGCCTTATCCGGTTCAGAATAAAAGCTTTGGCGGATCCAATGACGTCACGCGGAATTTCTATGTCGATGAGCTGATCGTGGCTTCAGCTCCTAAAATCCTTGTGACATTCAACGATACAAACAACTGGACAAGCGGCCAGAGCCTTGAGATGGTGCTGACATATCGAGAAGAAATGCTGAACGATCTGCACCGGAAGCTTCCGAATACCGTAATTCTTTATCTTTCCAACACGCCCAATCCCCTGCGGTATTTCGGCGACTACCACGAGAAATGCGTCCAGAGCGATGAATGGACCAGAGAATACTGTGAGGAACACGAAGGCTTTGAATACCTGGACATCGTGTCCGCACTTACAAAGAACGGAGAGCCGGTGGAAGAGTACTGGATCAGCGACCAGCTTCACCTGAGTCAGGAGGGATATGCAGCCTTGGCTCCTGTTGTGAAAGAAAAGCTGGATGAGATCTGTGAACGCTACGGCATAGAATTTTAAGGAGAAGCTAAAAAACGGCTTTTAAAATATTTGAAAAGTTTTACGGTTTTTTGTGAAAAACTGTGTTATAATGCCTCCGTGATATATACCACGGAGGCTTTCATATTTTATGAGACAGCGCAGGAAACGCTGTGATCAGGAAGCGCAGGAGGACTTTGTTTTGATAAACAGCAAACAACGCTCTTATTTAAAAGGGCTTGCCATGAAAATCGACCCGATTTTTCAAATCGGGAAATCCAGCATCACCCCGGAGTTTACGGAGGCCATCGACGAGGCGCTCGAGGCAAGGGAACTGGTCAAGATCAATGTGTTAAAGAACTGCCTGTACGAGCCGCGCGACCTGGCGGAGGTTCTGGGAGAGCGCACGCACTCGCAGGTTGTTCAGGTGATCGGTCGGAAAATTGTCCTGTACCGCGCCGCGAAGGAGAACCCGAAGATCGTTCTCCCTAAGTAAACCCATCTATTTAGGTTACTATTCACGGGGTAACCTATTAAGCACATATATCTTGGAGGTTGGATTGCCTATGCGCATCGGAATTCTGGGAGGAAGTTTTGACCCCGTTCATAACGCTCATCTGAAGCTGGCCCTTGCCGCGATGGAGGAAGCGCATCTGGATCAGGTCTGGTTTATGCCGACGGCCGTTTCCTATCATAAAGGGCATCCTCTGTCGCCAAACGAGGACCGCATAGCCATGCTGAAGGCCGCGATTGCCCCGTATCCGCGTTTTTCCGTTTCGCTCATCGACATCGAGCGCGGCGGCAACACCTACACGTACGAGACGCTTCGCGAGGTGAAAAAGCGTTGCCCGGATTGTGAACCTTACTTTATCGTGGGAGAAGACTCTCTTCTTTATATGGACTGCTGGCAGCATGCGGAGGAAATTTTCCAGAACGCGGTCATTTTATCTGCCAGACGGCCTGGCTCCTACACGGAGACTTCGGAAGAAAAATGCCGGGAACTCACCGAGCGTTTTGGCGCGCGGATCCAGCTCCTCACGATGGAAGAGTGCGATATCTCGTCGCATCACATCCGGGAGCTGTCCGAGAAAGGAAAGGACATATCCGGTCTGGTACCGGCTGCTGTTGCGGCATACATTGATAAGCATCATCTGTATGAACCGCAGGCTCCCGTGACGCCCGACGAATTAAAAAAAGCACTGCAGAAGACCTTAAAGCCAACCCGGTTTGCGCACACGCTGGGAGTGGCGGATACGGCGAGGGCGATGGCTCCACATTTCGGAGTGAGCCCTGAGGACGCGTATCTGGCGGGCCTTCTGCATGATTGTGCGAAATATCTCACGGACGAAGAACTGTATAACAGGTGCCAGATGGCAGGGATTCCGGTTTCCCCGGCAGAGGAAAAATCCCGTTTTCTTCTTCATGCCAAGCTGGGAGCCTATTACGCGAAAGAACGCTATCATGTACAAAATCTGGACATTTTAAACGCGGTCCGGTTTCACACCACCGGGCGGGCTGCCATGTCCAGCCTGGAGGAGATCGTTTACATTGCGGATTACATTGAACCCGGGCGCAAGGAAGCGCCGCATCTGGAGAAGCTTCGGAAGGTAGCGTTTGAAAATCTGGATCTGACAGTCGCTCTGATCGCCAAGGATACCATGGAGTATCTGCAGACCTCCGATCGCTTTATTGATCCCGCCAGCGAGGAAACCTATCGGTACTATCAAAAATTTTTGTTGCCGTAAAAGAAGAAGTGTGGTATAGTCATTGTAACTATTTAAAAGGGGTATCTGTTGTACTGGTACATCGCTTCATGGAAATCGATGTACCGGCCACTTTTACAATCTGAACGCGAAAGGAGTTTGTCTATGGAACGTTCGTATGAAATGATGAAACTGGCGTATGATGCACTTCAGGAAAAAAAGGGAGAGAAGATTTCTGTTCTGGATATCTCGGATGTCAGTGTAATTGCCGATTACTTTCTGATTTCGCATGGCGAGAACATCAACCAGGTGCAGGCCATGGCCGACGCGGTTCAGGAGAGCCTGGAAAAGCACGGCTATATGTGCCGCCAGGTGGAAGGATACTTAAGCGGTAACTGGATTCTTCTGGACTTTGGAGAAATCGTGGTTCACATTTTCTCCAAGGAAGAGCGGCGTTTCTATGATCTGGAGCGCATCTGGCGCGACGGAAAACGCATCGACATGGAAAACAAAGGTAAGAAGACGGAGTAAAATTAAACCCCTGTGCATGGGATCAACCCTTTGCGCAGGGTTTTTTTCATGGAATTGCGTAAGCCTTCCGGCAAAAAGGGGTAGCGTGTGGCATATGGCCTTTCGCTACCTTTGTTTTTTAATAAACGTGCTGTCTGACCAGAGCCAGTACACGCCCTAAAACTTCCGCATGGTCCGTATAGATCGGTTCCATGGAAGAGTTTTCCGGCTGCAGACGGATGCGGTCTTTTTCCTTGTAAAAACGCTTCACCGTGGCGGAATCATCTACAAGAGCGACCACAACGTCGCCGTTTTGCGCTTTCTCAGTCTTTTCACAGACCAGATCGTCCCCTTCCAGAATGCCCATCTCAATCATACTGTTTCCCTTGACATGAAGCATAAAGGTTTCGCCCACGCCGGCGGGAAGCCGATCCATGGGGTAAGGGAAGTATTCTTCGATATTTTCCTGCGCGAGAAGCGGCTGACCGGCCGCAACGGTGCCGATCACAGGGATCTGGGCCATTTCGCGGCGATGCGGCGAGAAATCGGCATCCAGAATTTCGATGGCACGAGGCTTCGTAGGGTCGCGGCGGATGTAGCCGCTATCTTCCAGAATGGACAGATTGGCATGCACAGAGGAAGTGGAGCGAAGCTGTACAGCTTCCCCGATATCGCGCACGGTAGGGGGATACCCCTTGGCCAAAACAAATTCTTTTATGTAAGCCAGGATTTGCTCCTGCTTGGCGGTTAAAGGTTTCGGTTCTTTTTTTCTCATATAGAATGACCTCCGATCAGGTTATGCATAAGAGCATGATACGTGTGCTATCCGTTGCCAGGATTATCTGGCAATGATTTACCTTCATGGATACACTTTGTATAACAATACTATAACATAGACTGACTTTTTTGGCAAGAGAAATTTCGAACACACATTCGAAAAAGCGCTTGACAAACATTCGTTCGAATGGTAATATGTTCTCAGAACGAACGTTCGAGCAAAAAGCATTCTTATCATAGCCGTTATACGAAAGGAGATGTCCTCATGAAGTCCTATAAAAAGAATCTTGTATCCGTCCTTGTGATCTGTTTTGTCCTTCTTCTGTGCAGCGGGATCATCTCCATGGCCCGTCAGCCGGAAGCGCCCGCGCCTGT
>JAEEGL012023967.1_pt1 | contig 14318 bp, 9 predicted proteins | sample 9134231 | NCBI WGS metagenome assembly JAEEGL01 (sample SAMN16246548, study PRJNA631951) | gut metagenome | biome: gut microbiome; feature: rumen; material: fiber-attached | host: Bos | place: Iran: Karaj | collected 2018-10 | reverse complement strand
CCGGTGGACGGGCACGGGGTGCGTGTGAAGAGAATGGTCGCCGAGGGACGCGGGACCATCGAGCAGTTCCGTGAGATGGAGGCAAATGCACTGAATGCGCTGCGGGCCTATGACAGAGGGGAAACCTCGATCGAGACTGCCCTTGACGCAGTTCTTACCTATGACAGATACATCGGTGACGACCGTGACGTCCATCAGAGACTGTACCGGGAACTGCTGGAGGACAAGCCCTGGCAGCAGTGCGACTGTGTGATCTGCCGGTCCATCGGAATCGAAACCGTGATTTTCCGCGGCAACAACCGAAATCGCAGACGCGGGTTCCACAATACCTACGTGTTTTACAAGCGGCTGAAGCAGCTTTATCCGGATGATTAAGGACAGAGGTGGTGCTTAATGCGTTTCGACATTCATTTCCGAAGAGATGTCGTTGATAAAATCAAGGATGTCGTGAGCGATATCCACGACTGGAATGACGATGATTCCGAAGCAGTCAGAGATCTTGACGAGCTGAAGGCATACGTTCAGGTCTTCGACCACTGCGCGATCCCGGATCGTCCGTTTCTGATCGGCGGCGCTGACGGGTCCGGAGACTTCCCGTGCGTTCGATACGGAGACTCCGTCGTCTATCTGGTGACTGCGACTGCAAGATATTATAAAGCGGCAGGTTTCGGCGGACTGACAGAACAGAACGCCACCGGCGGAGATATTGTTGACTTCCTGTGGCTGCCGGAGGACAAAGTTAAGGCAAAATACCAGTTCCGGCAGTTCTTTTCCGGGCTGATCGGCGAGCCGCTTGAGACCATCTGCCAGGAGTCGGATTACTATCAACTGACAAAGGCTCACGGGGGCGGCGTCCCTTCTCCGGTCGACCTGATCGATACGCTGATCCTGCCCCCTTCCCATGAGGCGAACAACATCGGTATCCAGTTGCTTTCCACCGCGGAGGCCGGGTCGCTGATTCGCCTGATGCGATCATTGGACGCGGCGAATGTAGAGAAAGAGCCGATCTACATCCTGGAAGATACGACCTTAGCACTGCCGATGGTCACGTCAAAAAGCACGCTGTTCTTTGAGATCGCAAAGCGCTACGCCTGCAAGATCGCGAGAGACAAGGGGATTGCATACCTTACGATCTCCAAATCCCACAATATGCCACACATGGACCTGATCGAGGACATGGTCAAAGAATTTGCGCCGGATGGCGAGCATTGGTTCATTCGGATTCCCGGGAAGCAGACCGGCGAACAGAAACCGGCGCTGCTGGGGACAAGAAGCATTCCACCCGTCGGTGCTGTGACCTATCTCTTCAAGTTCCATAAAACAACCCAGCCCATGCGGCTGGATATGGACCTGGAGTATTGGTACTCGCATATCTGGAGTGAGGATCAAGACGAGATGCGCGCAAGAGAAAAGCAGTTGTTCCGGGACCTGGATTTCGCGTCCCACGATCAGCGTTGCTACGGATATCCGTACCCGATCAAGGCCTGCCACGATATGGCAAGCCTGACAAACGAGGAAAGAGTCGCCCTGCGGAAGCAGATCATCAATGAGGCCGTGAAGGCCGGCGTGAAGCGGAAGAATTTTGTTGACCCCAGCATTCAGACGGGGCACGCATAGGAGGGTTTTGGCAATGCAAGAGATCATTCAAATGCTCGGCGAAAAGTTTGGCGTCCTGGCAAAGAGCGATACCCAGGAGCTGACGGTCATTGCGAAAAATGAAGACGTTGCTGTCGGCGACCTGTTTATTTTGCCCTCACATCGCGGGCACGATCGTTTCTATATCTTCCGTACCAGCGGATATGCGAACATCATGAACCGGACCATTCAACTGGACGATGTGGCGCGCAACAAGCTCACCATGCCGGATTCCTATATGTCCCAGGATCTCAACGACGAAAAGCTCATCGAGCTGCATGGGTCCATGCTGGGCTACTCGGAAAAGGAGAACGGCAAGTGGGTGTTCCACAGACCCAGAAGACTCCCGGATCACCTCTCCGACGTGTATCTGATCGACGAGAGCAACAGTGACGCGATCAAGCTTCTGCTTGGCGCGGAGCTTGGTACGGACGGCATCTTTATCGGAAACCTGCTGGCCGGCGAGCATCCTCTCTCCGGCGTTCCGGTCTATCTGCCCCCGTTTGCCATTTCGCACCATATCGGCATCTTCGGCAGGACCGGCTGCGGCAAGAGCAACACCATGATGGTGCTGATCGCCTCCATGTTCAAAAACAACGAGCGGGTTCTGAAGGACGGGAAGGGACACAAGGTCAGTATGCTGGCCATCGACCCCCATGATGAATTCCTGGATTGGCACAAGAAATCCGGCGGCCGGGGCGGCATCGCCGAAATCGCGGGGGCCTATTCCCCGGAGGATCGCAGAGAACTGGTCGATCCGGTGTTCTATCTGACGCCGAAGAAGATCGAGGAAAGGGACGGGATGGCAAGAATCCGCATCTCCCGGGCGGATATCATCCCGGAGGATCTGATCAGCATTACCGAGTTCTCTGAGCAGCAGGGACAGTTTGCCGGCCTCATGTACTCCCTGCACGGAGAGATGTGGGTGAGCAAGCTCCTCTCCGGCGACCTGGGAGACGATCCTGCCATCGCGCAGTATATGGACGCCACCAAAGGCGCTGTGGAACGTCGCGTCAGCTTCCTGCGCAGCGGCCAGACCAAGGTCTTCACGCATTTTGACCCGGAGCTCGGGCGTGAGTACGATTCCATCCTGCCGGAGCTGGTCTGCGCACTGGAAAAGGGCCGTATCATCACAGTGGATACGACCCTGATGAGCGAGATGGAGCAGTTCCTGCTGACAACGCTGGTGGCGCGGGTCCTCTTCGTCCTCCGCAAGGCCCTCAAGGCCGCCCGCGGCGACGAGGAAAGTCTGAAGCATGAGATCCGGATCGCCTTTGGCGTCGGCGCCAACGGAGGGAACGTCGGGTCCAAGAGTCTGGTGGACAGACTGCTCGCAGCCTTGGACAGCGGGGAACTGCCCTATCTGACGGAAGACAGGACTCCCGTCGCCATCGACACTCTGCCCCATATCAATTTCGTGATCGAGGAGGCGCCCAGCGTGCTAAACCCGGACCGCATCCGCTTCGGCAGTATCTTCCGGGACATCTCCCGGCAGGGCCGTAAATTCCAGATCGGTCTGACAGTCATCAGCCAGCAGGTCACAGCCATCGACGAGGGCATCCTGACCCAGATCAACACGGAGATCACCATGGCCCTGGGCAACGAGACCGAGCGCCGCGAAGCCATCCGAAACGCATCGGCGGACCTCTTCGGGTTTGAGAAAGAACTGCAGGTCATGGGAAAAGGCCAAGCGATCCTGACCGCAAGTTATAAGGATGTACCGTTGCCGATACAGGCACCACTGTTTGATGATAGGGGTGAATAAAAATGGCAGGGGGTAAAGAAGGAAAAGCTTATGAGGCAATAATAAAAGTTGTTCTTGAAAGACTACGAAAAAATGGAATTATCAGCTCTCCAATTTTGTGGAATGTTACCCCAGAAAAAGTTAGTATTGAGCCAGACTTTTTGATTGGCTGTGACAAGGATCATCCAGATTATATTATTATGGTTACCCACCAAGGGTCGGCAAAAGAATCAAACCGCAAGTGTTGGAGAAACACAGGAGAACTCTGTGAAATTAAAACTTATTTGTCAACAGAACCGATTCTTATTAACATAATATTCGATGCCGTAATGAAGGATGGCATGAAGGAGTTTCAAAGAGAAATATTTGAAAGCCAGTTAATAGTTGAAGAACAATCCTACGGAAAAGAATTAATCGATTGGGTAAACCGAAATGCATTCTCCTTGCCAGTAGACCAAGATCAAAAGGCAATAGAATTACAAAAAATTTGGGAAACGGATAGAACGGTAGCTTACTTGCTTGATAATCTTCTATCAGATGTTGAGGGGTGTTTTATTCACCAGAAAATAAACAACCATTCCTTATGGGACATGGAAAAAAGAAGAGTTCCCAACCAAGCTCCCGTTGCGCATGCCACATATCTTCGACGCGGTATCAGCAAATTGCTTGTCTTCGAGGATGTTGAGAAAGCTTTAGCCTTATATCGCAATCGAAGAATGAAAATTGAAGATTTCCCAGACTATATATATTCTATTGGATTTGCAGGAAAATCAATCGGTAAAGCCACGCCAACTGATCCAGATATTGCTAGCGCTGTTTCTTTGTTAGATGATGATTCCCTAATATTCTTATATCATTCCATGGATAGTAATGATGTTATGCAATCCTGGATTAAACAACTGAGAAACTTGCCTAACATTAGTTGCATCGGGAAGTATTTTAAGAACAATGTTGACAGACTAATCGATCCGGAATTCTTTTTTTGTTGTGTTATTGAACTTGCATCAGACCCCAATGCACTAATTAAGCAAGAAGAGGCACCAGAGAGTTGGCCTCCTGATGACATTTGGATAGTAACTTATACTATGGAATTGATAAAGGCGCATAAGAACCTATCTAATGGATATGGGATAGCCCAAATGGCAAGGGATGTTATTAGCAATGGATTTGGTACGCCTTCAGACTTAACCAGTGCAAATCAATTTGGAGGAGGATTCGGTTTTTCATCATGGATAATGCGAAGACCTTCTCCATTTAAAAGAGAACTGATAGAAGGAGTATCAAAGACACTGGCATTGAAACTGCGAGAGATTGGCATTAAACAGATTAATTCTTTGATTGACTCAAAGAAGACAGAGAAAACACTAATAAATAGTATTATTGAAGTTAAGCTCTGCACTTACAGAATGTTCGATCCTCTTTATCTGATTCTCAAAAGGTATATCCCGGATATTTCGCCAATTCAATATCAAGCGTGTTTTGCAGAAAAAGCTGGTTTGCCTCAAAACACAGGAACAACTACTGTTGTAAAAATCCAAAATACAATAATCAATTGGCAGTCAGCAGCGAAAGATCCCCGAGATAAACGGAAAGAACTCTGCGGCCGTGTGGTTGGGCTTAGATATACGTGGAATTCTACTATTAATGCATTCACACACCGTCCCGGCGTAAATAAAATAATACTTTTTATTGACGGTGCGTGGGATCAAGATGATTTAAATGCATTATCCGCAGCTGGGTGGGATGAAATCTATTACCCTGATGAGCTTGATAAGTTAAAAGCTGCTATCGTGTGAGGTACAAGCATGAGGATTTATATCGCCGCCCCGTTGTTCTCTGAGGGAGAGCGACAGTTTAACGCGCGAATCGACGCGATCGTCCGGGATTGCGGGCATGAGACCTTTCTCCCCCAGCGGGAGGGCGGATGCGTGGCCGACCTTCCGGATCTGATCGAGGGAATTCCGAAGCGCAAATACCTGTTCCAGCTTGACTGCGGGCACATGGACTGGTGCGACGCGATCCTCTTCCTGTTTGACGGCCGCGTACCGGACGAGGGGGCCTGCTTTGAGCTGGGCTACTGTTACGCAAAGGGCAAGCGCTGCATCGGTTACAAGACCGACGCCCGGTCCTTCATCGACGGATTTGACAACGTGATGCTCCACGGGGCCCCGGAGATCGTCCTGCACAACGAGGAAGAGCTGCGGAGGTACTTTGAAACCCTGTGATCCACGTCATTCCGAACCAGCGACCGACGTCGCTGGTGTGGGAATCCGTACTTTCAAGCCGGAGAAAACGGATTGCCACGACCAGTGTGCGCACTGGTCTCGTAATGACAGAGCATTTTGAGACAGCCCCTCGCAATGACAGAATTACGCCATGCAGATCCTTGCGCTCGGGGTCGATCCGGCAAAGGATCGCCCTGCGCCTGTGATCACAGAATTGATCTGATAGATCTGGTTGATCGCGGCGTACAGATTTGCGTGGATGCCGGCCATACCGTTGGTTTTCCGCGTATCCACTGCCGTGCGCGCATAGGAACTGGAGTCGAAGGAATCAGCTCCCGCTTCGATCAGCTCCGGTATCACATCGACGTTCCCGCAACCAAATACATGGATCGCACAGTCCGGTGCTTCTTCGCGCACAGCCCGGACTGTGCTTTTTATATATTCTTTGTCCTTTGCCCGGGGCACCATGCCGCCGATGGCGATCCCCTCGAACCCTGCCTGCGCGTAGATCCTGGCGCAGGTCCTTGCCGAGGCCTCGTCCCAGCACTGCAGGGACGCATACAGGATCAGATCGCCGACCACGTTGTGCTTCTGAGCGTACAGGGCATTTTTGATCGTGAGCTCCTGCCGTAGCCGGCACTCCGACTCCTCCAGCCCGGGAGGAATGATGAAATCCAGGGTGGCCCCGACGTCCGCGTGCTTGATCTGGAAATGGAGTACGTCCAGGGGATTCAACTCCTCGCCGTCCCTTGTTTTGATGCTCGCGTACTCCCCGTGATCCACGATCTCCGCCCCCTCAAACAGACCGGCAAATCCGCCGGAATCGATGAAGATGGGAATATTGGGACGTTTCTTCATCTGCTGGGCGTAATAATGACTGACCATCAGGCATTGGGAGGTGCGCTTCAGATAGGGCTGCACCATCCGGTCCAGGGGATACTTGTCCCCGTAAGTGGTCACGGGCATAAAAGTCGGAAAGGAAATCGTCCCGTGGAGGGTAGTCAGTTCACGTTTCATGATGATTCAAGCTCCTTTGCAGTCACGGAATACCACAAACTGGGAAGCGCTTCCCGTATGGTATGCTGTTTATCCTCCTTGATCCGTTTTACCATTCTGCAGACTTCCGGGTCCCCTGTTGCCTGCAAAACGCAGAGAATATGCTTGCATCTGCCGGAATTCTTTTCATAGTCGAGACAATCGCATCGGAATGATCCCTGCTCTCTCATCACAACATGGTCCTCCCGGCCGCCGGTAACGATGAATCTGCCTTGCTCTGACACCTTGACCCGAAGCTCCAGGGAGCGACGGAGCCGATAGGGATCGATCGAGATCTTGATCTGTTTTCTCAGGGACGGGATACTGATTACTTCTTCTTGATGGGTCGATAGATCGGTGTTGTGCCGCAGTTCTTTCGCCTGGGAGACGATTTGCTCCGCCAGCTTTTTCCCGATCCCCTTAATCGCGGCAATTCGCTCCGGTGCTTCTGCGGCGAGCGCTTCCGGGGTAGTGTATCCCTGCTCGGCCAGCTTTTTCGCAGTTTTTCCGCCGACGCCGTTGAGCTTCGTAAAGACGACCAGTTCACGGGTGATCTGATATTGCAGCATATTGGCCAGATCGGCGCATCTCGCAACGAGAGAATCCGGCTGAGCCCTGCGTTCCTTTGCGGCCTCCTCGCCTAGCTCCCGCTGATCCAGTGCGGAAAGGATCGCGGATATTCCGGTCAAGATCCGCACCATGTTCTCCTTCAGCATATGGATGTCGGATTCAAACACATTGAAACGCTGCGCGAGTTCTTCCATCGGTTCGTCACGAATCAGACAGGTACAGAGCACGGCCATTTTGATCCCTGCCAGAATACGAAGCGTTTCCGGGCATTCCTTCAGGCGTTTCCGCAGTTCGGAAATGCTGCTGTCCAGCAAACTGCTGGGCTGCGCCTGGGCGATCTCACACAGGGCGTCCATTTCCTCATAGCTCGCAGGTAGGACCGGGCTGATATCCGGGCAGAGCGCACCGACCAAAAGGAGATCGAAATCCTGCAGCTCCCGGTAACTTTCCCTTGCATCAGAAACGGTTTTTACGGTCTCCGGGGCAAACATCAGCTTGACAGCAAGGCGTCCCAGCAGATCCACCTTCAGCCGGGGTTCCGATTCCGGATCGTTATCAGAGGATTCCGTAAGCATCCCGGAAAACAGCAGTTTGTTGATAGCTCCGTTGATGGACGCTTCCTCGTGCTGGTATTTGTAAAAGGTCAGCGGCAGGAACCCGTAGTTCAGCTCGTCGCGAGTGCGGGAGAACCCGGCAAACACGTCGATCAGAATCTGCTCCTGCATCGACTTTGCTGTCGTCAACTGCGAAACGACCGGTTCGCACGCATCGCGCAGATACTTATCCGGGCGGCAGCTCCACTTCGAGAGGAAAAGAACGACTTCACCGCTTTCGTCCAAACCGGGACGTCCGGCCCGGCCTGCCCGCTGCATAAAGCTCCAGACCGGTAGAGGCGCGAACCCGGACTCGGAAAACGAATACGGATCGTAGATAATGACCTGTCTTGCAGGGAGGTTCAGACCCATTTCCAGTGTGGAGGTCGCCACCAGGACCTGGATCTCCCGGCTTCTGTACCCGTCTTCCACATCTTTCCGGTTCTCCTGCAGCAGTCCAGCATGATGATAGGCTGCGTTGAGCCCGTTTTCCCGCAGGTAGGCAGTCAATGCCTGAACTCTTGACCGACTGTTGCAGAAGATCAGAGACTGCCCGTTTTCCCGCACACAGCGCCGAACCTCTTCCAGCGCGAGTGCGGGCTTTTCCTTTGCGGAGCGGAAACGGAGGATCTTCTTGCTCAGCGGGACCTGTCTCCACTGGGATGTGTAAGACGCACCCTTCAGCCAATCAGACAGCTCATTTGCATTCGGCATCGTGGCGGATAAGCCGATAATTCTGAGAAACGGATTCAGTCGGATCAGTCTTGTGATCGTGCCCTCCAGCCGGGGACCGCGCTGCGGCTGCCCCATTATGTGGAATTCGTCGATCACCACCAGGCTGACCTCCGGAATCCAGGACCAGTGGGTCCGCCAGTTGCGCATACAGGCGTCGAGGCGCTCGGGTGTCATGATCAGAATCTGCGATTTGGAATAGCTGGCCTTGGAGGACGATTTTTGAATGGTCTCACCGGTAAAAATACCGATCCTATAACCTTCAAAACGCTTGCTCCACCGTTCCTGCTGCTGCGCCGCGAGGGCACGAAGGGGCGTTACATAGACGGCCTTGTATCCGGACTGCAGTACCTTTTCAATCGCAATTTCCGCCAGAAATGTTTTTCCAGAACCGGTGGCCATATTCAGGAAACAGTGCTCGTTGTTTTCCAGAAGACCTCTTTCAAGGATCTCTTCCTGCGGCGGAAACAGTTTCATGGTCTTTTCTCCTTTCGTTTGCACAAAAGCAGAAAGTTTTTCTTGCAATTATATAGCTTTCTGCATATAATTATAGTAATTCCATATGCACATTGCAATGTGCATATCAAGCGGCTATAATAAGGGGCAGATATTATGAGCTATCTGGCTGAAAATCTGAAAGTGCTTCTCTGGAAAGGCAAAAGCGACCTTTCGCAGCGAACCTACCGGCAGTATGTTGATTTTGTTGCGGTGAAATGCGGTCTCACGCCGGAGCATCTTCGGGGCATCCTGCGCGACCAGGAAACTGCCACTGCCTCGGAGCAATCTTCCTTGTGCAGCTATTTCGGCGAATACAGCGATATGCTTGCTGCAATCAACTACGATTTCCTGTTCCGGGACCTGGTGGAACAGTCCGGAGATGAACTGCTGAGAAGAAACATTCAATACCTTCTGGGAAAGATCGAACGAGGAAAGAATGCAGGGTTTGTTGAGAAGATTGGCGTAAACGCTTCGACGCTCACCCGTTGGAAACAAGGAAAAACGAAGCCGGATAAGTATGCGCAAACCGAGATCGCCAAGTATTTCGGGTTTCGAGATACACAAGAGCTGCGCAGCAAGTTCCTGTTTTTGGATTATGAGCCCGTTTCCGAGGAGCAAAAGAAGCAGGAATGCAAGACTCTGATCGACAACATGAGCAAGGAAGACTTTGAGGCGATCTTCCCTGCGCTGCAAAAGCTGCTGAATTGAGGTGAGGAACATGAGAAAAATCTACTGCGGATCGTCCGGATGTGAAACCGTTCCGGAGACGCACCTTCTCAGCGTAATCCCTCTCAGTTCTGGATTGGTGCGAGCGTTTTGCACGTTCTACGGTGATGCGATCAAGCTCAGACCGGCCCAGGAGGCGGCAATATTCCAGCACGAGCTGCTTTCAAGCACAGACAACGCGATCATCTCAACACCGACCAACAGCGGAAAAAGCCTGCTGTCCTATCTGCTTCTGTTCTCTGTCGCAGCCAGCGGCGGGACTGCGATCCTTGTGGAACCGCTCAGAGCGCTGGCATATGAAAAATCGGAGGAGATTCGTGAAATTGCCTTGATTCTTCGAAGGCAAAGCAAGATAAAAGTCAGTATTTCGGTTTCGACAGGCGACTACCGGGTCAACGATGATTTCCTGTTTTCTGCACCGGCACAACAAGACGCCGGAGATATTGGACACATCGTAATCGCAACACCGGAACGTTTGGACGCCTTATCCCGCATCGCGGAAAACAAAGCGTGGTTTGAAAACGTGAACCTGACATGCTTTGACGAGGCGCATTTGATTGGAGACGCCAGCAGAGGCGCAACACTGGAGCTTTTGATCGCGTATCTGCGGTCCGTCAACACGGAGAATCGCTTGATCCTTATGTCTGCGACAATCTCAAATGCGGACGAGCTCGCCGCCTGGCTGAGTCCGTGTCAGGTGATCTCCGATGTCCCGCGCTATCCCAAGCTTGAGAAGTGGGTGTATTGCCTGGAGGAAGAGGACGCCAATCAGGTTCTTTTGGCTGAGATTCCGGAGATCCTCCAAACACCGGGGACAAGCGTTCTGGTCTTTGTGTACCAGACCGCATCGGCGGAAACGCTTGCCACCACGATTGCTTCTGTATTGTCAGGGCGAAAGATCAAAAAGGGTGACTTATCTGCAACAGAAAACGCCGGTGTTGCCTGGTTCCATTCGAAGTTATCCTCTGCAACAAAACAGCACATCGTACAGGCAATGAGCGAAGGGCAGATCCGTGTCGTCGTGTCAACCACTGCGCTGGCAATGGGCATCAACCTGCCGGCGACCCATGTCTTTGTGCGGGATATCAACTTCACCGGCGTCAGAGATCTGGATACATCAGACCTGATGCAGATGATCGGCCGGGCAGGCAGAGGCGATAAATCCGGCGAGGGAATCATTCTCCTTGGCAAGCAAAACGTATCAAAGGAGACCGAAATTGTCAACGATGTCACCAACGAGGTGATACCGACGGTCCGGTCCCGGCTGGTTCCTGCTGTGCGGGAATCCTACTATGGGGCTCCACAAACAGACTTTGTATTTGTGAACCGCGTCGGGAGTCAGATCATGGGCATCCTGAACCGGCTGAAATCAGTCAGTGAAAAAAAGCTGAGCGAGTACCTGGGCAATACGTTTGGCGGAAGCCGCTTCGAAGAACTGCCGATGATCCTGAAATATCTTTCAGATTGGAAGCTTGCCTTTCCGGACGAAGACACGAAGGAATACCAGCTGACGCATCTCGGCGAAATCGCTGCGCGATGCTATCTGCCTCCGCTGACCGCAGCGAACTTCGGGCAGTTGATCCGCGACCTGCTTTCCGACAAGCCCGATGGCACACACATCTCGTGTTTGACGCCAATCGACTACTTGATTATCGTGAGTCTCATTAGCGATGAGAACAGACCTGTAGCTCGGTACAGCAAAGCGATGCGGGAAGGCGTTAAAAGCTATATGGAAGGCCTTCCCCTTGAGGAAAAAAGTTATCTGTATCGGACGTGGGCGGAAACCTCACCTGCCGCGCTGATCGGCTCTTCCGATGTTACAAACAGTCGGCAGAATCCGGAAAAGTACGTAACCCAATGCCTCTGGACCGCGATGTTGATCTATGACATCTCCAAAGGAACCACCATGGCGACGCTCCGCAGCCGCTATGGCGCCGACGTTGAAGAACTCCAGGAGAATCTCCGGGATAGCGCCATCTGGATTTTGTGCGGACTTGAGAACCTGATGGAGGTCAAGAGTTTCTACTATCATCTGAAAACGAACTGCGAAGCAGAAGCAGAACAGATCGCAGACGTGGACAAGGCCTTCCGGAAAGGCTCCAAGGAGATCTTTTCCCTGGTCGCAAATCTCAAGTTCCGATCCAGGCTCGGTGAACTGGTGCGCAGCATCAAGCGTATGTTCCCTGGCGAATCCTCACACCCCGGGGAAGGCACCATCAGAAAACTGGAAGAAAACGGCATTAGCACAATCAAGGATCTGGTTGGAAAAACCGCAGACGACCTGACCGCGTTGGGAATACGGCAGGACTACGCCAATCAGATCGTCAGCTATATTAAAAAACGAACGAATTGATCGTGGAGGTAATTATGAAAAAAGAAAAAGTTATGGTTTCCAGGTTGTTTGCAATCCTCGGAATCGTTTATGTGACCTGCTTGCTGCTGTCAAATCTGATTGCCGGCAAGATGATGGCGCTCGGCTCCATCACGCTTCCCGCGGCAGTTATCCTGTTCCCGATTACTTACATTCTGGGCGACGTCTTTACGGAAGTTTACGGCTTTAAGAGCATGCGGACGGTCATCTGGGCCGGCTTTGCCTGCAGTGCATTCGCCGTCGGGATCTATATGATCACGATCATTCTTCCGCACCCGGATTTCTGGACCAACCAGGAAGCGTATGAGATCGTTCTCAGCACGACGCCTCGCGTCTTCATTGCTTCTCTGGCCGGATATCTGTTCGGAGAATTCTCCAACGCGATGATCCTCTCCAAGCTGAAGGTCGCCACAAAAGGAAAGCGTCTTTGGGTCCGGACGATCCTCTCCACGATTGTCGGCGAAGCATTCGATACCATTATCTTTATCTCCATCTCTTTCTGGGGAACAATGGACTCTTCGGTGCTCCTTCAGATGATGCTGTTCCAGTATCTGTTCAAGGTCTGCTATGAGATCCTATTTACCCCTCTCACCTACGCGGTAGTCGGATGGCTGAAGAAGAAGGAAAGCATCGACACCTACGATACGGATATCAAATACAACGTATTTAAGGGCTGAGGCCACAAAAAACAACTTCGCCGAATAATTCGGCGAAGTGTTGTCCGCGCGGGAGGGCATTCAATGTTAAAAAGATTACAACTACTGAATTACAGATGCTTTAAGAACTCTGTAATTTCGTTTAGAGACATCGCTATTGTTGTCGGGAATAATAACGCTGGCAAATCAACCCTTGTTGAGGCACTTCGCATCGTTGGTGAGTGTGCGCAGAAATATAAGCGGGCGAATTACAAAGCAGCGCCAGCTCAACTCGGATTGCCCGCCATAACTAAAGGGTTTTTGGTAAATCTTGATATTCTGAAAATAGATCTGAGGACTATAGTATATCAGTATCAGAAAAATACTTTCGCCGAAATTAAGGCTTTTTTCAGCAATGATATAAGCATACGTGTTTTTCTTTCAGAAGATATCACTTTTGCAGTTATCGAGCAGGGAGAAATGACTATTGCAAACCGTTCACAAGCGCAAAAGCTTGACGATTTGCAGCTGTTTATCATGCCTCAGATTGGGCTCATTCGTGAGGATGAAGCAAAACTGTCTGATGATACAGTCAGGAGAGATTTATCCACCAGGCTTTCATCAAGGCATTTTAGAAACGAACTACTATTGTTCCAGCATGAACATTTTGAGACATTTAGAGAGTTGGCGCAGGAGACCTGGCCGGGGTTAAGAATTTCAGATTTAATCTATCATTACGGGGATAATATCTCTTTAGTTGTTACGGATGACGATTACGCTGCTGAAATTGGAATGATGGGAAGCGGACTGCAGATGTGGCTTCAAATCATTTGGTTTGTGAGTCGCTGCCCACAAACAGCAACGGTTGTCCTTGACGAGCCGGATGTTTATATGCATCCGGATTTACAGAGGAAGATTTTAAAAATCGTAAGCAACAGATTTATGCAAGTAATCATTGCTACTCATTCTATTGAAATCATTTCTGGAGTTGAACCGCGAAATATAGTTACCGTAGACAAAAAATCTAGGAAGATGCGATATGCAAACGATTATAAAGCAGTTCAAGAAGTGATATCAAATCTGGGAAGCGAGCAAAACCTCTCACTCATTCGTCTGGGAAATGCAAAGAAATGTATTTTTGTTGAAGGAAAAGACATTGCACTTCTTCAAAAATTCCAGGATATATTATATCCTAATAATCAACTTTCAATAAGTCAGCTCCCAACAGTATCCCTAGGTGGATGGGGAAGATTTAATGAAGCGCTTGGCGCTGCAAGACTCTTTTATGAGGAAACACACGGAGAGATAGAAGCATTTTGTATTCTAGACCGCGATTATCATGATGATCAAGAAATACAATGCTTGTATGCACGCGCAGAAGAGAATCACCTTCATCTTCATGTCTGGGAAAAAAAGGAAATAGAAAATTATGCTCTTTCTCCGGCGGCAATTGCAAGAGTAGCAGGAATAAAGGAAGAACAAGAGGTTCTTGAGGAGTTCAATGCAGAACTGTTTTCCGAACTTGAAAAGTTGGCAGAGGGAATCAAAAACAGT
>JAEEGL011932664.1_pt1 | contig 14318 bp, 8 predicted proteins | sample 9134231 | NCBI WGS metagenome assembly JAEEGL01 (sample SAMN16246548, study PRJNA631951) | gut metagenome | biome: gut microbiome; feature: rumen; material: fiber-attached | host: Bos | place: Iran: Karaj | collected 2018-10 | reverse complement strand
TTACAGAGTCTGCTTTTCCCGGATTTCTTCAAGCTCGGCATGGACAGCGAAGAGATCCTGGAAAACATTGAAAAGATCCTGACTGAACAGATGACGATACTGGGAATGGATAAGAAAACCGTAAGGGAAAATACGGACAGTTTCTTTTCCGCTCTTCCGGAAATACTGTCTCTGCTGAATCAGGACATCAAGGCTATCTATGACGGGGACCCGGCAGCTACTTCCTATGAAGAGATCCTGATATGTTATCCCGGTTTCAGAGCAATAGCCATCTACCGTCTGGCTCATGTACTGTACGAGCTCTCAGTTCCGATCATTCCGAGAGTAATGACGGAATATGCTCACAGCAGGACCGGAATAGACATCAACCCCGGCGCAACGATCGGCAGAAACTTCTGCATTGACCACGGTACCGGCATCGTAATCGGTGAAACGGCTGAGATAGGAGACAACGTCAAGATCTATCAGGGCGTTACCATCGGAGCCAAGAGTTTCGCCAAGGATGCCAACGGCAATCCCGTCAAGGGCGGCAAGAGACATCCAACCATCGGCAACAATGTCGTCATCTACGCCAATGCGACGATATTGGGCGGTGAAACGAAAATCGGCAATGACTGCGTCATCGGATCCAACTCCTGGATAACATACTCCGTACCGGACGGGGAAAGGGTACGCTGATAATTAAAGAAAAATAAAAATGCCATCGGTTATCCGATGGCGTTATTTCTTTACATGACTTCGTTCAGAATGTCCTTCATTCTTCCGGCAAGGCCGATGCACTTATTCGTCGGAATGCCGCACAGGGCAACTCTTATGCCTCTGGCAAACTTTACAGTATAGATGTCATGGCTGTCCAGGGCCTTGTGATATCTGTTCAGCAGGTCTTCATCATCAATTCTTACCGTTGCGAAGAAGCCTTCCTTGTATGGATATAGCGGTAGTCCGCATTCTTCAGCTTCCTGCAGGAAGATGCGGCTGCGGTTCTTCAGAAGATCCAGTGCTTCCTGTTTTTCCTTCAGGAAACCTTCCTTATTCTCATTGACCATCTTTACGAAACAGTCCATGAAGCCGTTATTGACATTGCTCCAGGAGGCCCTGGCCGTACGGATGAAGGTGTTGTAGAGATGTTCTGCAGCTTCTTCCCTTCTTGCCAGGATCATGGCATTGCCAACACGCATGCCATAGGCGGTAAGTGTCTTGGAACAGCTGAAGCACACAACTGCCAGCATGTTGTCTGACATTTCGTTGAAGCATTCCATGTAGGCGGTTGAATTCTGCCAGTCAATAGCATAGTCGAAGTAGGCGATGTCGTTGATGATGGCAACCGGACCCTGCTTGGACAGTTCATTAAGATATTCGATCAGTTCAGCCCAGAGATTTTTGCCCATGGTAGCTCCGGTTGGGTTCTGACAGGGGTCATTGATGATGATGACAACTTTGTTCTGATGCTCCATCATCTCGGCACATTTTTTCTTCATGCCGTTTATGGAAACTTCGTTGTTTTCAAAGATATCGTATGTATCTACCTTCAGATCATGCTGCCCGGCCATTACGCGATAACTGCCCCAGGCAATTGACGGTATTAACAGAGTCTCATGCTTGTCCAAAAGATTGGTTACGGCCAGTGAGATGGCTCCGGTACCGCCCGGTGTGGCAACGTTTCTGTGCGGTATCCTGATGTTGTCCAGTCTGTTCAGCCAGTTGAATACCGTTTCGTTGAAGTCAGGATTTCCCTGAATGCCGCCGGCATAGCTGGCCTTTCTCTTGTTAGGAACCCTGTCATAGGCATCGTATACGGAGTCAAAGGCAATGATGGTGCCGTCATCCCCGCATAATGAGCCAACGGTTCCGTTGACGGTTTCCGGATTTCTGGCCATGGCCTTTCTGGCATTCTGGGATGCGTTGAAGGCTGCGTCACGGTACTCACTGAAATCCATGCCGTATCTTATGAATGGATCATCATTAAGGTTCTTAGTGTCCTGATACTTCTTTGACAGTACGAAGAGTTCCTCCTGGAAGTCACGGTAATACGGCTGCCACTTTTCTTCTACTTCCGGCAGATGTTTTTCGATTATCTTCTGTTCCCTTGAGGGATCGTTCGTGCTGATACCGTTCAGTTTCTTGTATTCAGCTACCTTTTCAACTGTTTCCATTCTCTTCTGGAACAGTTCTGCCAGCTGACTGTCAATTTCGTCTATCTGATTTCTGAGTTTGTTAATGTCTGTCATGTGATCACCCTTTCGGCTTCGTAACTATTTTAACATATCCGCGTGATGATAATGCGGTAAAAAGACCATGTCGATGTTGTATAATTAAAACATCACAGGTAGGAATAATGGATTACAGAAAATACTTCATGGATAACATGGAAGGACTGCAGAAGCTGATTCGCATTCCTTCGACATATGATGAAAAGACAGCTGATCAGGATAAGCCATATGGAAAGCCGGTTCATGACGCTTTGACGTACATGAAACAGGTGCTTCAGAATGACAGTTTTGAGGTTACAGATCTGGAGAATAAGATAATCTTTACCTCAGCAGGTGAAGGAGAGAGAATTGACATTCTGAGTCATCTTGACGTCGTCAGCGTCAGCGGGGCATGGCAGAAGGATCCCTTTTCCGGTGACATCGAAGACGGGTATCTTTACGGCAGGGGATCTCAGGACATGAAGACCCCGGCATGGCTGGTCTATCTGGCGGTAAGGATGATAAGAGATTCAGGCATTAAGCTTAATAAGAAAATCAGACTCGTATACGGCAGTGATGAGGAGAGAATGATGGATGACATGAAGCTGTATGTTTCCAGAGTGGAACCGGCATCCTTCTCATTTACTCCGGATGGAAGATTTCCGGTAGCCGTTGGTGAAAAGGGCATCATGACTGTCTTCATGAAAGGCAGATATGATGGATTGGTAACCGAATTTACTTCCGGTTCACAGAGCACCACGGTTCCTGCTGAAGCCAGATGCCTGGTTAAGGGAGTGAATGAACAGTCTGCGGCAGTATTTCTTCTCGCAGATGAGATGAACGGCAGGGTCAGAAAACTCAGGGGTGGCCTTAAGATCGAGACGTTCGGTGTTGCTGCACATTCATCCCACCCTGAAAAAGGCCACAGTGCCCTGATTGATCTGCTGAAGCTGCTTGGCGACGTGTGCAGGGATGAATCATTGAAAAAACTGCATGAAGCGTTCCATGATTACCATGGAAGCGGTCTGGGAATAGCCTGTGAAAGCAGGGAAATGGGACCTCTGACCGTAAATCTTGGAGCACTCAGCATCAAGAACGGTGAAACCTTCGGCAGGGTGGACATCAGATACCCAATGGGTACGGATCCTGAAAGGATCATGAAACAGTTGAAAAGACATCTGCCTGATCATGAATTTGAACTGGTTTATGAAGCGCCGGCATCACTGGTCAGGGAAGATGATCATCATGTGCAGGCATTGTTAGATATTTATAACAAAGTAATGAATGCCGATGAAAAACCGTTTATATCCGACAGCGGTTCATATGCCAAGGTCGTGGGAAACTGCGTGTCAATGGGGCCGGTATTTCCGGGGCGGGAAAGTGGATTTCACCAGATGAATGAGCGTATTTCACTGGATGATTGCGTGAAATGTCTGGAGATATATCATAAGGCAATACTCAAACTGCTGGGTTTGGGGTATAGTATAGATAGTTAACAGTGGGGATATAATATGAAAATACTTTTTGTGACAAGTGAATGTGCTCCGTTCTCAAAGTCGGGCGGACTGGCTGACGTAGCCTTCTCCTTACCGCCTGCCTTGCAGAAACTGGGCAATGAGCTGGTGATAATCACACCGTATTACAAGTGCGTAAAGGACAGATTTGCCGATCAGATCGAATTTGTCAGAGATGTCAGAGTAGGGCTGGGCAACGCTTCGCTTTACTGCGGCTTGCTGAAGGGTGAGCTTTCAGGCGTTCCGGTATGGTTCATAGACAATGAGGACCTGTTCAATAGAGACAAGCTTTATGGATATGACGATGACAAGTTCCGCTTTGCCTGGTTCTCAAAGGCCGTAATTGATGTTCTGGATTACATTGACTTCATGCCGGACATCATTCACTGCAATGACTGGGAAAGTGCACTGGCTGTCATTTATCTTAAGGACGATCAGGCCAGAAGAACAAAATACGGCAACATCAGAACCGTATTTACGATTCATAACATCGCTTATCAGGGACAGTTCGGTGCTGATCAATTGACGACAACTTTTGCCCTGGATTCAGGCTGGTATCATGGCGGACTCGCCTATGAATTCCAGGGAAGGCATGACGTCAACCTGATGAAGGGTGCCATGTTAATGGCAGATGCGGTATCGACCGTTTCTCCAACCTATGCCAGAGAGCTGCATACACCGCAGTTCGGCAAGGGCCTTGAGGGAGTATGCGACATGATCGAGTCCAAGATGTACGGAATCATAAACGGCATTGACCCTGATCATTATGACCCCAGCAAGGATGCCAGAATTCCTGCCAACTTTACCGATGAGGATAAAAGCGGCAAGGCTGTCTGCAAGGAATACATCCAGGAAGCCTTCGGCTTACGCAAGGAAAGATCCTGGCCGTTATTTGCCGTAGTAGCCAGACTGAATGAACAGAAGGGCATTGACCTGATCAGAGAACTGCTGCCGGAATTAATGAAGAAGGGCATTCAGCTGATCATCTTCGGTCAGGGCGACAAGAGATACGTTGATTACTTCAACCAGTGTCTGCTCAGATATCCGGGTCAGCTGGGCTTCTCAGATAATTATTCTGAGGAAATGGCTGCCAAGGTATTCGCCGGAGCTGACTTCTATCTGATGCCTTCCGCATTTGAACCGTGCGGACTGTCACAGATGATGGCCATGAGATACGGTACCGTACCGGTAGTTCATGAAACCGGCGGTCTGAAGGATACGGTAAGACCTTATTCAGACTTTGACGGCATCGGTGACGGCTTCTCATTCAGCGCCTATAACGCAAAGGCTCTGATGCTGGCAATCGATGAGGCCATCAAGGTATACTTTGCGGAAAGAAACGTCTTTGAAAAGATCAGACACAGATGCATGACCAAGGACTTCTCCTGGGACAAGTCAGCGCAGACCTATCTCAAGATGTACTCAGACATCTGCGGCAGCGGCTATGACCCGAACGTAACCTTCGTTGATGCCTATGATGCACTCAAGGTCGTATATGAGGACGTTGAGGAATACCGCAACAGATATCTGGCCAAGCAGCCTGATGACTATCAGAACGTATGTCAGGTCAGAATTGAGGGACCTGGTCAGGGAACCTTCTATCTGAAGTTCACCAAGGCCGGCATGGAAATGCAGCCATACAGCTACGACAATGCCGACGTACACATCTCAGCGACCTTTGACAACCTGTTCAACATGGCAACGGGCATTGCCTCAGCTGATAAGCTGTTCGTAAACGGACAGCTGAAGGTAGAGGGCAACATCTCCAAGGGCGCCGAACTGAGATACCTGGCTGGAAAGTACTAGAAAAAGCAACCTCTGGGCAAGACTCAGAGGTTTTATGAAGGAGTTACACTATGGAACAGATCGAAAGAATAAAATATCATGAAGAAACTCTTGATGAAACAAGAAAACTGCTGAATGAACTGGAAGTCCTGCTGGACCGCTACATCGTCAATGGCGGCAGGCTGGCTGAACTGTCGAAGTATTACGGTTCACCGGAGTGGATGGAAGACTTTGAGGCAGACGAGGATGGAAAGCTGCCTGCAGAACTGAAGAGGGGTGTGCTGTCTGAGGATGGCATCTATGACCTGCTGTCAGACAACAACGAACTTGTCAGCAAGCTGGCTGAAGCCATCATTGTCTCAACCAGGCTTGAATAGTCATTAGATTTGACAGTTATATCAGACAGACCTATCATAATATTGCACCTTGAAAACAGGATGCAGAGGAAGTAAATGAACAATAACCATAAGCTTAAATATCTTACATATACCGTAATGTTCATAGCAGTAAACTATGTTGCCTTTACCTATGGCAAGATCAACATTCAGTTTACGGCAGGACAGTCAACAGCCATCCACATTGCCAACGCAGTAGTTGTGCTTTCAAGCTGGCTGTTAGGTCCGGTTTATGGAGGGCTGGCCGGAGCCATCGGCCTTTCGATAGCTGATCTGATGGATCCGCGTTACATTACTTCCGCACCGAAGACCTTCATTATGAAGTTCTTCATCGGTTTCATCGCCGGCATGGTTGCCAGAAAGATGAATCTGAAGGAAAAGGATGACAGAAGGGAAATCATAAAGATCACGGGCATTTCTGCCATCGCCGGTCTGGGCTTCAACGTCATCGTTGACCCGGTGTTCGGTTATTTCTACAAGCAGTACGTACTGGGCATGCCGCAGGACATAGCTTCCATAGCGATGGCCTGGTCCCGCAGCATCACAGCCGTTAATGCCGTGATATGCGTCATCGTGGCAGTTATCCTGTATCTGTCACTGTACAAGTCCTTCAGGGCAATATTCAAGGAATGAAAAAAAGCTAGGCAACTAGCTTTTTATCAGGTATCTTACTACTTCTGAAGCTATCAGCAGGCCTGCTGATGGCGGAACAAATGCCGTAGAACCTGGAATCGATCTCTTGGTTGAGTCGCTTTCCAGGTCTTTTTCTGCCTCGGGATCATGAGGCAAGGGTTCCTCAGTTGAATATACGACTTTGAGATGATTGATTCCTCTGTTTCGTAATTCACGTCTCATCACCTTGGCAAGGGGATCCATCGACGTCTTTGAGATGTCGGTTACCGTCAGCTTTGAAGGATCGATCTTATTGCCGGTGCCCATGCTGGAAATGATCGGCACATTCGCTTCACGTGCCTGCAATACCAGCTGGATCTTGCCGGTAACGGTGTCGATGCAGTCAACGACGTAGTCGTAGCTGCTGAAGTCAAACTGATCACTGGTTTCCGGCAGATAGAAAATTTGATACTTGTTGATGACGATATCGGGATTGATGTCCCTGCATCTTCTTTCCACGACATCTACCTTGTATTCGCCTACGGTGCTTTCCAGTGCGTAGATCTGTCTGTTGATGTTGGTCAGGGACACTCTGTCATTGTCAATTATGTCCAGGGTACCGATACCGCTTCTGGCCAGGGCTTCAATGACGTAACCGCCAACGCCGCCCGCACCGAAAACAGCCACCCGGGCATTTTTCAGCCTTTCCATGGCTCTGCTGCCTAACAGTAATTCAGTTCTTGAAAATCTGTTCAGCATTCTTACTCCCCGACATTTTCATATGTATCCATGAATTCATTCATGGCGTTGACGGCACTCTTGAGGTCCTGCAGACACAGAGTAGCCAGTATCTCGTCATCATTATGCTTATAGCTTCCGCCGACAAAGAACAGTTTTACACCGTATCCAATTGCCTTTGGCAGAAGTGAATACAGCTGATACGGTTCGTATAACGCCGTTGATAACAGGAATACCACACTGCCTTTCTCGACTTCAAAGCACTTCAGGAAGTGAATGAAGGTATCAACGGTATTGGCTCTGTTACGGTTCTCGTCGTAACAGGGAGCGCTCAGACTGTAATAGCTTCTTAATACGTTGTCAGACTTGTATCTGATCAGTGACCAGTAGTCTCTGGTTTCCGGTTCATTATGCGTTTCGGTTGATTCGACTTCCGTAAGATCATAGGATTTTCTCATGGCCATGTCCATCTCCTCAAATTCCGTTTGAGCATCCGGGGCGAAATCCTTCATGGATTCGAATTCTCCCTCCTGAACGATCTTGCGGTGGGAGGAGAGGGCGATGATCTTGATTTCCTTATCCGGATAGCGGTCCGAGGTCTTTCTGGCCAGCAGGCATCTTCTCAGGTTGGAACTGCCAAACCCGCCTAACGGCAGGATGTAGTCCGGAACAAGTGGGATGTCCGTCTTTTCATCAAGCATGCCCAGCTGACGGAAACAGCCGATCAGTTTATCGCGGTGCTGTTCAACGAATTCATCCTCGCGGTTTACCTGCTGTCTTTCACCGCCTGAAGCCAGCTTCTTACGGTAATCCCAGTGTTCAGCCAGTTCATTAATTTCCTTCATGTCCTGAAGTGCATTTCCGTTATTGAATATGCGGACTATCTTCTGGAACGGTTCTGAATCAATGAACTTTCTGATGTTATCTTTGGCGTTTATTATTTCCTCAAGCCTGTTCTCACAGATGGCTAGTTCCTTTCCAATGGCGGTAAGATCGTCACTGAGGTAGCCGAACATGTGGCTGAAGGCATCGCTGATGTGCTGGTAGGCTTCCTTAGCCTTTGTGATCAGCTCCCTGTCATTGTCCAGCAGCTTTATTTCCTTTTCCAGGTTTCTGACCTGGTTAAGCATTTCCGGCTCTATCTTGTTGGTATCAGCCAGAAGGATCTCACGGTCAAAGATGTCCATGATCTCCGTTCTGGAGAGATCTCCCTTTCTTAACATTGAACCGTTTATGCGGTTAAGGTTGATGGCCACTCTCAAGCTGGCATCGTCACGCAGTTCAGGTTCAACGCTGGCGTCTTCTGCCAGTTCCTTTCTGGCTCTGTAAGCCAGAGCATGATATTCAATTGACTTGTCAAAGTCATTGAGGTAGAAACTTATGGTTCCAAGTGAAGTATAGGAGTGGGCAATGCGGCCGCGCATGTCATTTCTGTATTTGCCGGAACCGTTCTTGATGATGTCCTCTCTGGTTTTCAGGGCCTTCATCTGGTATTCCTGAGCCTGTAAGGCCAGTTCTCTTAAGTGGGCCTGTACTTCAGGAGTCTTTTCCTTGTGATCCCTGTTATAGAGTCTGTACTTGCCCAGACAGAGTGCGCCCTGGATCGTATTGATCTTGGCAATGGTCACGGCTCTGAATTCCTCATCCTTTATTTTCTCAGCTCTCTTAATGGCGTCATTGAGCTTCAGACCGTATTTTTCCACGATGTCGTTTTCATCCATTGAAGCAGGGGTACGGTTTCCCAGAGAATACAGTGAGTAGCAGAATGAGGCTACGTCATTGGCGTATTCCTCATCTGAAACATTGGATTTGTCATACAGGGAAATACAGCCGGTGGCGATGTCGTACAGTCTGCTGGTCTTGATCGCAAAGTGTCTGGTGAACAGCTTGTTGGCAAACCGGCGGTAAGTCTCATCCTCGCCATAGTCTCTGATCAGGTCAAAGATGAATTCTGATTGCTCTTCATAGTCGTCAGTATTTTCACTGGTAAGGTCAACGTTGTCGGTGATTACGGTCAGTATCTCGCTGAATCTTTCCGGCCACAGCTCTGCCATGGTATAGATTCCATAAGATATGTACCAGTTAAGTGATGTCTGGTGGTCAAAGCGGTACAACCCACCGCCTACGCGGCTTCTTTCGGCATCGACGGTGAAGAATTGCAGTACCTTGCTCATGATGCGCTCAAAGGATGACATCTCGTTTCTGACTGCCAGCGGCTTTCTTTCTCTTAAGAAGTCCATGAGATCCTGCATTTCCTCATCGGTGACGTCAACGTTCCACTTATCGGCGTATTCCAGCAGGTAGAAGGCTTCCAGACTGTCAATGTCAAAGGAGGTCAGCAGTGAATTGACGGCCTTCGTCAGGTCAATTCTGCTGGTGACCATGTTGTTCAGACCGTTGTTATAGTACATGTCGGCTACGGCCATCGGGAAAAGACATAAGGTCGTAAACAGGGTCCTTATGTGTACGGAGTCAGTCTTCTTCAGCTGAGCCAGTACGCATTTTTCTATCAGTTCACCCGGTGTCAGTAATGACTGGTTAATGTCCAGGTGGAAATCGTAGCTGTTGGCATCAAAGCTGTTGCAGAACATCGTCAATAACATCGGATTCCTCAGCATTACCAGCATGTTGGCGTCTGACAATAATGGCAAAAGTTGGCCATTGTTATAGCCGGCTATGTAGTTCTTGACTGTTACTTCCTCCAGCGGCAGCATATTCAGATACAGGATGTTATTGGCATCCAGACCGTTGATGAAGGTCTTGTCTCTGGTGGTGATAACGGTGGTTACGCATTCATCTATTTCGTTAAGATCGTTTCTGATTCTGTCTATGCTTTCAGCCTCATTGTAGCCGTCAATCAGTAAAAGCCAGTCAGTATCGGACATTCTCAGGTATTCGGGAATGTTTTCCGCCTTTACTGGGAAGTGCTTATAGATATTTTCAAGATATTCATATATCGGGTGATCACAGTCGCCGTATTTTTCATAACATGAGCGTACCGAGACATATAGCGGCAGCCAGTGGGAATTGAGACTGTTTACCCACAGGGCCTTGATTGAATATGACTTTCCGGATCCGCCGTTTGCACAGATGACATAGGTCTTGTTCAGGTCAGGTTCAAGAGAAAGAATGTTGTTCAGTTTCTTGCCACCTTCAAAGACCAGTTTTGGCAGGAGTTCTTCGGTATAGGTAACGGGAGAAAGGCCGTATTCACTTTTCTTTGACAGGTTGACGGATGCCAGTCTGATGTCTTCCAGGGCGTCTGATTCTTCCGTTGTTTTTCTGACGTCTTTTCGACTTGTGTCCCGTGCCCACTTCAATACTTCGTTAAAGCAGAATTCAGCGCTGTGATGGGCTTCGGAAAAATGAGGCACACCGGCAAGGTAATAGCTGAGATTACCGGCCATGGTGGAAGTAAACTGACCGTAGCAGTATGCTCTGGCATCAGCGTCTCCGACCTCATTATGATAGATCCTCCGGGAAAACAGCCGCAGTTCCTGATAAATGCCGTTACTGTGGGTGGTATCGATGGCACCGTTTTCGTTTACCTTAATATGTTCATTACAGACAAGAAGAAACTTGTTGCATGATGCTGCAGTTTCAGGTGTATCGGCATAGGCATTTTCCCCGGCAAAAAGATAGCACTTTATGCCTGCATCTGTCAGGAAATGATAGATTTCAAGTGCCTTATCGTATGAACCGTTTCTGTCATTGGTGCCGTGGTAGGCAATGAATACTTTTGGCTCTGCCATATTACCTCACTTTTCTTAATTGTATCATGAGTGAACTTATTATAGTAAACAAATATTGCCCAGGTAACTGACGTAAGGTCAAATAGAAAAGACATGATGAATATGATATTATACATAAAAAGAACAGCAATAATTTACAGTCAGGAGGCATCTATGGAAGAGTACCAGTACAGAGCTTTTATATCTTATCGACACACTGATCCCGACGCTGCCATTGCGCAGAAACTCCATACTCTTATAGAGACGTATCACGTTCCTGCTCAGGTTCAGAAGAGTTCGGGAATAAAGAAGATGGGACGGGTCTTCCGTGACAGGGAAGAGCTGCCTCTTTCAAGGGACTTAAGCAAGGACATCTATGATGCTCTTGATCATTCAGAATGGCTGATAGTCATCGCTTCCCCGCAGTATCTGGAATCCAAGTGGTGCAATGCCGAACTGGATTACTTCATTTCATTGGGCAGAAAGGACAGGGTACTGACCGTACTGGCTAACGGCAGACCGTGGGAAGCCTTCCCGGAACAGATCAGCTTCACGGAAGAAAACGGCGTGAAAATCAGAAAGGAACCGATGGCTGCCGATGTCAGAGATCCGGATCTGAAGGAATCCCTGAAGAAGCTAAACAATGAAAAACTGCGCTTATTGGCACCGATGCTTGACGTCCGTTATGACGAACTGGTGCAGAGAGATAAGAAGAGAAAGAACCGCATCCTGGCCAGCTGGGCAGCAGCGGTATTTACCTTACTGGCAGGTTTTCTGACCTATGCACTGATCAAGAATGCTCAGATAACCAGTCAGAGAAACATTGCTCTGCAGAATCAGATGCAGCTGCTGATCGAACAGGCCAACATATCCGTTGCTCAGGGCAACAGATCACTGGCCATAAAGGAATTACTGGAAGCGAATGACATCCGCAAGAGCGTACCAATGAAAAGTGAAACCGACTATAAGGCTTCACTGGAATATGCGTTATATAATGATGAGTTCGATACGATCATGACTCTGGATAATGACAATCGTCAGTTTGACTCACTGGTGTTCAGTCACAATGACAGGTATCTGATCGGCATAACCAACATCAACTCCGCCTGTCTGATGGATGCCTCAACGGGTAAGATCCTGCATACCGTCTCGGTAAATGACGTAGGCATGCTGGACATGGTTGGATTCACTGATGATGACCGGTATTTCTACATCGTGGATTCCTGGTATGGATACGTTACTCTTTACAGCGTGGAAACCGGTGAGAAATATGTCCAGTATGACGATGATGACAACGGCATGGCCTGGAACATCGGGGAAAAGGTATTCAACTATTCCGATCATGAGATACTCATCGTAAGACAGACTGACATGGTCATCTGGGATTACGTCAGAAACACAACCAGAACGATACTGCCGTTAGAAGGCGGTACATTCAATACATACCTTCAGGGATTCATCGTGGATCTATCCTCTGACAGGAAATCAGTAGTTATCGGCTCCCATGGCTATGGAATGGGAATGAGAATAATGTCGGTTGAAGGCAATGAAGTCACGCAGATGGAATTTGATGCTGAAAGAGGCTATTTTCCAATCTCATTCTGCGGCAACGGAAAGAGGATCTGCGCTTCATCAGCAACCAGATACTACGTCTGGAACAGCGACGGTAAGCTGATCCTGGAAGGAACGGTTGAAAGAGGAGGGGTGTTCTCCAGCGAGAGCATTGATCACATAATGCTGAACTATGACGGTTCGGTACTGCTGATAATGAATGCGGAATTCCTCAGGGCAATAGACGTTGGCAGCGGACAGACCTTATGGGAAAAGGAGAATCAGACCAATATCGTTACCGAAGCGGTAATATCGCCAAACGGCCGCTATGTATCAGCTTCCGGAGCCATAAACGGCGTATATGACATCTACACGGGTGAAATGCTGTGCGACAGGCCGACCACGGCTTTCTCATCAGATTCATCAAAGGTCATCGCCGATACATATACCAGCAAGCCGGTCATTCTGGCTACGCCATTGGCCAGCACCGTCTTTGTTGAACAGTCACAGAAGGATAAACTGTTCACGACGCCAAGATATACTGATCCGCCAAACGCTTCATCGATGTCGATCAATCTGACGCACTTCTGCGCAGACATCTATGTCAATGAACCGGGCAGAACCGCTTCAGTATTTACGAGCAGCGATCTGCGCTATGCGGCCTATTCTCATCAGGATGGGTTCATTGAGGTATATGACATATCCGACGGCAGTAACGCCAATGAACTCTACTGCATAGGTGAGCACTGCTGGAATTCGGTAAGCGATCTGATCTTCAACGGTGATCTGATGGCAAGCTGCGGGGGACATGATCCAAGATGCATGCTGTTTGACCTTAAGACCGGTCAGATCAGACATGTCCTGCAGGGCTATGAATACTGTTATTTCGCAGAATTCTCAAAGGATGGTTCAAAGGTAATCCTGCTTTGCGGGTATGAAAGAAAGACGGCATTTGTCTATTCATGCGAGACGGGCAATCTGCTGTATGAACTGACCGCTCCTGATGGTACGGCATTCAACGATGTAGGCTTCAATGAGGAAGGCAGCAGGGCAATAGCCATGACGGAAGACGGCAGGGAAGTAGTCGGATTACTGTATCCGACCCTGGATGAACTGGTTGAAGAAGCCAGAAACAGATGAGTAAAACTCCGATTAGGAGTTATAATAAGAAAAGATAGAACAGGAAATAAGCTTATGAATAAATTTCTACCACTGATCGGTGCACTGCTGATGATCGCTCTGGCAGTCCGCATCAGCCTTAAACTTGATACCGTTAAGATGCAGAGACTGATTTTCACGTGTCTGCTGATCGTTGTGATCAGCGGCCTGGGTTTCTATGGCTTTGGCTTAAGCAGTCCGGAAGATACGATCGGTCAGCTGATGATCAATGCCTTCAAGACCGTAGCCTATACCATATCCATGTTTGGCGGAGGCGAGAAGTTTGATACGCTGATGAAGGTCAACGGCTGGTTTGCCAATAATGTTGTCTGGCAGATCATATACTGGCTGGTTCACCTTCTGGCAGTATTCGTCACGGCAAGTGCAGTACTGATCACCTGGGGAAAGAAACTGTTGAGCAGAATAAGGCTGATGATTCCGGACAAGGATCTGTGCATTCTTTATTGCGACAACGACAGAAAGATCGACTACGTCGCCCAGCTGGAACAGAAGGGTTACAGGATCCTGTACATTGGTGAGTTCAGCAAGGAACTTAATAACAGACTTTCCGAATACAGGGTAGGGTTCATAGCCGACAAGCAGGTAAAGAAGGACGGCAAGTGGCTCAAGCCTTTCCTGCTGTTG
>JAEEGL011921055.1_pt1 | contig 14318 bp, 9 predicted proteins | sample 9134231 | NCBI WGS metagenome assembly JAEEGL01 (sample SAMN16246548, study PRJNA631951) | gut metagenome | biome: gut microbiome; feature: rumen; material: fiber-attached | host: Bos | place: Iran: Karaj | collected 2018-10 | reverse complement strand
GTTTACAAGATTGCCGCAAAAGCTCTAAGAGTTGTTTTCGCTGTTCCAAAGATAAGTGCAACTTGCATTTACTTTTTCCATTCGGTAAATCCTTTTGATTTGACAAAATTGTCACCTCCAAGTCGTTTTTTGGTGACTCAATTATCACTATCCGAAAAAAGGATTGCAAGACTAGGTGCAAGTATTTTTGACAAACTTGCATCTACCATTCTCGAACTTGCACCTAGTCTTGCAATTGACGAAAAAGTCAAAAACATCAAAAAGTCCCGTGCGGTCGCGCGAATTTACGCGCGCATGCAACTATTTCTCGGTAAAATGTGGTATAATAACTATGTATGTGCAAATTTGAAGACTGCTATATAATCGAACAAGTCTCGGGAGGTTTATGTGAACGAGAATCAAATAAAAAGCGGCTCCCTCGATATACCCAGAATTACTCGAAGAGAAGCCGATAACAGACATCTTTTGAGTCGGGAAGTGCTGGACATGATGCATCTGGTGCCGACGGGCAATCCTGCAGCATTTGAGGTAGGCCCGGACGGAAGTATCATCTATTTCTTCGACCCGACCCGTGTGACCGAAGCGCCGCCTGAACAGTGGTATGCTCCGACATCCAAAAAAGCGCCGATGACGCTGGACAGCGGAACCGTCATCGGAAAAACTACATTCAAAAGAGCGCAAAGCCAAGGTTACTATACCAAAGACAGGTTGATCCAAAAGCATTATTCCGTCGTGGAAGAACCGGTGGCTTACACCATACGGAACGATAAATCCATCGTATATTTTTACGATATCAAAACAGCTGTCAGGTTGCCTTTGCCCTGTGCCAAATGCGGCAAAAACGAACGCTACCGTCACAAACTGTGCAGAGAGTGCTTCGAAAAGGATCTGGCCGTCAGACGGGCTGAGGGAGATCAGTACAGAAACCGGGCTTACGGGATGAAGAGAGAGAAGGTTCTTTTCTTCGATCTGGAACTGACCGACGTTTATGTTCATGACGAGATCATTTCCATCTCGATCTGCGACGGAAACGGCAAAATATTGATGGATACGCTGGTCCGGCCGGTCAGAAAAAAGAAGTGGCACCGGACAGAACGGATTCACGGGATCACCCCTGCCATGGTAGAAAATGCACCTTTGCTCAACGATCTGATTCCGCAGCTCAAGGAACTTTTCGCCAATGCCGACAGATTGATTGCTTATGGCGTTTCAACCGATTTCAGCCATATCAAGTACATCTACGATACCGAAAAGGAAAGGGAAGCTTTAAAGAAGAAGACCCGGGACTGTGCCGCGGAATTTGTCAGGTACGCTCATGAGCATGATCCGGATCTGGTCCACATGTCTTTGATCGATGCCATGGAGTGCTTGGGTATTTCGTGGGGCGAAGGCATTCCCCATACGTCCGTCGCAGATACGATTGCCTGCCAGAAAGTCTGGGACTGCCTTTTCCCGAACTACTACGATGACTGATTTGAGGAAGGACTATGGGAATAATATTCGGCAAAGATGAACCGCATGCGCAATATGACAATGTTGTTTGCGTGAGGACAGTCTATGACAACGTCCAGCTGGCTGTTGTCGAAAGCATGCTCATTGCGGAAAAGATACCTTATCTTCTGAAAGAACGAGGAGCCGGCAGTTCCGTCAAGATCATCACGGGCTTTTCGGTTTTCGGCACGGACATATTCGTTGACAAACGGATGGAGGAAAAGGCTCGGGAACTGCTCCATGCTCTGCTGGATGCCGATCCGGATGAAGACTCGGACGAGACGGCGAACGTCGAACAGGAAGGGAATGATTCCGGTGAAGAAGTTTAAGGAAATATTGCTCTGCAAATACGGCGAGATCATTCTCAAAGGGGCGAACCGCAAATTTTTCGAGGATACGCTTCTGAAAGAATTGCGCAGACGTTCCGCCAGGTTCGGCCGGTTCGACATTTATCATTCGCAAAGTACGATTTATATCGTGCCTCTCGATGAAGAATCCGATCTGGACGGAATGTATGCGTCAGCATCCAAAGTTTTTGGGATCGTTGCGATCACGAGAGCTGCAGAATGCGAAAAAAACATGGACGCAATCCTGGATCTGGCCAAAACGTATATTCCGGATTTCCTGACCGGAGCGAGCACATTCAAGTGCGATGCCAGACGCTCGGATAAAACGTTCGAAAAAGACTCCATGGAGATCTCAGCCGAAGTCGGCGGGGCACTGCTTGAAGTCATGCCACACCTGAAAGTGGATGTTCACCATCCGGATATCACGGTACGTGTCGAGATCCGGGAGCAGGCCGCTTACATCCATGCCGGACAGCAGCACGCTGCGGGCGGCATGCCGGTAGGATCAAACGGGAAAGGATTGCTACTTTTATCCGGAGGCATCGATTCTCCCGTGGCCGGTTATATGATGGCCAAGAGAGGCATGCGTCTGGAGGCGGTTCATTTTGAATCTTTTCCCTATACTTCCGAACTGGCTAGGGAAAAAGTGTTCAGGCTGGCGGATCAGATGTCAGACTATACAGGCAATCTGCTGGTCCACGTTGTTTCGCTGACCCACATTCAGGAAGTCTTGATGAGGGACTGTGAGGAAGATTATTTCACGTTGCTTTTGCGCAGATTTATGATGCGAATTGCATCTGAGATCGCGATTCGCAACGGCTGCAAGGCCCTGATCACCGGAGAAAGCCTGGGTCAGGTCGCTTCCCAGACGATCGAAGCGATCACATCCACTGAAGACAGGGCATCACTTCCTGTCCTGCGTCCCTGTATCGGGCTGGATAAAGAAGAAATCATTCAAATATCCCGGAGAATAGGGACTTTCGACATTTCGATCGAACCGTATGAGGATTGCTGCACGGTTTTCACACCAAGGCATCCCAGAACCAAACCGGATCTGGATAAAGTCCGGGCACAGGAAGCTAAAACAGATTTTGACACTTTAGTTGGAGAAGCATTGGAAAGCGCCTACAGGATCTGGACCGGTCCTGACAGAAAAGAAAGAGGGGAAAATCATGGATAAGTTTTATACGATGACCATTGCCGGTTGCAAAAGAAGTTTGCCGATTTGCAAACTGAACGACGAACTTTGTATCGCGGGCTTCGTGATGTTCGGTGATCCCGAGATCACGACTGCGTGCGCAAAGGCTCTGCTTGCAAAAGCACCGGAATATGACTATATTCTGACGGCGGAGTCCAAAGGCATTCCGCTGGCCCACGAGATGTGCCGTCTGGACGGAAACAGATGGTATGTTCTGGCCAGAAAAGTTCCGAAGCTGTATATGCAAAAAGTCGTTGATGTGGTCGTTAAATCGATCACGACAGAAAGAGAACAGCACCTCTATCTGGATCAGGCCGACATGGACAAAATGCGCGGCAAGAAGATCCTGATCGTAGACGACGTTGTTTCGACCGGCGAATCGCTCAAAGCTCTTGAAAAACTGACCGAAGAGGCGGGCGGTATCATCGTTGGCCGCATGACCGTTTTGGCAGAAGGCAAGGCTGCCGATCGCAAAGATCTGATCTATCTTGAGAAGCTGCCGCTTTTCGACAAAACGGGGAAACCTTTGGATTGAAGAGGAGTCTGCCATGGCTGAATTTTTATCTGCAAAAGACAGAAGAACACATTACTGTGCTCAACTGCGAGAAGAAAACATAGGGCAGGAAGTCTGCGTGATGGGATGGGTCCAGCGTCAGCGCGACCTTGGGTCTTTGATTTTCATAGACTTAAGAGACCGGACCGGCATTTTGCAGATCGCATTCGATAACGAGACGGATCCCGAGATATTCAAAAAAGCCTTTTCGATCCGCAGCGAATATGTCATCGCTGTCCACGGCGTTGTCCGCCACCGCGGAGAAGGAGCGGTCAATCCGAACCTTCCGACCGGCGCGATCGAGGTTTTTGCAAACGAGTTGAAGATCCTTTCCGCTGCTCAGACACCTCCCTTTGAGATCAATGACGCGAAAAAAGTCAGAGACGATATCGCTCTGAAATACCGTTATCTGGATCTGAGAAGACCCGAACTCCAGAAAAATATCCGTGTCCGGCATGATGTTGCCCGCATCGCACGGGAGTATTACTGGGAAAACGGGTTTATGGAAATCGAGACGCCCATGATGATCAAGCCGACTCCGGAAGGAGCCCGGGACTATGTCGTTCCGTCCCGTATCCACAGAGGATGTATGTATGCGCTGCCTCAATCCCCTCAGATCTACAAACAGCTGCTGATGGTGGCAGGTTTTGACCGCTACTTCCAGCTGGCCCGCTGCTTCAGGGATGAAGACCTCCGCGCGGACAGACAGCCTGAGTTCACACAGATCGATATTGAAATGTCATTTGCGACACAGGAAGATATCATGGATGTCAACGAAGGTTTCATCCGTCGTGTTTTCAAGGAAGTGCTGAATGTGGACGTTCCGCTTCCCATGCCCAGAATGACTTATGCGGATGCCATCGAGTTTTACGGATCGGATAAACCGGACACCCGGTTCGGTATGCTGATTCAGAACGTATCCGATACGGTCGCAGACTATGATTTTTCTGTTTTCCGCGATGCGGTCGCAAACGGCGGCAGCGTCAGGGCTATCGTGGCGAAAAAGGCTGCGGAGACTCTGTCCAGGAAGGAAATCGACAAACTGACCGAGCATGCCCGCGGAATCGGCGCAAAGGGATTGGCATTTATCCGTTGGATGGAAGATGCTCCCAACTGTTCTTTCGGTAAATTCTTGACAGAGACACAGCTTTCCGACCTTTGCAAGAAACTCGACATGGAAAAGGGTGACGTGGCTTTATTCGTCGCAGATCAGGACAGGGTCGTTCTTCCGACGCTCGGTGCGATCCGCAACATTTTGGGCCAGAAACTGAACCTGATCCCGGAAGGGCAGTATAATTTCCTTTGGATCGTGGAATTCCCGTTTTTTGAATGGAATGAGGAAACACAGCATTGGGATGCTATGCACCATCCTTTCACCATGCCTCTCGACGAGTGCCTGCCTTATCTGGAATCCGATCCGGGCAAAGTCAGAGCCAAATGTTACGATATGGTTTTGAACGGGACGGAACTGCTGTCCGGTTCGATCCGTATCACCGACTGGCAGCTTCAGGAAAAGATGTTCAAGGCATTGGGGCTCACCCCGGAAGAAATCGACCGGAAGTTCGGTTTCCTCGTTGATGCATACAAATACGGTGCACCGCCTCACGGCGGATCCGCCATGGGACTGGACCGTCTGACCATGATCATGACAGGCGCTGACAGTTTGCGCAACGTCGTTGCGTTCCCGAAAGTCCAGAACGCAAGTGAATTGATGTCTCAGTGTCCTGCTCCCGCCGATCCGAAGGCATTGGAAGAATTGGGCATTGCATTGATCCAAGAACCGGAAAGCAAAGAGTAAAGTCTATTGGAAGGAGGAGTTATGTCATCCAAGCAGTTTGAGTTACTTTCCCCTGCAGGCAATTTTGAAAAAATGAAAGTGGCCATTCTGTACGGAGCGGATGCGGTCTATTTTGCCGGAAAGCAATTCGGCATGAGATCTGCCGCAGACAACTTCTCCGTTCAGGAAATCAAGGAAGCCTGCACCTATGCCCATCAAAGAGGGAAAAAGGCATATCTGACCTGCAACACCATCCCAAGGACGGACGAGTATCCGGAACTGATCCGATTCATCAACGAGATCAAAGATGCGGGCGTCGACGCTTTCATCTGCACGGATCTGGGCGTGATCGCGACGATCCGGGACATCATCCCGGACGCTGAGATCCATATTTCCACACAGGCCAGTATCATGAGCCCTGCCGCGGCAAAAGCATATGCCGCACTCGGGATCAAAAGACTCGTGCTGGCGCGGGAACTGACGTTGCCTGAAATCAGACAGATCAGGGAGGCGGTCGGACCCGATGTGGAACTGGAAGCTTTTATCCACGGCTCGATGTGCGTTTCGATCTCAGGCAGATGCTTGCTGGCCAATGAATTGAACGGCAGGGACGGCAACCGCGGTACCTGTTCACAGCCCTGCAGATGGAACTACGTTCTGCTCGAGGAAAAAAGGCCGAATAGCCCGATACCGATCGAGCAGAACGAATACGGAACGTTCATCATGTCTTCCAAAGACATGTGCACTATCGACCTGATCCCGGAATTGCTGAACAGCGGCATCACTTCTTTCAAGATCGAGGGGCGAATGAAGAGTGCGTATTACACGGCCGTCGTTACGAACACCTATCGTATGGCTATCGATTCATACCTCAAAGATCCGTCCGGCTATGAAATGAAGAAAGAGTGGATGGACGAACTGGAAAGCGTATCTCACCGCACGTACGGGACAGGATTCTATCAGGTCAAACCGATGGAAGACCCGCAATTGGTGGATGAATGCGGCTACATCCGTGAAAAAGCCTATTATGCGATCGCAGATTATGAAAAAGAAGACTGTGTCCGCGCCGAGCTGCAAAAGCTTGAGGACAAAGGCATACCTTTTCAAACCGCTGAAGGCCGCTTGAGCCGTTTCCATCAAAAGAACAAGATCTGTTCGTTCGAAGATGTGGAAGTGCTGAGCCCTTCCAAAATCGGTGTCGGTGCCAATGTCGGTCAACTGTGGTCTGAGACTGGAGAACCGCTGGAGTCCGCACCTCATCCGGACATGATTTTTTGGTGCAGACTGCCTTTCGAAGTCAAGGGGGGAGACATCATCCGTGCTTCGGCAGGAGTTGGGATGGTCAAAAGGGCGCCCGATACGCTATGACGGACAAAATCAAATTGATTTACCCCATAATTGTGGAAGGTAAATACGACAAAATCAAAATCGAATCGATTTTCGAGACCCCGGTCATCACCACAGAGGGGTTCGGAATATTCAAGAATGTTGAAAAACGGGCATTGATCAAAAAACTGTGTGACAAAAGTCCGGTTATTGTTCTCACAGACAGTGATCGGGCCGGCAAGGTGATCCGCTCGCATCTGTCCTCACTTGTCCCGCCGGATCGCGCGATCCAGGTGTACGTGCCTCAGCTGGAAGGTAAAGAGCGCCGAAAAGACGCTCCATCAGCAGACGGTTACCTGGGCGTCGAGGGGTTGAACAGGGAGATCCTGATCCGAGTATTGGGCCCTTACGCGGGAGAACCCGGACAGACCGGTTTTTCATACCGGGAGATCACGACCCGCGAAATGTTCGAACTCGGGCTGACAGGTCACTCAGACAGTGCGCTGAAAAGGGACAGATTGTGCAAACACATCGGGTTGCCGGAACATATGACGGCAAAAGCTTTCCGGAAAGCGCTGGGTCTGCTGATGGGGCCGGATGAGTTGAAGGAAATGCTTCAGGAATAGTGTTCCAGAGAGTCAAACTTGTGTTTGGAAATTCATTTGCATATCCAAGCAGGTAAGAAAACATGAACAAGGCCAGCAGTGTCACCCTGTGACGCTGTGGCACTTGCATTTAAAAGGCATATTTGGTATAATAAGCCTAACGCGTCTGGGCTCGTAATGGCTTCGACGGGGAAACAGAGGCACGACAAGCGTGGCAGGCCGAGTAATCCTGTAAACTGCTCAACTTTAAAAAATAAACGACAACGAATCTGTTGCTGTAGCTGCCTAACCGCAGCGTCGCGGAGGTGCGCCTCCGCCCGTTCTCCCCGAGCTAATCGCGGCTTGGGATCAGAACGTCATTAAGGCGATGAACGTGTGATTCGAGAGCCATACCGGACCGCATGTATTTCTGGCTACCGCTCTTTCAGTGGGCTCCCATACTGAAGGAGAGGGGAAATTGATTTGAGAGCTGCCCACGGAGAAAATTGTGTTGAAGTTTTTTCGGACAGGGGTTCGACTCCCCTCGGGTCCATCAAGTAGACCACCGTTTTGTTTTAGAGACGGTGGCTTTTTTCAAAACAGGGGTGCCTATGTTAAAAAAATTGATTGCTTCCATACTGATCCTGATCATGGCCTTGCAGATCTTTGCCTCATGCGGAGAGCAGGGATCCCGGGAAACCGATACGGGTCATGACATAGAATCCGGCGATTCATCCGAAACGGATAAGGATCCGGGTCAACAGGGCATTACGGTCAAGGGTGATGATGAGCTTGTCGCCACACTCGGAGGAAAGAGCGTGGATATGTCTCCTTGGGGTTACTTGTGGCGCAGCGATCTTGCTGTTCAGGAAACCGCAGAAGCTTATTTTATCCCTCACCGTTTGAAGAGGATCGATGAAGTCTATCGGACTTTATTGTCCGATTTAGGTGAGGAAGGCGCTAAATCCCTGTTTTATGCCAATCAAACCGACATCGGGGAGGAACTGTTGCCGGCACCCGAGGAACCACTGCTTACCGCTCTTTTGTGGGAGGGCCCCTTGACACAGTATACAGTGGAACTGGAATGGCCTGAAGGGACCGAGATTCCGAGTATCAGTGACATTGAGGTCAGGACATATCCCACCGCATGGGGCTGGTTCGGATGGACCGTCGACCGGGAAATGTTGTATGACGGTGCAGCGAATGAGCGCACATACAGATACCTGCCTCCTTCCGGTTTGGAGATTGACCACAGTTACAATACGAAAACCGAAGCATGTACAGAAATGATCGCCGTATTTGCTCCGGAAGGGACGCCGGTCCCGGAGATCCATATCACGGGTGACAGTCTTGGCAAATGGAAGACCATGAAAATGACTGTTGAATGGGGACTGAACGAAAGTGTTCCGGACTGGAAAGGCGAGATCGAGAATCACGTTTCCTATTTTTCGACACCGGTCATTGAAGGGAAAAGAGCGGAGATTACCTGTCTTTACACCTCTAATTCCAAATACGGGCTGGAAAGCAGGCTGACGTTCATCATCGATCGCGAAAAAGGTCTCGGCGCAACCATCAATCTCAAGGATCTGCTGAAAGGGCCGATCTATGTGCCGGAAGCAGGACTCTATTTCAGTCCCGCCATGACCAAAACGACCGGCAGTGAATTCATTGCAAAACAGATCGCTGACGGCAAAGAATCCCTGAGGACCCGGATCGAGAATTTCGGAGAACCCCATGATTTTGCAGGGGTCATCCAAAACGTCAGGCTGTGGCAGTGTCCCAAGGGGACTGAGTTCGAAGGTTTCCCCGAAGCCAGCGAACCGGATGTGATTTTTACGGTTCCGGACAAAGATTTGCAGGCTTTGTATGCAAATGTCGTGGAACAGCTCAAAGGACCGAATATGTGGGGTACGTTGGGCCTGGAAGTTTTCCGAGCCTGCTTGGCTATGGAAATGGTGGGACTCAGTGAGTATTCCGAATCGATTTACAACTATTTTTTGAAGTCGAAAGGTGTCAAACCGGACGGCGATTTTTCAACCGGAGAAGGCGCTTTGGAATGGGCGACTGGTATGCGTCACGATATGGCGTTTACCCATGAAGGAAGCCATTTTTCGACCGGTGGCATCATGTATGCGATCCTGCAAAGATATAAGATGACGGGTGATACCGAATGGCTCGAAGCTCGATTGCCCAGACTGAAAGAAGCGGCGGAATGGATCGTTGCGATGATACGTGACTACATGTCGGATGAGATCCCTGCCTCCAAGCGGGAAGAGCTTCATGTTTACGGATTGATGCCCCCGTCCATGTTCGGAGATTATGCTCTCCCTGCCAGCGACTGGCAATGGTATTACCACGATAACGCGATCCATGTGATCGCATTGAAACAGTTTGCGCAGACGCTTGCGGATCTGGGCGATCCGGACGCAGACTATTTCATGGAAGAGGCGCAAATATACGAGAAAGATCTGTTGGCAGCCGTCACCAGAGAGGCTTTGATCTCTCCTGTCAGAAAAGGGAATGACGGTTTCTATTACAGTTTTATCCCTCGCATGGCATACGGAGGAGGATTGCTCAACTACGGCGATGAGTCCATCGATCCTCAGTTCGCCGGCGGCATTATCGATCTGTTCCAGGGGTCTTTGTTCCTGGCTAAGGTCGGCGGTGTCTTGGATCCGAACGACTCCCGCATGAGAGGAACGATCGACGCGATGGAAATGGCGGGACTGCAATCCACGCTGACCGCATTGACTCAGGCAGCTCGAAACAATCCCGATGCGCCTGACAAAGATGATGTTTGGTACTGGGATACATACAGTAACCTACCCAAAATCTCATATAACGGCGACATATACCTGCTCGAGGATGATATTCCGTCATTCCTCCGTTATTTCTTCAATCATCTGGCCGTAATGGTCGGGAGCAACGGGCAACTGTGGGAACACGCGCATCCGGATTCATTCGATATTTGTGATACTCCGGACAACGGGACCGCAGGATGGTTTATCGAACTCTTTAGGTCCATGCTCGTGATGGAGGATGAAGAATGCCTGTGGATCACCAGGGGCTGTCCCAAATCCTGGCTTGAACAGGGAGAAGTCATTGCTGCTGAGGATGCGCCGACCATGTACGGTGACATCAGCTTTACGATCGTATCTGACGTCGACAACGGACAGGTGCGTGCCGAGATCGATATTCCGACCCGGGAATCAGTCCCCGCACTGAAAATCCGTTTCCGTCATCCGGACGGCAACACGATCCGTTCGGTCACCGTAAACGGATTTGAAGCAACAATCCTCGAAGACGGCGAGACCGTTTATATCCCCTCGCCGGAAGGCAAATTGGAAATTACCATCAACTATTGAAGGTTTCAAAGTGATCATGACCTGTTTTTCACTCGGATCGAGATGCAAAACGGGTCTTTCACTTTTTTTTAAATATTTACAAGAAAGCGACCGTGTGATATACTACACTCTATTTGAAACGTTCACTTACTTAGAATTAGCGCAAAAGGGGAACTGGTCATGAAATCAAGCCATCATTCAATACGAAGGACAATCGTTCTTGGCTGTATGCTGTTTTTGCTGATTTTAGGCGTTTTAATTTCTGTTGCATCGACGATTCAGGCCAGACGGACCTTTTATCGGCAGAGCGACTCCTCCCTGACACATATCTTAAATTATGTTGCCCAGAATATTAACGCGGACGACCTTCAGGAATGCGTCAAAACAGGCGTCCCTTCTCAGGCTTATGCTGAACTGCAGACTCTTCTTAACGGATTGGTAGACACGTATGAACTCGCCTTCCTGTACATAGTCAGACCGGGCGAGCAGGGGACCGGGATCATGATCAACGTTTGTTCCGCAACGAGTGAAGCCGAACGGTTGGCAGGCGAGACCGATATGCCTCTGCTGGAAACAACGGATGCTTATTTGGAAGAAACGCTGGATGTGTACAGATCTTTCATGGATAAAAATGAGGTCTCATTTTTCGAAGAGTACTCGGGGTACGGCGGTTTTTATACAGGATGCAAGCCTATCTTCGCCTCAAACGGAGAGTCTTTTGCTTTGATCTGTGCGGACATTCCGATCGATGAATTGAACAATTCCATTGTCCGGTTCATCATCATAGACGTATCGCTCACTTTGTTGATCGGAGTCGTTTTCATTGCCTTGGCCCTTTTCTGGATGCACCGCACGGTCATCAAACCCTTGTCCGATTTGGAAAAGAGGGCGAGTACATTTGCACAAAAGCAGGAAGCCGGTTCTCCGGAACAGTTGAATTTTGTACCTCCCGAGATCCGGAAAGACAACGAACTGAAATCTTTGTCAAAAGCCATGGTGCAGATGTCCCAGAATATGAAGCGCTATATCGAAGATCGCTTTTGCGCGGAGGCGCGCGCCCAGACAGCCGAGCAGGAGGCCAAAGACATGACGGAACTGGCCTTCCAGGATGCATTGACCCACGTCAAGAACAAGGCCGCTTTTGACAAAGCGTGCGAAGAGTTGGAAAACGAGATGGCAGGCGGTACACCCGAGTTCGCATTTGTCATGATCGATTTGAACGATTTGAAACAGATCAATGACCAATACGGTCACGACCATGGAGATCTGTATCTGATCGGCTGCTCCCAGGAAATCTGCTCAGTATTCAAGCGATCGCCTGTTTACAGGGTCGGGGGCGACGAGTTCGTGGTCATCCTGAGAGGGAAGGATTACGAACAACGCGCTTCACTGTGCAAAGGGTTACAGAAGGTTTTCCTGAATTATGCAAGATCTTCCGATTGTGCACCATGGGAAAGATATATGGCAGGAGTCGGGCATGCAGATTATACGGGCACGGCAGGCGAAACCGTTTCCCACGTCCTGAAGCGGGCGGATGATGCAATGTATGCCGACAAAATCAAATTGAAACAGGTTGAAGGTTAAACCCTATTTTTTCAGATTGCAAAACGAAATCTTTGCACATTACGGCGGAGACTTTGAGTATGGATGATACAAAAACGATAAATAATCGAAAACAGAGCACTTTGCGAATCAAAGCCAGACAGATTCTTCAAAAGGTCGAGCAATTGACGATCGTCAGAACGATCCGAGGGGGATTGGTCAGCATGATTCCCGTGCTGATGATCGGAGCTATCGCTTTGGTCCTCAAGTCATTTCCCATTCCGGGATATCAGGACGCATTGGCTGCTTTTGCAGGCGGCTTTTTCCTGGATCTGTTCAATTTCGTTTATTCAGCCACGTTCGGCGTATTGGCTGTCTATATGACTTTCTTTATCAGCCGGGCCTATATGAAAACGACTGCGGATTCAGAAGCGGTTCATGCAGGCGCCATTGTGACTTCGATGATATCCTTCTTCATCTTGACAGGCGCGTTTTTGCCCGAGTTCGGAACTGCCAACATGGGACCAAAAGCCATGTTCCTGGCCATCTTGACGGGCATGGGGGCATCTGCACTGTACCTTAGGCTGGAACGGTTTTTCCGGCATCGGAAGCAGTTGTTTGCTCAGGGCATCGATCACAGTTTCAACCGCATGATGAGGACGATGATCCCCACCGCGATCGTCGTTATCATTTTTGCGCTGCTCAACAGCATCGTCGTTCTGGCTTTCCAAGTCAATTCTTTCCTTGAACTTTTGGCCAGGGCTTTCAATGCTTTGTTTTCTCTGGGCGGGGCAAAAGCAGGATTCTTCAAAGGTTTCTTCTTTGTTCTTTTCTCATCCGTCCTCTGGTTTTTTGGCATCCACGGAAGCGATACGCTGGAAGGCGTGATGGAAACCTATTTCACAGGCGGATTAGACGAAAACATAGCCGCCGTTGCAGCGGATCAGGCACCCCGGGTCATTTTGACGAAACAATTCTTCGACTGTTTCGTGCTGATGGGAGGATGCGGAACGACGATATGTTTGCTGATCACGATCCTCATTTTCTGCAGGAACCGGGCCCGCAGAGGTCTGAGTTATGCAGCCACTCTCCCGATGCTGTTCAACATCAACGAGATGATGGTTTTCGGTCTGCCGATCATCTACAACCCGATCATGCTGATCCCGTTTATTACGGTGCCTCTCGTATGTTATTCGATTTCATATCTGGCGCTGGCAACGGGCATGGTCCCTTTGATCACTTCCTCCGTGGAATGGACGACACCGATCCTGCTGGGCGGCTATACGGCTACAGGTTCCATCGCGGGAGCCATCTTGCAATTTGTCAATGTTGTCGTCGGGGTGTTGATCTATTTGCCTTTTGTCAAATTATTGGATCGCAGGACCGAAGAAGAAGCGATCAGAGCGTACACTTCGTTTGTTGACTTCTTCAAGCAAAATGAACAGGAACTTGCCGGGAAACGTTTGATCGACATGGACGATCTGAACGGCGAGTTGGCCAAAGGACTGTGTGCGGAATTAAAGCATGATCTGAATACGGCAACACTTTATTATCAGCCTCAATACAATTTTGAGGGGCAGTGCACGGGTGTCGAAGCTTTGTTGAGATGGAATCATCCTCAATACGGGATGCTCTATCCTCCTCTTGTCGTGAAACTGTCCGAGGAAGGCGACTTCATGCCTGATCTGGAAGAAATGATCTTCAGAAAAGCGTTGCAGGACAGAGAGGACGTTATCAAGCAGTTCGGAGACGTGAAACTGTCGATCAATGTGACGGGCACGACCGTTACGACTCCGCGATTCATGCAGTTCTGTGTCAAGCAAAACGAGTTAACACCGTTCAAAGGGAAGAACATTTGTGTCGAAATCACAGAGCAGGCAAAATTGACTTTCAACCCGGAAACGCTGGAGGCTTTGCAAAAGCTGAGAGAAATGGGCTTGATGCTCGCTATCGATGATTTCTCCATGGGTCAGACGTCTTTGAATTACCTGAAAGAGAATTCATTTGATATCATCAAGCTGGACGGTTCTTTGGTCAAAGGATTGTTCTCCCACCAAAACTGCAGGGAGATCATCACAGCCATTACTCAATTAGCTTCCACTTTGAATCTGATCGTCATAGCCGAATATGTTGAAACGGCGGAAGAGAGAGATCTC
>JAEEGL014630370.1_pt1 | contig 14319 bp, 5 predicted proteins | sample 9134231 | NCBI WGS metagenome assembly JAEEGL01 (sample SAMN16246548, study PRJNA631951) | gut metagenome | biome: gut microbiome; feature: rumen; material: fiber-attached | host: Bos | place: Iran: Karaj | collected 2018-10 | reverse complement strand
ACCCGTTTTAGGGTGACAGAATCCCGCTCATCATCATGGGCGGGATTTTTTTTTGTGATTATGATAGGATTGATATCAATGTTGCGGAAGTTCCTTTTTTGTTTTTCACTTTCTTTTGTTTTTCTCTTTGCCTCCTGTGTCCGCCTGGCGCGACCAGACTTTTCTCCTGAGGAAGAGGCAGCCTTATATCCTCTTTCCAGCTATATTCCAGAGAGCTTTGCATGGGACGAAGTTCGTCCTGGTGTTTTCCGGCTGGACTATGAAAACAAAGCCTTCCCGATAATCTATCATGCAGTAAAAATTGATTTAGAGCTTATCGGAGAAGAACTGTCTATAGATTGCTTTCCTAACCGTACTTCTCTTCCAGAAGATTTTACAATGCCTTATATTTACAAGGGAATCCGTACTCAGGAATTTGCAAAACGCAGCGGCTGCATTGTTGCAATGAATCTTTCTCCCTTTGTCGGAAAAAGCGGTTCCTGGGATATAGTGGCAAAGCTTGGTTCAACCCGTCAGATTGTGGGGCTTCATCTTGCAGATGGTTTTTTAATTTCAGAACCGGTGACTCGTTACGCAGCCCTTGCTTTTAAAAAAGAAAAAAGAGAAACAGGGGAGAGCTTCTGGCGGGCTTTTATAGAAAAAAATCAGAATGAAAAAATTGCTACTGAATATGATTTTGCCTTTGGCGGTTTTTATGCTGTACTGGAGAAGGGGAAAATCCTGGATTTTAAAAGTCACAATCACGATTCCCGCAGCGGAGCTGGTATTTCACAGGATGGACATTTTCTTTATCTTCTGGTGGTAGAAGGAGAACATCTTTTTAAAAGTGAAGGACTTTCTTATCCGCAGTGTGGTGAGATTTTTAGAGCACTGGGATGTTCTGATGCCCTTGAAATGGACGGAGGCGGCTCTTCGGATTTATGTATAAACGGGAAGAGTGTACTTTCTTACAAAGTAAGGCGGGTACAGGCTAACAGTTTTGGTTTAAGCGTTAAATAAAATTGCCCGGTCTGACCGGGCTATCATACTTTATTTACTGAGGCTGGAAGCTATGCTGACTGACAATTGTAGAGATAAAACAGTGTAAGCTGGAAAATCTCTTCTGGTGAACCGCAGTTTGAAATAAGTTTTTTGATGTACTTTTTCATGTTCTGTGGGTAGTTTGTGTTGTCTACAGCCAGATAATAAGCTTCTTTTTTAGCATTTAAACTCTGCATTTTCCTCTCCTATTTACCTATTTATATTATCGGAAAATAAGGAGAATTTCAATAGTTTTTAACTTTAATTAACTTTACGATGTTTTTATAAAAGTCAGTTCATGCTTATTATAATTCAAATGCACAATCCTGCTGCCGGGAATAGCTGCAAATTCCCCGATAAGCGGCCAGTTGATTTCACCCTGCATTTTGATGGTGCAAATCATATTAAGCTCTGCTTTATAGGCCAGCCATTTATTTATCCATTCTAAAAGGCGTTCGGGATAACAGATTACATCTGAAAATACCCAGTCTACCGGGTCAAGCTCTTCCGGCTTAAGTGTAAAGGCGTCGTGAGCCTGAAAGGTTACCAGAGGATTATTCATAAGACTGTCGGCCAAAGGAGCCCTGTCTACAGCATATACACTGGCTCCTAGTCCCACCAGTACCCAGGTCCAGCCGCCGGGGCAGGCTCCTGCTTCAAAACAGCGCTGACCTTCGTGGGGTAACTCAGTTCCGTTTAAGAGGTTTGCCATAGTAAGCGATTCCTGAATTTTAAGGTAAGCACGGCTTGGCGGATTTTCATGGTCTTCTATAAAATGCAGGGTTCCGGCTGGCAGAGTGCTTGTTGTAGAGGCACTGGCAATCAGGTTATGTTCATCAATCAGGGTGTAGAGCCCCATAGGGGAGTCCGGGATTTTTACAGGAAAGGAGCGTTCCTTAAGATTTATATAGGGAAGCTTTTCCTGAATCAGCTGGGCCCGACGAAAACAGGTGTACTGATAAGGAGCCCAGTTTCTCTGCAGTTTTTTTAATTCGCCTGCTGCTTCTCCTATGGAATTGAACTTTAAAAAGAAGGGTTCCAGCATGACTGTACGGGCCCAGTAAGGCATTTCGGGGAGTTCTTTTTCTGTCAGATTTTCGTAGTAAAAAAGGTCGCCGTAACGGGCGTCTGGTTTACGGGTTATTCCAAAACGACCGGCAAGCTCAGAAAGCAATAAATCTGCCTGTTCTGGAAAAGCTAAAAATGCAAGATTTTTCATATGATATCAGGTAAATCATCCCTGGAAATAATTTCAAGGTGCTTTATAAAATTTTCAAGCTTGTGAGCATCCGGGGAATAATGAATTTTAAAGCCAATAAAAGTATTTCCGCCGGTTTCATTTACCCATTGCGGTGTACAGATAAGCTTAAGAGGAGAACTGTTTGAGCCGTGCAGGGGAGAAATCTTAAGGTCGTATTCAGTTTCCAGATCTACTACGACGGGGAAAGAATAATGAACCTTACAGCCATTTACACTGATATCATCAAGAATTCCAGGGAGTGCACATATATCAGGTGCAGTAACGCGGCCGATTTCTTCATAACGTGTATGCAGTCGGTTTTCTTGTTCCATAAATGTTATTATATGGGATTTTATATAAGTCGGCAAGCACAGCTTGCCTCTGAGACGTTCTTTCGATAATCCTAAAACGCCCCTTTCGGCTCGTTTTTTAACGGATTTTCGATTTTAGTCTTTCACAACCATGACTTTTCGGGTTTCGTCTATTCCGCTGCCGGTAACTCTTATAAAGTACATTCCCCGCGCAGCTGCGGCTCCGTTTTTGTTTTTACCATCCCAGGTAAAGTAATGCTCGCCGGCTTTTACATTTCCACGGTTCAGATAGCTTATTATGTTTCCGTCCAGAGTCATTACAATTACATTCAGGCGGCCATCCTCCGGCATATCAACTTTTACAACAGTCTTTTCGCCCTTGTCTGCATTAATTACATTATTCAAAATTGTTACACCGCCTCTTTGACTCGTAATTCCCTTAAGCTTGAACGACCACAAATCAAGCGTGTTAAGATCTGAAAGGTCGATCATGCGAATACAGTATAAAGGTACCGGAATACTCAGCGACAGATTAAATTTATCGGTAGAAACATCATAATATGGATTATTGTAGATTCTTAATGGATTGCTGCTGTTTTCCATAAGACCAAACATAAAGCTTATCTGCTTTCCACTTTTCCATTCTGAAACAGTTTCTTTTGACAGATTGAAAATACTGTTTTGTGAAGAGCTATCAACAAGGCTTCCGTCTGCATATACATAGTTAGAATTATTCTTTGCAGAAAGGGCGCGGAAAATTCCATTTTGTAAAGCTGGCAGCCAGATTCTGTATTTTGTATTAAAGTCTGCGTTCAGCTGTTTTGAAACAGAATCTGCATCAGGAGAAGGGGAGAGATAAATTCTGATTTTTTCATTGCCCTTTGTATCAGCAATAATAGATACCGGATGGTTTTCCGGAAGGGTTCCGTAATTCTGCTGATTTGCGTTCCAGTCGTGAACAGCCCAGCTTCCTTCCTTGTAAAGGTCCTTCATAACAGAAACTTCATCATCCAGCATATCTGAAGAATAAGCATAAAGTGGATTTACATAGTTTATGGCAAAATCAGAAAGTGCATGGGCACTGTACATGCTCATGTAATTTCCAAGATAATCCTGAATAAAGGTTACCCGCGAGTTTATATTATTCGTAAGCGGGTCGGAGGTTTGTGTTGGATATTCCTGCGGCATAATAAGCTGTACATACAGTTCTTTGAGAGCATCAATATCAATTTCCTTTGTTGTTGTAAGTTTAATACAGGTGAAAGAAGAATTTGAATATTCTTTTATAATCTTTGCAGGAATTGAAGTGTCTATTTTAAGCTCTGTGTTTTCTACTGCATTTCCGCCGGCATCAATAGAAATAATTCTGAAGCACTTAGGCAAAAGCTTTGTGAAGTCCGGGTAAAGGCTTATAATGTCTATCTGACTTCCAGAGTTGTCGCGGAATTTTATTTTTGCTGAATCGAGCACCAGTTCTTTTACAAAAATTATATAGATTGCCTTGTTTTCTACCGGACTAAAGATTACGTCGAAGGACGGAGGTGTGCGGTCAATTGTTTTTGAAGTTTTGCTGCGGAGTCGGTTTCCGGCCAGATCGGTAAGGTAGCCTTTGTTTTCGTTATACGAGAAGGAGAAGGTTGTTTCTACAGAAAGATTTGTATCTGAAAGTCCGAGTCCAAGGTACAGACCATCCGGATCATTGGCAGGCCGCATTGGAGTTGAAGAACCGGTAAAAAGTTGTGAGACAACGGTTGTGTGAACATTTGCTATTCCATTTAAGAAGGCTGTCGATGGAGAACTATTATTTGAGTTTGAAGAATACATGAAGGCTGGTGAAATATCTGCCTTTGTTGAGAATCGGATTCCTCCACTTGTACGGCGTGAAGTACTTGCATCGAACTGACGGGCACCTCCAATATTATCTGCACAATAGGTGTAGGCAGAATCCTTTAAGTTGCTTTTTGCAGCTTCTGTTCCTGGCTTACACCAGCCGATTTCGGTAAACCATTCTGCAGCGTCAGTATTGTCGTAGGCCGGCGTATTATCAAAGAAGTGGAAGTCTATTCGGTCCAGAGTTGAACCCGAACCGTTTGTGTTTCCAATTGCTTCCGACATAGTCTGGTCGCCCCAGCTTGTTTCCCTGGAGAAGCGGAGCGGAGTGAATACAGGTTCTGATAAATCCCAGCTGCTGTAAAGATCTGGTGAGTCTGGAAGCAGGGCTGCTGTGTGTGAGCCGGAGGAATCAGAAAGAATTTCAGGTTCAATCTTGTTGGCCGCATATTCAATCTGAACATTTCCTGCTAAATCCTCTACAAGATTATTTGAGGCTTTTACAGCCGAGGCTTTTGCTCCTGTAAACTGGCTGGCCTTTTCAATGTAGCCGGCCCATTTTTTGTAAGTGTTTCCATTGTAATCTGAAGCAGTGCCGTCTGTATAACCTGCAATTGAAAGTCTGATGGAATAGGCATCTGGACGGTAAAGTGCATTCATGTATTTATTTGCGCTGCCCTTTGAGCCTGTATAGAGCTGGAGACTGCTGCCTGCAGGGGCTGTAATTTTTGCAAGGCCGGCAAAGGTAAGACTGGAGGCAGGACTTGTAATACTTCCTGATATGGCGCCAAAGCTGTCTGTAACCTGAATGTTTTCACTGCTGCTAGGAATTGAACTTGAATTAAATTCCACGGCTTCTGAATAGCGGAATTCCAGGAAGTTGTGTGAGTCATAAGAGTGCTGGCTTGCTTCGCCTATGGCAGTATCGTAGGCAGTATGAAGTTCCTGTCCGGTGCGGACTGTCCAGAGAACAGGACCGGTTTTATCGGTAACCTCGTGAGAGCTTGAACTGCTGCCGTAGGCCGGTTCTGCGGAACTTCCAAGACTTACCCGCTGGCTGTAGTTATTCAGGCGTTTGCCCCAGATATCGGTGATTATAAACTGTTTACCGCTAGCAGCAAGGGCTCTAGGGAAGTCCAGATAAGGCATTGTGCTGTGGTGAACACCGCTTCTGTCAGAGCTCTTGTTATCTGCGGCGCCTTCAGATTTACCTGTGGCATCTGTGTTCCAGGCTCCAAGTGGAGAAGCATCCTTTGCAGGGGCTTTTATATAAAAATGCTGAGCAGTAATATCCGAAGTAATTTGATTTGTGCAGTCCGGGTCAGAATAAAAGCCGGTAAAAGTGCCGCCGGAAAAATCGAGGGAGTTTATCATTGCTGCGTGATATCGTATCGGACGGTTGAATTCAACGTAAATTGCATTGTCGCGGACTGTACAGGCAGTTGTAATTTCAAAATCATCAAAATCTACGTTTGTATTGGAGTTTGTGCCGCTGTCTGTACATTCAAGACTTACCAGACGGGCTAAATCACCGTTGCCAGAATGTGGCGCCGTACCGCTGTTACAAATAACATTGCAGTCTGTAATTGTAGAATGGTAAGCTTCTGCAAAGCCATTTGCAGGTGTGGTGAGGTCTGGAATTTTAAGTGTCCACTGGCCGCTGCCTGTTCCGGAAAGACTTGTTCCGTTAGCGTAGAAATTTACTCCCCTTGTGATTCCTGCCGGCGGTGCCAGAGTTATTGTTTTACCACCAAGAACAGTAAGCGAGGCTGAAAGTGAAGAGTTTAAGGACGGTGCAGCAGAACCATCTGGAAGAGCCTGTGCTAAGTTATAATTTGGCTGACTCCAGAGCGAAGGTCGTGCAGCGGCGTAAGCGTATTCGTTGCTTATTCCTGTGCTGCTATCGTTTGTTGAATAACCTGAACCAAGTACGATAAAGTCTTCGGCTACAAAGATATCGTCATTTACAGTAACGTCACCATTATATAAAACGATGTTTTTTGAAACCTTTGTCTGGGCATTTATTGAAAGAGCAGCGCCTTTATTTACAACAAGATTCTCTGCGATATTAATTGTATTGGCTATGCTGGAGTTACCAAAATCTGAGCTTGAACTTCCGCTGAGTAAAAGGCTTTTATTGAAACTTGCAGTCGGGGCTGTTCCTGCAGGACCTGTTCCGCTTCCGGTAAAGCTGCCGGTGAAAACAGAGTTGCCAGCGCCGTTTTGAGTAAAGCTTCTTGTAAAGTTCAGGGCATTTTCATCTTCAATAGTAAAAAGCCCGCTGTTTGTGATTGTCATTGGGCCGCCGCTTGTGGCTCCCAAGGTTATGGCTGCGCCTGTTACTGTGCCGGTGATGCTGCTTGTTGCAAGATGTATATTGGCAGCAGTAAGCTTTCCTTTTATTTCTGTATCGCCATTCTGGTGGGTGAGGGCCTTAGGGGCTCCTTCACTTCCAATTATAAAGGAGTCTGAAGAGTCATCTCCGAAGGTAACCTTGCTGTTAGTTTTAAAAAGCTGACCGCCTGCGGCTGTTATACTTCCGCCGGCATTAAAATTAAAGCTTCCGGAATTTGTGTTGTCTGTAAGGCTTGTGATGGTAGCCTTGCCATTAAAATTATTTTCTGTAGACTGTGTAACTGAGTAGTTTCCGATGGTTGCGGCTCCGGCAAAATTGTTTTTTGCAGCCTGTGTAACAGTATAGCTGTTGATTTTTACTTCGGAAGAAAAGTTTACATTCAGAGCTTTTTGAATTTGAATTGAAGGCTGAGCTGTGTTTCCAATAGTTCCGGTAAAGTTGACATCAGAATTATCTGCCTGTATGGTAAGTGTCTGGCCTCCGTTTAAGGTTTGTGCCAGGAAAATTCCTGTGCCGCCTGCTGCGCCACTAATAAGACTTGAGGCGCCGGAAAGAGTAACCGGGCCACTATAGCTTTGACTTCCTGTTGTATTAACAGTGCCGTTTAGGCTTGTTTTTTTTACAGAAAGACTGGCCGTATTCAGAGTTCCTGAAATAGAAACTGTTCCGTTTGTTAATAAAGTTAGAGGCGAAGTTATGCTTCCACCCTGCTGGAAGCTGATGTTACCGCTGCCAGTAGTATCTGTAAGACTTGTAAGGTAAACAGGATTTGTAAAGCTTATGCTGTAGGCTGTTCCTATTACCAGACTGTAAAGAGGATTTACCGGTGTGCTTGTAGAAGGATCTGCAGGAAGTCCAAGCTTTCCGTTGATGCTTATAGAATTTGTTGCGGCATTTCCTGTTGAAAGTGTAAGTATTGAATCTCCTGTTACACCTGAGCCTGCATCAAAAATAATTTTTCCATTTGTGCCGGAAGCTGAAAGACTTAAGTTTTCATCAACATCAAGAGTAGACTTAAAGTTAATGCTTCCGCCTGTTGAGGCAGCAGAGCTTCCTCCTGCTGCAGTAACTGTTACTGGACCGTTATAAGTTTGATTTCCTGTTGTAGAAAGAGTAGAGCAGTTTATTCTGGCCGCATTTGTTTCCAGCTCTGCGAGGGCAGAAACTCCGCCGGTGAATACTGCGCTTGCTGCTCCGGTAGTAATAAGCTTTCCCGAACCAGTTACATTACCATTAAAAAGAATTTCCTGACCGGCAGAAGCAGTAATGCTTGTTTCTACGCCAGTTGTCAGTGTGTTTCCAAAGGTTATAGTTCCTGCAGAAGAATTAATTGCTGCTGCAGCTGTTATAGTTTGTACAGTGGAGTTATAGGTTTGATTTCCGCTTGTAGTAACATTACGGATTCTTACCGGACAGTTTATTATAATTGATGCTGCATTTGCATTATTTGCAAGAGTAATCTGGCTTGCAGCATTTATGGTTAAATCTCCGGCATTAAATGGAGACGGGTTTGTGGATTTTCCGGCAATTACATTTCCGGTAAAAGTGTTTGTGTTATTATTCAGACTGACTGTTTTATCTGCACCGCCGGATATTGTTGTGGTTCCGCTAACAGATACTTTTCCGCTGAGGGTAAGGGAGTTTTGAATTGTAAGATTTCTGCTTATAACAAAAGCATCACTGGAGTTTACAGCCTGATTAAAAATTAGATTTGTGTATTGTTTTCCATCTGCAGAATTGTTATTTCCATCCCAGAAGAAATTATTATTGCCTGCATCATAATATTCAACTGTAGAAGCAGTGCTTGTGCCATTACTTATTGTACCTTCAATTTTCTGCCCTGTAAGGCCTTTTGCCCTCACGAGGTTATTATTGGTTATGCTGTAAACCTTGAGATTATAGCCGGCAAGGTCCAGAGTTCCATTATTGATGATATTCCCGTAATTTGTAGTTGAGTCTGTGTCATCGATATCAATATTCCGGCTTAAAACAGGATAGTAGGTTCTTCCTGCTGGAATTGTTATTTCTGCTCCGTTTCCCGGAATTGATGGAGGATCCCAGTTTTCTGCAGTATCCCAGTCTGTAAGGTAACCGGTTTTTCCTCCCTGCCAGGTGTAAGCTTGTCCCGGGAAAAGCCATTTTGTGTTTCCGCCATTGTCGCTGCTGCTTTCAGCAATTAAAGGGTTTGTGGAAGTGTTTTTTGAATTTTTTACAGATATGAATTTTAAACCCGGGGTTGTGCTTCCCTCATATTTGATTTCCCATTCACCAGTGGAGCTAAGGGTAAGCTTGCTTTCCGTTGAACTTCCATATAGAGAAAGAGTATTTGTAACTGTCTGTTTTTTACCGGCAGTAAAGCTTATGGTTTTTCCGCCTAATCCGGTGGTTGATGTTCCTGCTATAAAAGTATTAATAGTATTTGTACCGCTGATAGAAACAGGGTCTGTGCCTGTAAGCTGCAGACTGCCATTTATATTATTGTCGCCTGTCAGGCTTACAGGACCAGAGAAGGTGAGATTGTTAAAGCTGTTGTTACCAGACAGAGTAGCTGAGCTTCCACTTTTTTTTGCGGCATCAAAAATTATTTCGCCTGAAGTCGCTGTTATTGTGTTATCCGCAAAAGCTGCATCGGCACTAAAGGTTAGTGTATTGCTTGCTGTAAAAGTTGTTCCTGTGGCTGTGGAAATATTTGTTTCAAAGCTTGTATCGCCCGCAAAGGTGAGAATACTGCCTGTGCCGGTTAGAGAAAGAGTCTTACCTGCGCTTGTTCCGCTGATTTTTGTCAGGTCCAGATTTATACCTGTAGCGTTTTGCGTTTTGATTTCGGCATCAGAATCAAGAAGCAATTCAGAAAGAGAGATTGTCTTACTTCCAGATGCCGCTGTGCTTTGAAGGGCAGCAGTATTTACTGTCAGTTTATAGCCTGAGCCGGAGATTGCATCTGTAAAATCAATTCTGTCTGCAGAAAGGCTTGTGTCCTTAGTCAGAGTAATTTCGCCGTTATAGCTTTGAAGACCATTACTTGCTATTGATGAACAGTTAATTGTTGCTGCGTCGGTTTGCAGACTTGAGAGCCCGGAAACAGCTCCGTCAAAACGGGTGGCTCCGGTACTTATAGTCAGTGAGTGAGAAGCGCCTGTAATAGTATTTTTAAAATAAACGGTTTCGGTGGTAGACGAGCTTGTAATACTTGTATCACCGGCCAGATTTACAGCTTTTGTAAAGGTAAGAGAATCTGAGCTGAAGCTGCCACTAAGGCTTACAGCTCCATTTGTAATTGTAAGGTCTGCTGTAGTAAAGCTGCCGGTCAGGCTGACAGCCCCGTTAGTTTTAATTTCAGTATCACTGTTAAAGGCTGCGCCTGCAGAGAAGGTAAGGGCGCCTGCGTCAGTTGTATCAGACCAGGCAGTAATTTCTGGACTTCCTGAAAAGCTTGTTGAGCTTCCCTTTGTGAGTGTAAAGGAATCAATGCTGCAGTTTCCGCTTATGCCCAGACTTCCGCTGTTTTTATTTTCTTCTATGTTGGAGTAAGATTTGCCGCCGCTGGAAAAAGCCTGGTTCGCATTTCCGGTAAAAAGCAGGGTGCCGCTGCCAGAAATATTTGCCGTAGAGGTGACGTCTTGGCTGGCTGAAATAGTTGCATTATTTGTGATATCGGAAGAAATCTTAAGCAAACCGCTTACACTTATGTCATCGGAGAAGGTAAGGCTGCCGCTTTTTATTTCGAGATTATTATAGCTGTCATCCCATACTGGCGCAGAGACTCCGTCATAAATAATAGAACTGGCTGTACCATTTACAAAATCCGGAACAGAAGTGGAAGTAGTTCCCGAAATGCTTCCGCCTTTTATTGTAATTGTTCCGTTATTTTTGATTGCAGCAGAGGATAAGGAGCCGCCCGAAGAAAGGGTAAAAGTGGCATTAGTATCAACCGTAATGGACTGTAACTCAGCAGAAGCAGTTGAAAGCTCTGGAGCTGGTGTGATATTTGGAATTACAACTACTGAACCATCAGAAGGAATACCAAAGAGCCAGTTAGCATTATCATCCCAGCTTGAGTCAGTTCTGCCCGTCCAGATTGTTGTTGGAGAAGAGACTGTAACCCTTGAACCAAAAAACAAAGTAACACCTGTAAAAATTGTTCCATTATAATTATCCGGAATATCTACTGTATCAGTAACGATAAATTCACCTGTTGCAGGAGCATCTGCGTCGATGGTAGTAGTTCCAGTTCCATTTTTTAAGAGCTTTCCTCTGTCAGTGGCGCTGTTTCCGGTAAGAGTAAGTTTTGTGTTATTCAGCTTAAGAGAATTAGTTCCATTATCATTTGTATCAAATTCTTTTGTTTTTACTTCAGCATCTATTAACACTAAATGTCCAGTAGGAGTATTGGTACCATTGCCCAGTCTTAATCTTGTTTTTATTGTCAGGGAATGATTAGGGGCAGCAGAAAAATCAAGTGTTACAATATTGGTTTGAGACAAAATATGAAGATTTGTTACTGTAATGTCATTTGTAAGAGCTATTGTTGCAGCACCATTGAATATAACTGTATCGGCCTCTCCTGGAACAGATTGAGGATTCCAGTTTGCGGCATTATTCCAGTCGTTATCACCGGCATTTCCTGTCCAGTTAATATTTGCAGCCGGTAAGCTTACACATATGGCGGCAAATACAAAAAGAGCAGCTAAGAGTTTGCGGAATCGGAATGTCGGTATTTTCAGACAGTTATACATATCCAATATCATTATCGGCATAATATTTTATCATAGATAGGGGATTTTTCTACTATATAATTCCTGAAAAGTTGGGTATTATAGAGCTATGGCCACACGAATAATAAATCCAATTTTGCCGGGCTTTTATCCGGATCCTTCCATTTGTGAAGCGGGGGGATATTATTATCTTGTATGCTCTTCTTTTTCTTATGTACCGGGGCTGCCCGTTTTTAAGAGCAAAAATCTTGTTACCTGGGAGCAGATTGGCAATGTGATTGACCGGCCTGAACAGCTGGATTTTACCGGTGCCGGGGTTTCGCGGGGGCTTTTTGCACCTACTATCCGTTTTCATGAGGGAAAATTTTACTGCATTTGTACTCAGGTTGATAAAATCGGTAATTTTTTTGTTACTGCAGACAAACCGGAAGGTCCCTGGTCGAATCCTGTAGTAATTGAGGGCGCGGAAGGTATAGATCCTTCGCTTTTTTTTGATGAAGATGGCACTGTCTGGTATAGTGGAACAAGGCCTGCTCCAGAGGGGCTTAAGTACGAGGGTAACTGGGAAATCTGGATTCAAAAAATTGACCTTGAGACTGGAAAGCTTTACGGAGAGTCAAAAGGAATCTGGCGTGGTGCCTTGAAAAACTGCGTGTGGCCGGAAGGACCTCATATCTATAAGGTAAACGGAAGCTATTATCTTTTGCATGCAGAGGGCGGAACTGGAGCGAATCATGCGGTTTGTGTTGCCCGCTGCCAGACTATTGACGGAGAGTGGGAGGGTAAGCCTTCTAATCCGATTCTGACCCACCGTCATCTTGGTAATACTGCCCGAATCCGTAATGTTGGGCATGCTGATTTAGTTTGTGCGGAAAATAAATGGTGGCTTTGCTGTCTTGCCTCAAGACCTTACGGTGAAGCAGGGCACCGCTTCTGTAACATGGGACGGGAAACTTTTTTAGTTCCTGTTATCTGGGAAGAGGGCTGGCCGGTTGCAAGCTGGGAAACGGGACTTGTAGAAAATGCCTACAGTCTGAGTGGTCATGTTGTTGTTCGTGATTATGATGATGCGGATGCAATAAACTTTCCTGCGGTAGATGATTTTAATTCCGATGAACTGGGGCTCTACTGGCTGAGCCTGAGACGGCATGCGGCAGACTTCTGTAATTGCAGGGAAGAGTCGGGCATGCTCAGAATTTATGGCGGCGAGGCGGTAAGCGGCAACGGTAACGTTTCTATGATTTTACGCCGACAGACGGGCTTTAGTTATGAGGCCAGTGCCAAGCTGATTGCCCATTTTGATGAAAATGAAGATTCCACGGGACTTATTCTCTTTCAAAGTGAGGCATACAATTACAGGCTTCAGCTTGTGCTTAAAGGAAAAATTATTGTGCTTCAGCTGGTAAGGACTATGGCCGGCGAGGAGACGGTTCTTGCTGAAGAGGTTATGACCGGTGGCCGCAAGGTTGCACCGATTACTCTTCGTATTGTTGCCGAACACCAGAAGCTTCGGTTTGAATATGGTCCTGATGAGCGCAACCTCATGTTGCTGGCAGAAAATATTGACGCTACGATTTTGAGTACAGAGGTTGCCGGCGGCTTTGTTGGTACTGTCGTAGGTATGTTTGCAACAAGCGGTGGCGATTACAGGGAGAAAAAGTTTTTCACAGATTTTGACTGGTTCCGCTACGAAAATAGTGGCAGAGAATGGATTTGTTAATGTATAATTGAATGGGAGATAACCGCTATGAAAGGTGTTTTTAAAATCAAAGGAATCGTAGGTTCAGGAATGGTGCTGCAGCGAAATAAAATTAACTGCATTTACGGAACGGCGGAGGTTTACTCTGACGTGATTATGGAATTCCGCGGTACTACTTCTATTACTCAGTCGGACGAGGACGGAAACTGGAAAATTGAATTTAGTCCGGGTGAGGCTGGTGGACCTTTTGAAATGAATATAAGATGCGACGAACACCGCGTTGACTTTACTGATATTTACGTTGGAGAGGTCTGGGTGAGCTCGGGTCAGTCGAATGCCCAGCTGCCTATGGCGCGTATGAAGTTTTCTTATCCGGAAGATTTTGCGCTGCCTAAGAATGAACGTATCCGCATGATTACGATTCCTATTAACTGGTCGCTGGACGGCGAGAAGGACGAGATTGTTGACGTTGGCTGGCAGTCTAATGCTGATGAAGGAACAAAGGCAGAAGGCTTGAGCGGTGGTGTGCACTGGGTTTGCGCTTCGCCGGAAACTCTGGGCGAGATGTCTGGTACCGGTTACTTCTTTGCAAAAAAACTTTCCAGTGAGCTTGATGTTCCGGTTGGAATTATCAACGCCAGCCAGGGCGGCTCTCCTATTGCATCCTGGCTCAGCAGACAGGCCCTGGAAGAAATGGGCGATAAAAAAGAATACCTGCAGCAGATTGTTGAATATCTTGCAGAAGGCCGGGCTGCCGCAAAACAAAAGGAAATGGCAGAAGAGCAGAAGGCCTGGGGTGACGAGCTTTTTGGAGCCGGAACTGCGCCGGAAAAAATGTTTGGTCAGGAGTGCGAGGAAGTGGACGGCTGGAAGAGTGTACAGGTGCCGGGAAACTTTGACGTTGACAGCGCCGGCTTTATCTGGTTTAAGAAGGTTATTGAGCTCACAGCTGAGCAGGTAGACCATTTTAATAACTTTAAGACCTGGCTCTGGCTGGGCACGATTGTAGATGCCGATACTGCCTGGGTGAATGGTGTTGAGGTAGGAAGTACTCCTTACTGCTATCCACCGCGAAGATATCCTGTTCCGGCCGGAACTTTGTGCGAAGGCAAAAATATTATTGCTGTAAGTCGATCTAGCCAGTCGTT
>JAEEGL012237685.1_pt1 | contig 14319 bp, 10 predicted proteins | sample 9134231 | NCBI WGS metagenome assembly JAEEGL01 (sample SAMN16246548, study PRJNA631951) | gut metagenome | biome: gut microbiome; feature: rumen; material: fiber-attached | host: Bos | place: Iran: Karaj | collected 2018-10 | reverse complement strand
GGCTCTGTCAAGCCTTTTTATATAGCTGCGTGGTTATTTCCGAAAAACTGCGGTTCTGCTGCGGTTTTGACCTCGGCTCTGTCACACCAGACTGTATGGTTGCAAGAACGCTGCGGAAACCCAAAATGGCCAAAAAAGCCTAAATTCTGCATTTTCGCAGTATAAAAACATTTTTCGATGGGCTGACAAAACCCAATTTTCTTGCTATGCCAAATTATGCGTATGATTTGACTTGACAGAGCCGTCAAAAAGCTGTATATTTGAGCAGTAGCACAAAAGAGCATAAGTTTTTGGAGTTTCTATGATCGAACGAATTCGCGGCATCCTGGTACAGAAAACGCCCACATTTGTCGTTGTGGAATGCGCCGGAGTCGGTTACGGCGTCAACATTTCTGCATTTACCGCAGGCAAGCTGCCCGAAGAAGGGGCCGAGGTCACCCTGCACACGAATCTCGTGGTGCGAGATGATTCCATGACGCTGTTTGGATTTGCGGATACGACCGAAAAGAACCTCTTTCTCATGCTTCTGGATGTGAACGGGGTCGGTCCAAAGCTTGCCCAGCGGATTCTGAGCGGTAGCACTCCAGCAGACCTCCTGAACATGATTGCAAGCGATAACAAGGCGGCTCTTGGGAAAATCAAGGGTCTCGGCAAAAAGACCTGCGAGCAAATGACGCTCACGCTCAAGGAAAAGGCGTCTAACATGTTGCAGTCCCTCGGCGACGTCGAGGGTAGCGGGATTACAAGCGTCGGCGCTTTGACGGGCGCAAAGCTTGAAGCGGTCTTGGCACTGCACACGCTCGGAGTCAAGGACCCGATGGCAGAAAAAGCGGTTGTGAAAGCTGTTGAAGTTCTCGGAGATGGCGTTGATGCCGCAGCACTTATCCCAGAGGCTTTAAAATATTTGTAAAAGGAGATGCCCCCCGGAATAAATCCGGGGTGACAAACGGCGGGCATGACAAGCCCCTAAGACAATAACTATTGACTAACAATAACTATTGACTACTGACTACTGACTATTGACTACTGACTATTGACCAATGACCAAAGACTAAGAACTAGAATATGGAAGACCAGCGTATAATTTCCCCGCAGAAATGCTCTTTTGACGAAGGCGATTCCGACCGCAACTTGCGCCCGCCTAGTCTTAGCGAATTTACAGGCCAGGACGACATCAAGGAAAGCCTTTCTATCGCCATCGAAGCCGCAAAACAGCGCGGCGATGCGCTGGACCATTGCCTGTTCGCAGGCCCTCCGGGACTTGGCAAAACGACGCTTTCAAGCATCATCGCGAAAGAAATGGGCGTAAACATCCACATCACAAGCGGCCCGGTTCTCGAAAAAGCAAGCGACCTTGCTGGGCTGCTGACGAGCCTGCAAGAGAACGACATTCTGTTCATCGACGAGATCCACCGCCTGAATCGCGTGGTCGAGGAATACCTCTACCCCGCCATGGAAGATTTCAGGCTCGACATCATGCTCGATTCTGGCCCTGCGGCAAGGAGCGTGAACCTCCCGCTCAAGCACTTTACACTCGTTGGCGCCACAACGCGCAGCGGGCTTTTGACGGGGCCGCTCCGCGACCGTTTCGGGTTGCAATACCGACTGGAACTGTACAACGAAAAAGACATCGTCAAGATCCTCATGAGGAGCGCACGCATTCTAGGCGTCGATCTTTCTGAAGATGCAGCCAAGATTCTCGGCGGCCGCTGTCGCGGGACGCCCCGTGTAGCAAACCGTGTCCTCAGGCGCTGCCGAGACGTAGCGCAGGTTCGCGGTACAGGAATCATCGACGAACGTGCGGCCCTCAAGACGCTCGAAATGCTTGGCATTGACAGCGAAGGGCTTGACCCGACCGACCGCAAGATTCTCGCGATGATGATCGACAAGTTTAACGGAGGCCCGGTCGGTCTCGGAACGATCAGTGCCGCCATGGGCGAAGAGCCGGACACGCTCGAAGAAGTCTACGAGCCGTACCTGCTACAGAAGGGGCTTATTTCCCGTACGCCACGTGGCCGCGTCGCGACGCACAACGCCTACAGGATGTTGCATAAGCCAATCCCCAAGTCGCTAATCAACGAGCAGACAGAACTGCCACTGTAAAAAATCACCTGAATTCCGGTGCAATAGTCAACACAAGGTTGATGCCATGCAGCCCGTGGAACGCAAACTGCATACGGAACAGGAACATATCCGGTTTACGGACACGCACACCAAAACCCCATGAATTATAGAGGTTCTTTTTGGACCAATGGTTGATCTTATCGCTAATGATGGCATATTCATCAAAAACAACGCCATCCACTAGACGGTCGATCGGCCAGCGGTATTCCGCCGAAAATCCAAGAATAAAGGGACTCGCCCAAGAATCAGCAAACCCGCGCAACGGATAGCGGGCATCCAGCAAGTGATAAGCCGAATATGGAGCGCCACCCTTCTCGACCTCCCACATTCCCATGAAACGCAGCTGGAACGCGAGTACGCGATGTTCAAAAAGCGTCTCCACCAAATTTTCCGGGCGCCATACGCGCAAGACTTCGTTCCACGAGAAGTCCGTATAGAACTTTCTCGTCTTGCGGCCTTCTTTTGCGGAAAGCACATACTTGTCGGCACGGCCGATAAAGAAGTAAATCTGGTAAAACGCATCAAGGCTTATATAATCGTGATTCTTGCCGCCATCTTTCAATGCCCCGGATCGTTTCAGCCCCGCCTGGACCAGGTTTTCCTCGGAAATTCCCCCGTAATCGCTAGTAAACACATACGAAGCCTTCAAGCTTATACGCTGACCTCTCGACGGTGCATACGGAAAATCCAAGTTATCAAAAACGATATTTGCATATAACGGAATTTCAAAATGATTCTGGTACAAGCCCCGATCTGCAATCGAGTACTTCGCATCATCCAGCACAGAATCCTTTATGTCCGTAAAATTTGCAAGGTGATAATCAAAATCAGAACCAAAGCTCAAGTTCAGATTTCTCGATTCAGTAATCGGGAACCCCAGCTTAGCCCCAATCGTAAGCAACGTATCGGACTGATGGAAAAGGCTCTTTGTCCCTGGAATTACAAAGAAATCATCGCGATTCATGTCCAGATTGACATTCACGGAACCGTACATTTTCTTGTTCCAAAGTCCCTGCTTCGAATACCGCAGCTTAACTTCGACATCGCTATTTGCAAAATAATGACCTTCAAAGACTCCGTAGTCCCCTTCAATAAAAATATTCCTATGCCGGTAGCAAACGCCAAGCATCGTGGAACTCCCCGGTTTCAGGTTCAGGACCGGATAAATGAGGATATTCTTGTTGGAGCCAAACGTAATCAGCTCCACGGCCTTGTCTACAACGCCATTATCAATTGCATATTGTAACGGAGCCGAAATCGGGTAAACCAGCGAACCAAAGAACGGCTGGACCACATGGATAAACGGCCACGAAAGGATCTCGGTAAACGACATGGAACCAGAAGAGGAGTCCTGCACGGCATCGCGCGACTCCTCCGCATGCGCCGGCAAACACAGCACACCCACAAGCACCAATAATGTTACAAGTCGATCCATTTTTATCTTAATATATAGTTATATTGAGAGTAATGTTTTCTCTATTTGCCAAAATTATAAAAAAAATAGCGATCTATCCCAAAATAGTCCTTACTGTCTTTTTGGCGATAGGAGTGTTGAGCATTTACCCCATCATGCACTTGCGATGGGATTTACAGCTACAGGACACAATCACCAGCGCTCGCGAACCAAGCAATGTCAAAAAAATCGAAGATGAATTCGGAGGACTTGGCAGCCTCATTGTCATACTCCAGTCCGAGGATTCAAGCGCAAACTACCGCATTGCCAAGAATCTCGCAGAGCAAATGCAGAAGGATCCGTCCGTCCATTTTGCAGATTTTGAAACCGATATCGACTTTTACAGAAAGAACAAGTTTCTCTACGCAAGCGAAAGCGATATCGAGATCATGGTACACCGCATAGAGAAACTCAAGCGCGACTACATATTAAAGAGCAATCCGCTATACATCGACTTAAGAAGCGTGATTGATTCGATTACGCAGACAACGGCAGAACAGCGCGCACAGCTACTGAGCGATCTCGAAAAGAAATATTTCGACAAGCTCTCCGTGAGCCATTCCAACAAAACAGGCACAATCCGCATTATCGAGATTTATCCGTCACACTCGATTTCCGATTTACAGGCAAATAGGCAGCTGTACTATACCGTACAAAGAGCGCTTCAAAAAGAAGAAAAGCCAAGCGACTTGCATATACACTACGCCGGGAAAGTCTACGAATCCATCCAGACCGGCAAGCGGCTCCTGCCCGAAGCGAAAATGGTCGGCATCGTAACGACCGTTCTCATTCTCGTGCTTCTCATCCTCAATTTTTACAAGCAACCGCAGCTGATCCTTATTTCGGCATTGCCTATCGCGACACCGATTTTCACGACGATGGCATGCTCCTACATGTTCTACGGACGCATCAACCTGTTTACACTCTTGCTTGCAATTGTACTCCCCGGACAGGCGCTGCAAATTATCAACCACGTCCTCAACCGATACTTCCTGGAGCGCGAACAGAAGCTGAGTCCACAACTCAGCATCGAAAGCGCCCTGCTCGGCATCGGCCCTTCGACCGCCGCCTCCAGCGTTACATTTGCCACATTGTTTGCAAGCCTTATCCTGATTCCGTTACCCGGTCTCCAAGAATTAGGCGTTCTCGGTTCTACAGGCTGCATCCTAAACTGGGCAATGACACTCCTTTTCTCAACTGCACTTTTGCAGGTGACCCAACGGAAAAGGCCGTTCACGGTAACGCATGCCCTGATCCACCGCAAGCACAGGATCTACATGCTTTCAAACCAGGTGAACTGGATTATCTTCTCGATTATCATTGTCGCAAGCCTTGTAGGGCTTTACTTCGGGGGAACGAAAATTCACATCCGCAACGACTTTTCAGCAACAGAAATCAACTACAAAAATGCAACCATCGACTCGCTGATTGCACAAACGGGATTCATGAACAAGACTCCCATAATCGTGATGATTCCGGAAAGCGCCGAAAGCGAGAACCTGCTGGAACAATTTACCAAGCTCAAGAATGACGGTAATCTTTCAACCGTCAATTCCCTGTTTACGCTTGCGCAGTTCTCCCCCAACTTGCAGCAGAAAAAAATGGAAAAGCTCCGCCAGCTGCACAACTTGATCACAAAGGAATTTCGCGCAGCGCTTTCGAAAAGCGAGCTGGAAAATCTCGAAAAAGTAGAACAGGCGCTAGAATTCGACGAAACAGACGACTTCGAGCCGCCCGAGTACATTGCCAAAAAATTCCGAGACAAGCATGGCAAGCAAGGAAGGTTTGCATTCATCTTTAGCAATATTCAAGAGAACTACGGCAGCGAATGCACCAAGCTGTACAAGGAACTCCACCAGATTGAAGGAATCGACAACGGAACGTACCAAATCGCAGGCAGCCCCATCACGCGCGCCATATTCCTCGACCGCATCACGAATAACATCCGAAGGCCCTTGCAAATCGGAGGCGTTCTGGTCTTCCTGTTCATGCTCGTTTACTACAACCGTTTAAGCCGCGCCTTGTTCACAGCCCTCCCCTCAGTTTTTGCGGCATGCTGGTTCATTGCGGCGCTCAACTTCTTTGATGTCAAGATTTCGGCGTACAGCGCCCTCATTTTCCCGATTCTCATTGGCGCAAGCGTTGACGGTTCGCTCCAGTTTTTCACGGCGTATTACGAAAAACAAAAAGGGACGGCGCTTACCATTTTAAGGGACAAGTTCTTCACAATCTTTCTTTCGCAGATGGCGGCCTTCATCGGTACATACGGTATGCTCATTTCGTCCCATCCGGGACTGCGCAGCATGGGCTATGTTTCGTTGACAGGGCTTATCTGCATATTCATCGCCCAGTTCACCATCTTCCCCCTCATCGCAGGCTCTCTTGATCAATACCGCCTGAGAAAACAAAGGAAAAAGGAAGCCCACAAATGAAATCGCTTTCCGATAGAACGCAAAACATTGCAGCATCACTCACCGTCGCCATCGATACAATGGCAAAACAGATGATTGCAGACGGCAAGGACGTCGTGAGTCTCGGCGCAGGCGAACCCGATTTTGGAACACCGGCACCCATCCAAGACGCAGCAATAGAAGCCATCCGCGCAGGCAAAACACGCTACACCGCCCCCGTCGGGATTTTCGATGTGCGCAAAGCAGTCGCCAAAAAATTGGAAGAAGAAAACGGACTCCATTACGACGCATCTCAAATCATCATGACGAGCGGTGCAAAGCATGCCGTGTTCAACGCGCTCGCCGCCTTGATTAACCCGGGCGACGAAGTGATCATCCCCGCCCCGTACTGGGTCACGTATCCGGAACTTGTGAAGTGGCTCGGCGGTACGCCTGTTTTTGTGGAAGCAGGCATCGAAAAGAATTTCAAGATCGACGCGGAAGACTTGCGCAAGGCTTGCACACCGCGCACAAAGGCGATTCTCCTGAACAACCCGTGCAACCCGACTGGCGCCGTTTACAGCAAGAGCGAACTTGAAGCGTTAGCAAAAGAAATTGTCGCGCAGGACATCTACTGCATCTCGGACGAAGTTTATGAATACTTTGTCTACGATACGGAATTTACAAGCGCCGCAGTGTTCCCCGGAATGGCCGAACGCACAATTGTGATTAACGGTTTTTCGAAATCGCATTGCATGACAGGCTGGAGAATCGGTTACGATGCCGCCCCCGCTTCGATTGCAAAGATTATCGGCAAAATTCAGGGACAGGCCACGCACCACCCGAGCAACGTGGCACAGTACGCCGCCCTCGGCGCACTCAACATGGACAAGAGTAACGTCCATGCGATGCAGGCCGCATTCCGCAAGCGCAGAGCCTACATGCTTGAACGCACTTCGTTCTTAAAGACAAAGCCGCGCGCACCCGAAGGAGCTTTCTACCTGTTTGCACCGGTAAGCGATTACTACGGCAAAAAGACTCCGGACGGCAAGGTGATTGCAGGCTCGATTGATTTTTGCAGCGCACTTTTGGAAAGCAAGGGACTTGCGATTGTGCCTGGCGCCGCTTTTGGCGACGACACTTGCGTCCGATTCTCGTATGCGGCAAGCGACGAAAATCTCGCAAAAGCTTGCGACCGCTTTGAAGCGTTCGTGAAAGAACTACAATAACGGACAAACGCGATGTTCCCATTCCGCCTCGTTAATCCAGACCCGTCAAAGCCATTCACCATCGGGCGCAAATCGGACAACATTTTGCAGTTCGACAACCTGATGGTTTCGAGGTATCATGCGGTTCTGAATTTTACGGACGGCAAATGGATTTTGCAAAGCTTGACCCAGAACAGCATCACGATGCTGAACGGGAAAGACGTGACGACCGCAGCAATTAGCGACGGCGATGTGATTCACATTGGGCCGAGGCAGTTGCGGGCGACGCTCCGTGGCGCGGATCTGACGCTCTTGATTATGGAGCGAGAAGCGGAAAGCGATATGCAGACCGTAACGCTTTCGACGGAGTGGAGAGAAATAGAAATACCCGGAATCGGAAAAGCGAAATGCCGCTTCGGTGCTGGCGGGAATGCCCGCGAAAATCGTGCCGAAATCAAATTTGCCAAAACGATTGTGGACGAGAACGGCAAACGCACACGCACGATTGCGATTGCAAACGGAGACGCGAGTCGTTTTGAATCAGCCGTGGTCGGGTTCCGCAATAACGATTTGTTGATTGAAGCGCAAAATTCGGGCTTTGACGTTTTCGCGCAAAACGTGAACGTCTTCGCCGGCAAAAAGCAATTATTAAAAGGGATTGACTTCGAACTCCCCGCTGGCGAGATCCTTGCGATTATCGGGCGTTCCGGGCAAGGCAAGTCTTCGCTTTTAAAGATGATTCAAGGCATCAACAGCTGCGACAAGCAAAGCATTGTACGCATCGGCGGTGTCGATTACCGCAAAAACGAGATTCGCAGGCGCATTGCCATATTGCCGCAAGACCCGCCGCTCCGCCCGGAGCTGACCGTCGAGGAAACCATTCTCGACGGTGCGCGTTCGTCGATGGACATTCAGAATTTCAAGCAAGATGCACTTGCGCGACTCGAAAAGTTCTGCGAACTTTTCGGGCTGAGCGGACGCAAGCATAACCTCGTGAAGACGCTCAGCGGCGGCGAAATGCGCCGCGTCGCGCTCGCACGAGAACTCATGGGCAATCCAGGACTCGTGATTCTCGACGAACCGCTCTCGGGTCTTGACCCGTACAATTCGAGAATCCTTTGTACGCACCTCAAACAGCTAGCGTTCCTCGGCCATACAATTATCCTCACGACGCACAGCTACGAAGCATTGCAGATTGCAAATAAAGTTCTCGTACTGCACCAGGGCGAAGAAGCGTTCTTCGGAAACGTTCAGGCGGCCTACACGCACTTCAACACAAACGACCCGCAAGCACTCCTCACGAGCATCACGCAAAGCAAATCAGCCGAATGGCGCGCATCACGAACAGCATCTAAAGCAAGCGAAAACCCGAACAGCGTCAAAAAGAAAGCTTCCAAGTATTACTTTGAACGCACCAGGCTCCCCCGCAATTTTGCCTACACCGTGCGCATCACCGCAAAGCAGTGGTTCCGCGACAAGGGCCGCATTGCAGCGCTTTTTGTGCAGCCCGCGATTATCGGATTTTTGCTCTCGCAAATTTTCTCCAACCAAAGTTCGCTCTGGACCGTCGCTTTTGCGATCATCCTTTGTGCGAACTGGTTTGCGCTTTCGCTTTCCATCCGTGAAATCGTGCAAGAGAAAGACATTCTCCGAGACAAGTTCCGCCGAGGCGTTTCCGCACTCTCGACGCTTACAGCCAAATGCACACTCCCCATCATTTTCACGATGATGCAGACAGCCATTGTCTATGCGTTTGTCAGTAGTCGCATTACTCCCCACCCCCAAATTGCGCTTATCGCCTGCGTTTTCGCCTGCATCGCCATCCCCGCAACCACCGTCGGGCTGTTCACGAGTACACTTTCCAAGAACACGAGCCAGGCAAACGCCTTCTTGCCGCTACTCATCATCCCGCAAGTCGCGCTCGCAGGCGCCCTCGTGCCACTCGATCAAATGCAGCCCATTGGCCGCGCCCTCTCCAGCATCATCTGGTCGCGCTACAATCAAGCTTCACTCCTCAACATTTTGCTGGAACGAAAAGACGACATTTTCAACACGATTTTTGCCATCGCCATCGCACTTAGTTTCTATATTGTTACTGCAATTTTACTACACAAATTAAAGAAGCCAAGATGATACGTCCAGAACAACCGCAAACTTTTCCGTACCCCTTTAACGAAAACTATGAACTATTGGGAACGCTCGGCAAAGGCGGAATGGGCTACGTCTACAAGGCCCTCGATAAAAAGCTGAAGCGCGAAGTCGCCTTCAAGATTCTCGACTCGACCTCCGATGAAGAGGCCATCAAGCGTTTCTACCTCGAAGCGCAAGCCATGAAGGAACTCGACCACCAAAACATCGTTCACGTGTTCGACTTTGGCCAACAGGACAAGCAGCTCTTTATCGCGATGACTTACGTGCAAGGTATTTCGCTTGCCGAAATTTTGCAGAACAAGAGCAAGCTCTCGTTTGAAGCGATCGAAGTCATCATCAAGCAGATTGCACGCGGTCTCCTTTACGCGCATAGCACGGGCATCGTCCACCGTGACGTGAAGCCCTCGAACATCATGCTCACGCGCGACAACCGCGTCTACATCATGGACTTTGGCATTTCGTACATCCAGGAAATGGAAAAGGAACGCCTCACCCGCACCGGCATGACGATGGGTACGCCCGAATACATGTCACCCGAACAGTGCCACGGTGACGAGGTCACGCTCCAGTCCGACATTTACAGCATGGGCGTGATCCTTTACGAAATGACTTGCGGACGCTTGCCGTTCGAAGGCAGCCGCCCTGTAGAAATTGCACTCAAGCACGTGCAGGAACCGCCTCCAGCCCCGGAACTTTTCCGCGAAGACATCCCGGACGGACTTTCGGCGCTCATCCTCAAGTGCCTCAAGAAAAAGCTGAACGAACGATTCCACGACATGCAGGAATTCTTGGACGAATGCGACCAGGTGTTCCCGCAGCACGACACGCCGCACCAGAATTCGAGTCTCGGTCGCAAGACCGGCAGCCACCGCAACGTGCCCTCGATTGCAGAAGCCGCCAAGCGATTCGGCAGCAACATGACTCCGCACAAGCTCATGATCGTAGCGTTCTCGGTACTGTTCCCGCTCATCGTGATTTTGCTCATGCTCCTCATGTTCACGCACAAGCCGCAGAACATGCTGCACGAAGTTGAATGGAGCGAGGTCATCGCAAATTACGAAACGAGGGCCATCGAACCTGAAATGTCGAAGGGCTACCCGCTTTCGAACTTGACCGACGGCGACCTGACCACCGCTTGGCTCAACAAGATGCCGCTCAAACCGCTGAATCCGGTACTCGCCATGTACTTCGACCAGAACACGCTCATCACGAACATCGGTATTGCAATCGGCTACCAGAAGTCCGTCAACGACGCTTTCGGCGACCGCTTCCGCATTTTCAAGAAGCCGCACACGCTCACCATCGAGACGAAGGACGGGTTCAAGCAACGCGTTAAGCTTGAGAATATCAGAGGCATGCAGTACCCGAACATCCAGGCGGTAGAAACGACGGAACTCAGATTCTACCTCGAAGACGTCTACGAAGCCGACAACGACGACTATGCTATTTCCGAGATTAGATTGCTTGGGATGGAAGTAAAATAGAGACGAGAGATTCCGGCTCGGAGGCCGGAATGACGGAGGCAGGAGTCATCCTGAAGCACGCATCTTCGTCACCCTGAACGAAGTGAAGGGGCCAGTAAAGTCTTGATATAAACTTAACTGGATTCTTCGGGCTTCGCCCTCAGAATGACGGAGGCAGGAGTCATCCTGAGCAACGCGAAGGATCCAGTAAAGTCTTGAAAGAGCAAATAAAAAAGGGGAGCACATGATTTCTAAAAAATCACAGAACAGGCCTAAGGGAAATTTTATCGAGTCGCAGGCGGTGGCATTCTTGATGCGCGAAGGCTATGAAGTCGTCGCCCGCAATTACGCGTACCACGGCGGAGAACTCGACATTGTCGCCCGCGATAACGGGACTCTCGTATTCGTCGAAGTCAAGTCCGTCTGGAACAACCAGGAAGGGAATCCGGCCGCCCGAGTGAACCCCCTCAAGCAAAAGAAAATCTGGCAGACCGCCTGCCACTTTCTGGCAACGCAAAATGCAATCGCGCCCAAAGGATTCGACACGCCGTGCCGTTTCGACGTGTTGAGCACACGCGCCTACCAGGAACCGCTCCAGTTCGCGCACTACAAAAACGCCTTCGAAGCAAACGAAGTCCTCCCAAGGATTTAACGCGATTTTCGTCACAGCTTTTTCCCGACTTTTTTTGTATATTATTCCCTCAAAAAGTGCAAAATACAGATAAAGAATAATATGCGACTCGAAATACATCCAGAAAATCCGCAAGCACGCATTGTCAAGCAGGCCGCCGAGATCCTCGAAAAAGACGGACTCGTCCTCTACCCTACTGAATCCGGCTACGCCATCGGCTGCAACGCCGAATCTTCCAAGGCCATCCACAAGCTTTACGCCCTCAAGAAGCCCATGAAAAAATTCTTCATGGCGCTCATCGTCCCCGATATCCGCTTTGCCTCTGGTTACGCCCACGTGAGCAACTTTGCTTTCAACATCATCAAGCAGCGCGTCCCTGGCCCGTACACATTCATTCTCCCCGCCGACCCGCATATCGCGCGCAAGCTCGACGTGAAGCGCCCTGAAATCGGCATCCGCATCCCGACGCACCCGTTCTTCAAGGAACTCTTCCAGCACTTTGACAAGCCCATCTTGAGTACAGCCGCCAAGCTCAGCGACGACGACATCTACGAGACCGACGAACTCTGGAAAGTCTTCCAGCATTCCGTAGACATGATGGTGGACTGCGGCAACATCGAAATCAACCCGACAAACGTCGTGAGCCTCGTCGGCGACAGCGTGGAAGTCATCCGCGGAGAACTCGTCTAAAGTCGCGCCTAGATTCACTCATGTTTTAGGCATTTTTAGTAAAAATTCGCTCATATTTTAGATAAGTCCATCAAAAAGTAGCTATTATTTTAGTCTTTTCGTAAAATTTTGACTATATTAATAGCATGTACCTAAAACGTAAAATTGACGATTTTTTAATATCCTGGAAAAATTCCGAACTCAAGAAACCCTTGATCATCAAGGGCGCAAGACAGATTGGCAAAACAGAGTCCGTTTTGCATTTCGCATCAAGTTACGAAAACCTCATCAATATCAATTTCGCGTTAGAGAAAAAATACACCAACATATGCGAAGACGGTTACGATGTTCAAGACATCATAATGAACATCTCCCGAATTGATCCTACAAAAAAGTTTATCGAGGGCAAAACCCTAATTCTATTCGACGAAATTCAGGATTACCCAGAAATCGCAACCGCACTAAAATCGTTCTGCATCGACAAACGCTTTGACGTCATATGCAGCGGCTCCATGCTCGGAATCAATTACAAGAAAATCGAGAGCAACAGCGTTGGTTACAAATCCGAATTCCCGATGCAGGCGCTCGATTTCGAAGAATTTCTCTGGGCTATGGGCTATGCACAAGAAACCACCGACGACTTACTTTCACATATGGTCTCAGTGACTCCATTTAACCAGACAACGTTAAAGGTATTCGAAAACCTGTTCCTAGATTACTGCATTTTAGGCGGAATGCCCCAAGTTGTCAGAACATTTATCGAAAAGAAAAGTTTCGAAGGCTCCCTGGAGTTACAAAAAGAGCTGCTAGCCGATTACAAAGAGGACATAAAAAAATACGTTGAAGGAATTGATAAAACCAGAGTCCTGAACGTATTCAACCACATTCCCATACAGCTTGCCAAAGAAAACAAAAAATTCCAAATATCCAAAGTCGCATCCGGCGCCAAATTCAAGGACTACTGGGGATGCATCGAATGGCTAAGCGACGCAGGAATGATCAACCTATGCCACTGCCTGCACACACCCGACCTACCCCTAAAAGGAAACTACGAGCAAAACAAGTATAAAATCTACTTTAAGGACACAGGACTCCTAGTCGCAAGTCTTGATGATGAAGCCCAAGAAGATCTCCGAAGCAACAAGAACATGAACGTGTATAAAGGCGGACTATACGAAAACATCGTCGCCGAAGCGCTAAGCAAGCAAAGCTACGAATTATTTTATTACAAAAAAGAAAATTCCACACTTGAACAGGACTTTTTTGTACGCACCCAAAAGTCGCTTGTCCCAGTAGAAGTCAAAGCGACCAACGGCACCGCAAAATCGCTCACGACTTTAATAAAAAGCGATGCCTACCCAGACATCGTCCGCGGCATCAAGTTCATTCATGGGAATGTTGGATTCACCAATAATATTTACACATTCCCATATTTCTGCGCATTTCTTTTAAAAAGCTTTTTAAAGACAGCAGACTTTTAAGAACTTCAAAAAGAGAAAAGGGCCGTCACATGCAATGAAGCGATGCGCGGCCCTTTTGCTATACCCGGTTCGCGAGTCGAACGCGAGTTTAATCCTTAGGAGGGACTCGTTCTATCCATCTGAACTAACCAGGCTCTTTAGCGACCGCGAATATAGAAAAAAAACGGCAATTCATCAAGCAAAAGGGCCAAAACAGCCAACATCCAGATATAATTTCGGGAATCCGCAAGTCCTGGGTGCCATCTCTGAGTTCGAACTTTAGATGGCGGTAAGGCGTTAAGAAGGCGCTGCATTTAAAATAAACTTCGCCGAATATAACTTATTTTAGCGATAATACAGCATTGAAAAAAGTTTTTTACAACGTCATTGTAAATTTTCCAAACAAACTCTTATCTTTTATTCTCAAAAAGCAGACAACATATATAATACATTTTATCCATTTACAAATAAATATAACCATTTTTTGTTCTCAAAAAATTTATAGAATTTTAAGCAAGTACAATCAAGCAACAACTATTTCACACGTTCGCCACAAACAACGTAAACCATTATTTACTCCATTCTGTATAACAGCTTGTTATTTTGTATCATATAACAGCTTTTCGTAGCAATAAAAACTGTTTTGTATTTTATCTTACACAGGAGAAAAATAATGGATAAAGAAAAAATCTCAATCGGATGCCCAGACCCATTCAGTGTTGCGGAATTGATTGAAGGTAAAAAAATCGACTGGTCTAAGAAAAAAGACG
>JAEEGL011711936.1_pt1 | contig 14319 bp, 19 predicted proteins | sample 9134231 | NCBI WGS metagenome assembly JAEEGL01 (sample SAMN16246548, study PRJNA631951) | gut metagenome | biome: gut microbiome; feature: rumen; material: fiber-attached | host: Bos | place: Iran: Karaj | collected 2018-10 | reverse complement strand
GGCCTCGTCCTCTGAAAACACCGCATTGCAGCGGTTACAAACGAAGTGTGCCATTTAGATACCCCACTTCTTCCGCAGATACCGAATGATGCGGTCTGCTTCTTCTGCGTTGTTTGCCAACGTCAGCGCGGATTGCTTTTCGTAGTTGTAGTTTTTCAACCGCTGATGATATGGCATTGAGTAGATCGTATGTTTCGGTTTCTTAAAGCACATCAGCTTATGCACCCCCTCAAATCGTCCATAGGAACGCCAAACAGCCGATGAATAGCAATCATATCGCCCATTGTCAAAAACTGCGGATTGCTGATTTTCTTACGGGCTGTTGCCGGGGAACAATGGATTGCGCCGGACAAATTGTTGCCGTTCAAATCGTAGCTTTTTAGTAGGCGCGTCATGGGGTGAACCGTTGGACTTCTTAGCTTTGGCATTGGTTGTCCCCCCCCCCATTACTTTAAGTCGTAATACTGCGCGTACTTTTCAAAGACGGCTTTCTTGACGCGCTTCCAATACGGCGGCTCAACGTCAGCGCGATATTTCTTGGTGCGCGGAATCTCGTTTGCATAGTCTTTGATTGCGTTGGTAGCAACAACGAAAGCAAACTTTCGGTTTGTAAAGTCCTTTCCGGTGTAGTCTTGAATGATGGTGTTTCGGAGAACGATAGCTGCGCTCTGTGCCGGGTTATCAATAAAACCTGTGTTGGCTTTCGTGAAAAACTCGTCGAGTGTTCTAAGCTCAACCCCGCAATACAAAGCGCAAAACGCCGCCGCCATGATGGACGCTTTACCGCAGACGATAAACTTGTTCGTTCCGTGAGTGGCATAATTCACGGCATCGCAAAGGATTTCTTCGTACTCGTCAATGAACTCCTCGCGCATCTGGTCGGTGATTGTTTTCATGCCAGCAAGCAGAAACAGGAAGTTAATAGTTCCAACACCCGCCGTTCCAGCCGCTGCGCTGTTTTTTCCCGCCATGTAAAGAATGTCAGAACTGGTGCGTTTTGCTCCACGGTCTTGAATTGTTGTGTCGTTTGGAACGTCATAGGTGACGTAGAGTTCCACAGGCTTATCAGCCATAATGACTGCATTCAATCTCGTCTGTCCGTCCGCAAGATCGCCGCTCTGATAGAACGAAATTCCTTGCGGGCTGATTTGCCACCTGTCGTTTTTCATGTCACGCGCATACTGACGGACAACGGACTGACGCAACTTGCGATTTCTTACGTTGTGCGTCAAATATTCAGCCGCAATATCTGGCGTAATGATTTCGTGTCTGCTATACATTGTTTCTCCTTTCGCTTTCCTTTCTTTATTTGAGTAAGTTTTCAATCGCCTCAATCTGCGATTTAATTTTGCTGACTTCCTCTCGGACTTTTGCCTTGTTCTCCACTTCGGAATACAGAGTGCTACGCCGCATCAGCGTATCGCGGAGCATCCGAACAAAGTTTTCGCCGTTGACTTCAACCTCTTTGCAAAGGTCAGCAATGGTAAACTGCGGAGGTTTGGGCGGCTCAATCGGTTTAGGCGGCTCTGCGGCTTTTTCTTCTTCCTTGACCGCTTTGTATGCCCCGCCGATAGTCATTTCCCCGGAGCGAATCTTGGGTATCAGTTCTGGCGCCTTCTTCTGGACTTGATCAAACTGTGCGACAGTTCCCTCCGACACTCCCGCCAACTTTGCGGTTTCTTTGCGGGTGCTGATTGGTTCTTTTTCAGTTTTGTCATTTTTGACAGAAGCGTTTTCCTTGTATTCTTCACTTCGCTTGTCGCCGCCAGCTTGCTTTTGCTTTTCTTTTGCCGCTTGTGCCGTGACCTCTGACTTCTTCTGTGCAAGGATAATTGCATCTGCTTTGTTGAGGTTTCTCCGCCCAAGCTGGTTGTTGATGATCCAGAGTTTTGCTTCGTTGCGGTCATAGAAGATGATCTCAGTTGTCTTGTAGATAACTTCGGGATGCTCTTGAATGATTCTCCAACGGTTGTGTCCGTCAACCAAAACACCTTGCCAAGTGATAAGCGGGTCAAACACTTCGTTGTATTCCAAAATGTTTTCTCGCAACTGCTTAAATTCATCTTTGGTCAGCGGCGGGATAAGTGCCTCAAACTCTGGATCAACCGTGATTGTTTGTTTGTTCGTATCTTTCACTCCTTTCCATGTTTATTTTTCTTGACATTTGGGTTTGAAAAGGTTAAGATGATGTTGCCTACACACCTTAATACCTTTCCGAAACCCGCAGAAATGGGGGCTGTGATTTTTGTTGCCTTACCACTTCGCTTATCACTTTAACCCCTCAATGAGTATTTGTCAAGTGTAAAATTTATTTTTGGGGGAAATTTTTTATGGAAACGAAAGAAATAGTCCGTCAGATAGAGTTACGCCTGGTTGAACTTGGCATGAAAAAGGGGGACTTTTACAAGCTGACAGGCGTATCAAGTTCATCTTTTTCTCAATGGAACACAGGAATCGCACAGCCGTCCCGTGACGCTCTGCATCGCATTGATTCGGTTTTGGGAACTTCCTTTGAACCGTCCCAACAATCGGACAATATCTTTGATAAGATACAAATGCTCCAAGAACTGCGGGACTCAGAACGGGCTTTGCTTGCCGTGACAAAGAACATGACGGATGATGAAATTCGCAGAACAACTGAGTTTATCAAATCGTTAAAGGGTGATGTTTAGTGATCGAAAACGCAGACTACTTTGTGCGCGTGATTGATTTCCCCAAGGGTGTAAACCGTGTCGGTTTCGTCTTGCTGAACTCGGACGGAACTTACTCGGTCTATCTCAATGCCAGGGCATCCGCATACGCGCAGAAAAAAGCCATGCGGCATGAATACAACCACATGGCAAATGATGATATGTATGGAGATAAAGACATAATGGCGCTTGAAAATGTGTGAAAATGCACACCTTTATCCATCGAAAAATGTGAACTGCAACTTTACTTTTACGCTTGTAATCTGCAAAAAGTAAAGCAAGAATGTAAAGTACAGTTAGCATTTTTCCTATCAATTTTGCAAATTTCTCGCAAAATCTTAGCTAATAATGTCATTTAAGGAGTATTTAATGAAAATACCAACACCAGAGCGCACAACATCCGGGGCGTACACCATCCGTATGCGGTTGGGTGGGAAGAACGTAGTCATCACCCGCGAGACGGCGGCAGAGTGCAAGCGAGAGGCCACCGCAGTCAAGGCAGAGCATTTGACCGGGCGGGTGGTACAAAAGAAATGCGCCATGACCGTAACACAGGCCATAGACGCATACATTGCCAAACGCCCCAAGCTGTCCCCGTCCACCGTGCGCGGGTACAAGACAATTCAAAACCAGTACTTTCAATCTGCCATGCCGCAACTCATGGATGCCGTGGACTGGCAACCAATCATAGACGCAGACGGACACAAACCAAAGACGGTACGCAATGCATGGGGCTTTATATCCTCCGTCTACAAGGAGAGTGGCCTTGTCGCGCCATCTGTGCGTCTACCAGCCCCTAACCAGTCGGAGCGGCAGTTCCTACAGCCGGAGCAGATAAAGACGTTCCTAGCGGCAATAGAGGGCCAAGACTTTGAATTAGCCGCCCTCCTTGGTCTGCACTCCCTCCGTAGGTCGGAGATACTGGACGTTACCTACGGGGACGTAGACTTAAAGACAAGCACCATCCACGTTAGGGGAGCGGCGGTAGTCGATAAGGACAATAACATTGTCCACAAGAAGTCCAATAAGAACGCCACAAGCACCCGTGACGTACCCATTATGATACCCCGTTTCACCGAATTGGTGAAACAACACAAAGGGCCGAAAACGGACTACCTAGTGACTTGCCACCCCAACAGCATATGGCGCGGGGTGAACACAATCTGCAAGGCCAACGGTCTGCCGGAGGTCGGATGCCACGGCCTACGCCACTCCTTTGTCTCCCTAGCGTATCATTTGAACTGGTCGGAACTCGCCACAATGAAGGTTGCGGGGTACGCAGACTATGGCACGATGCGAAAAATTTATACGCACCTCGCAGAAACCGACAAGCAAAACAGCGTGAACGCCATGACAGACTTTTACTCTTTAGTTAAGTGAAGGGCATTTTGAAGGCAAATTGAAAGTTAAAACGGTGTTTTCAAAGGTAAAAAATGTATTTCAAAAGTTAATTTCAAAAGCCCGCAAACCATTGATAATACAAAGAAAAAACCCGCTAGTCGTTGATACTAGCGGGTTTGCCGTTTGGTGCGCGAGGCGGGAGTCGAACCCGCACACAAGGACGTAAAACCGTTGAAAACACTACACTTTTTGTAGGTCAACGGCAAATTGAGGGCAAAATGAATTAGCGTAGAGCGTCGTAACGCATGAGCATGGTAGCAAGTTCCGCTCTCGTCACGTTATCGTTGGGCCGTCCGTCCATCATAATTTTGTTCTCTTCGGCCCACTTCATAGCTTCATCGTACCAATGCGTCTCTGGCTCGTTAAGAGCGGCAGTCACCCGTCCAGCAAGCTCACCCATTCGCTCCATTAACCAGTCTCCGGGGCAAGCCTTGTTTGCAAACCAGCGGTGAACGGTAAGTACCATCTCGTTGCTACGGGGGTTGTATGCAATGGAGGTGTCCTTGTCTTTTAGCCACAGCAACTTAGTCTTGCCGTTGCGCTTGCAGATATCAACGCAAAGATTGACAAGCGCCTCATATACGGCGCTATTAAACGCCCACGGCGCTTCGGTATCGGATGCGCACTCAATCGTGACCGCCCTATCATCATTCTTGCTGTCGCTACTGCACCAAGAGCGGTTAGCTTCGCTGACATAAAGCCCAATGCGCCCATCCGTACCGATTCCGTAGTTGCTGGACGCTTGGCGATTGCGATTGGAAAAGAGGTTGCCCAACGCCTCCACAGAACATTGTCCCACCACACAATGCGGTGTGATGCGGTCAATAATATGTGTACGTGGTGTGGTGCAGTTTGGAGACAGAATTGTGACAGCCGCTAATGCGCTGTTGCTCATTCTGCCGCCACATCCGGGACGCTGCCGACGGTCTTGCGGTCAAGCACAAACCCGCTTGCGTCCATAAGTATAACGGTCTGCATGGGCCTATCATCCCGCTTGCACATCGCGCCCCAGCACTCGGAAAATTCGCCTTCAGCGCGGCGCTGGGTCTTGTCGATATCGCCGCCGTAGTTTTTGCTGTCAAAGGTCTTGGGATAGTCTTTCAGCGTGTTAAACGCTCCATTGGCATCCACGATGTGAGCGTTTACAATGAAAATCTGTCGCATGATAATTCCTCCTTATTGAAATGTGTTATCGTCGGTTTTCCGTTTTAAGGGCGATAGACTATTGTCATAGTAGGATTTGCATTATAAGTCATAGTTGTGCTTTGTGACCCAGATAAATAAAGGTCTGTGTCGTATGTTCCGGCAATCATAATCGCCGCTGGCGTAAGCGAGCAATTATGAAAAGCAAAGCCTGCGATTTTATTCGCGGGAACCCCGAATAATGTTTCTGTATCGCCTATGCGTCTTGATGTTGGCGAAAACGAAGTACCAAAAACACTTTCAGTCATCTGTATAACTTTGTAACGCAGTTGCGCATTTGCCACGCCCTTTTGCTCACCTGTTACATTGCTGGAAGAAAGCGCGGCATTTGCGGCAATGTTTGTGGTCGCTTGGTACATCCCCTCGGACAGCGTACCGTGGTTTTTGATATACACATATTCCCCGGAATTAATAGCGATATGGGTGTTGCCATTGGAAACGATAGCGATTGCGTCCTGCCGTGCGCTGTTATCAAGGATATCGTCTATCCGTGGGCCTGTTTTTGAAAGTCTATAATCTGCCATGTTATCACCTCATTAAAAATAAACGAGTCCAAGGCCGTCTCCGCCAGCACCGCCGACAGAGCCGTTGCCGCCAAGTCCGGCAGCACCAGCGACAACAGAGCCTACATAGTCGGGCCAAGAGAAGCAACCGCCGCCGTTGCCGCCACCACCGCCGCCATTGCCGCCGTTTCCAGCGCATCCGTAAGCGGGTTTTGCGGGAGCGCTCGCATCAGCGCCTTTGCCTCCGTTGCCGCCGCGTGTGACGCTCGGATAAAGGTATGGTTCTTCGTAATGACGCGGTTCATAACTACCAGCGCCGCCAGCGCCGCCGTTTGCCCCGTAAGCAGCGCCGCCGCCGCCACCACCCGATGCGGAATATTTAAGCCCATAGCTGTTATCAGCGGCTTTTCTAATGCCAGCGCCGCCAACGCCGCCAGCATAGTTTCCAGCGCCAGCGCCGTTTCTGCCGTTATAGCCGTTCCATGCAGCAAGGCTGTCTGCGTTGGTCTGTCCACCGTCGCCGCCCGTTATGCCTACCGCGCCCGCCAAGGCATACGCATCGCCTGTGAACGGGTCATAATAGCCGATGCCGACAACGCCGCTCTCGGAGGACTCGCTGCCGATACTAGCGCTTGAAACCGTAGATGCAGAGCCGCTAGAGCCAGACCCGCCGTTCCTAGCGCCGCCCTGACCGCCTTGACCGATGTTGAATGTCAGTACCTCGCCGGGAGTTACAGAGCGTTCGATGATGTACACTTTCCCAGCGACCCCAGCGCCCCCGGCGTTGCCGCCGACACCAGCGGCTGGCTGGGAGTTGTAATAGTACATACGTCCATATTCAACCCGCGGGGGATACGGGTCTTGGGGTACAAGAACTTGAACTTCTGTATATTGAAGACCTCCAGCGCCGTTGCCGCCAGCGCCGTTGCCGCCGTCATAGCCGCCTTGACCGCCTTGACCGCCGCCGATAAGTACGATGCGAACAAATGTTACGCCATCGGGAACAGTCCAAGTGCCACTTGCAGTTATGGCTTGACGATGAGTGAAGTTGTTGCCGGGTGTAGACGGGATAAATCCCTCTATCAACTGACATTGCGCCCCGATTACCGAAGTGACCAGCGTGTCCATGCGGGAAAGATACGCCGCCGTTAGTTCACCAAACGCATCCCAGAACTGTAAGTAGTCCCCGCATTTTTCACCATCCAGTAGAATTTTCGCTTTTACGGTCTTTGCAGACTGATAATAGGAAAGCACCCGCTTTGCGACGTTGCGGCTATTGACCGCCGTGATAAGTTCGTTATTCTCAACACGCCGCACCCGTACCGGGTCATTGTTCGGATTATTCGCCATCTCCATTATCTGCGTGGTGTGCGTGTAATACTTGCCTGTCAGCGTTCCAACGCCCGACACCACGGCATAGTTTACGCCGCTTTCATTGACAACCAAGCTGCCCGTGGTAGCAAGAGACGTTGGATATGTCGAATCTCCAACAAAAACAGGCGCGTCAAAAATGACCGTCAAATGGTCTGCCGCTGCTTCATTGGTGTTGTCGAAAAGGGTTTCCGTCGCCGCGCTGGGCAGGAAGAAGAAGCTGTGTTCCGTGACTTCGACTTTGTTGCTCGGCAACTGATGCTGTACAGACCCTTGCAAAGCTACACGGGATGTGGGGACTTCCGTAACGGTATCGGACAAGTATAAAATGGCATAATCTATGCTTGCTGAATTTTTTCTTAACGCCGCACCAGTAGCAAACAAAAGCCGATGCAGATTGTTTCGCCGGGTGTCATACGGCAAGCGCCCATAAATGGGGAGTGTCTGCAAAGCGGGGTGCATATTCCAAGAAAACGCGCTGCCGATGATGCTTTGCAACACCGTAAGCATATATGTGCCTTGGTACAGACCGCCCGGATGCATACCGCTGTCCAAAAGGCCAACGCCCGAAACGCAAGTGAGTTTGAAACCGTTTTTGCTTATACGGTCAACGCTTTTCAAATATCCTTTTGCATAAAAACTATCATCCACATACCACCACACAGGCGTACCAAAGGGCAACTCCTGCATGAAACTTTTGAGTTGCGGTGCAACGCCCTCAATAAGAAGCGCCAAAAGCCGCTCGTCGTTGGCGGTATACAAATCGTTCCCGTTGGAGTCTTCTAGACCCTCGTAGTAATCATCTTCCGTCCAGCGAACAGTTACGGTGAATTGGTCGATAGTAAGCTCGTTCCCAATTACATCAAGCCCAAAGTTTCCCTTGAACCCGCCAAGTTCTGCGTCTGCATTTGTGAAGTGATACAGTGGGGAGTTGACGCTACCCACATATATATCATTTGTAAGCAACGCCATTTGCTCACCTCATTAACATTCAATTACGGGGAACGCCAAGCCCGTCCAGTATTCCGTGCCGTTGGTATTGCGGATAAAGAACGTAGCTGGAAAGTTGTTGGAGTAGCACTGAACATTTGTACGCACAGTGTTTGTCAGCGGGTCTGTGAACGTCACATAGATGTATTCGGGTTGAATTGCTTGTAGAACGATTGATTGTTCCTGTGCCGTCAATGGGCGGCAAGTTATGTCCCAACGGTACTTAGTCGCAATCCTGTCGCGTACCATTGTGCCGCCCTTTTGGACACGCCCAGCGTTTGCACCGTCAACATCGTTTCGGCTCCACTTGATGCCGCCGTGTGCGATATAGGGCGTAATGTCTACGCCCCCAATCGTGAATACCATAGAGATTACGCCCCCTTATCAAGTCACCATTGCCGTACCGTATCGTTTTGCGGCTTGTTTGTTGTAGTGGTACATGGAATCTGCAAGGGATTGACCGTCAAGGGTAATGTCGGGATCAATCTCGTTAATTGCCTTGACGATGATATTGATGCCGCCTTGTACCACGTTAAGAAGTTCAAAATTGCCCTCACGGACGGCTTCTTTCATCTGCTCTACGTTTGTTACGCCAGTCTTTCCGCCACCAATGTTTGTGACGATCTCTGCTCCAGCCTCGCCAGCGACAAACAAAGAACCCATCGAAAGGTCATGTATGCCGCCATCTGCGAACACTGGTATAAATGATCCGCTTGCGCCCCATGCCGGAATCAACGGAATACCAGTAGAAACGCTAAACTCGTTTCTCGTTCCAAAAATCAGATTTGCGGCAAACGAGTGTTCTTCATAAAAAGCGTCTATTGCCTCGCCTGTTGCTTTTTTGAAACTTTTGAAACTTTCCCAAGCTGATTTAAGCGCACTGGCAACATTCTTTGCGATTCCTTGCGCCCATTCTCCGATTGTTGCAAGAGTTCCGCTTGCCCAAGATGCGATGTTTGAAGCTGTTGACGATAACCAATTTGTTAGGTTTTCTCCGGCGTTTGATAAGCTCTCATATGCACTTGAAGCAATACTCGCAAATGCCTTAAACGCTGTTTCAGCAATGCCGTTTGCCCATTCTCCCCATTGGGGAAGTGTTGCAGAAACAAAAATAGAAATATTGGATTTAATGTTATTAAATGCGCCAACTACGTTGCTTTTAATTGCCGCGTATGTCGTTGCCATGTTTTCGGATAATGTGGCATTTTCTACATACACTTCTCCCAACGCTTCTTGATATTCCCCGATCTTTTGCCATACATGGCTTACCCAACCGTTCAGCGGATTTTTCAGTCGATTGTATGTATCGGTAACATCTTGCCCAAGAGTAGCGTTTTCGACCATTACGCCGTCAACGCACGACGCATAATTATTAACCCACGCATTGACTGTTTCTGTAATGCTTGCAAAGATTTCCTCAAAACTACCCGCAAGTGAATAACTGTCATCTTCAACGGTTGCACACGCTCCGGCATACGCAGTCTGCAACTCGCTAAAAGAGCCTACGCTTTCACGCACAAAATTAACGATTGCAGTGCGAACGGTTTGAATAAGCGGCACGGGGTTTCCTTGCACAGCCATGATAACGGTTGCGTATAGAGGAAACAGTTTTGCGGTTTGAACAAGTCCATCTAACGGTTGCGTTGCTCCGTCCTTTACAAGAATGTCGATCAGCACCCAATCAGGAATAAGCGCAAGTTCAGCAACTAAGTCTTTAATTTTCCCGATTGCATCGTCGATTTTGTCCTTAAAGGTAGCAACCCACTCAAACTTAAACGGCGATTTATCTCCATCCGACACTTCATATCTGCTGAAAGCGCCAGTGTCGCCGCCGCCTCCACCACCACCCGGCGAATTAAGACGGTTGATTTCATCAAAGCCAAGAATGGTGTTTTTGTAATCGCCAGCCACTTTCTTCGCGTCTTTCCAAGATTTAGTTGCATCATCAGCAACAATCTTTCCGACGTTTAATCCAAGCAAATCAAACAGAGAAATAAGAACATTGATAAGATCAGTTACGACACTAATAACCGCAGAAACAACAGGCTCAATAGCGGCTATCGCCTGTGTAAGAGGATAAAACACTTGCGTCAACTGTGTGACAAGTTGCATCAGTTGAATAAGAATAGGAGCGGCGGCGGCAAGCATCTGTCCAAATGTTGCGCCCAACTGATTTTTCATTGTCTGCGCCGCAGATGCTAAACCGTCAAACGAGGATGCGATACCAGCAAAATCATCGTGTGCCTTACTATATTCATAGAGGTTATCAATGCCCTCTTTAATGGCTTGCGTGATTGCTTTGATAATGGTACGCAAAGCCCTATACATAGCAATTCTTTTCAGCGACGCAAAGAAACTTCCAAAAGCGGACGATGACTTTTTTGCCGCCTCCGTTGCCCTTTTGATGGCATCCTCTACTTGTAATATTTGACCACGCAGCGCATATGCTTTTTCAATATTTCCTGTATCAAACGCTTCTTGCAATGCGTCTTTAAGTCCGTCAAGTTTGTGGGTAAGAATGTCAACTTGCGATGCGTTTTCGATGATGCTTTGCACATCTTCCGAAACAGCCATTTGTGCCTGTTGACTTGCCTCTCCAACTCTATGTGCCGCGCCAACGGCAGACCCAAACCCTTTTAAGTCAACGCCTTGCAGTCTCGCCATAGATGCCGTGACTTTATCTAAAATGTGCGCGTCCTCAACGCTAAGAGATTTAAGCGCCTCTCCAATGCGCTCAACTCCCTTTGCAATACTATTAAAAGAAGATACGGAGACACGATTGCTTGCCAACGTACTAAACGCTTTTCCAAGCTCCGCAAGATTAGCAACCCCGGTCATAGACGCTGTTGCTTTTTCAAGTTTTTCCAAAGAAGCGACAAGAGAGTTGATGTGTCTTGCCGCAGTATCAGCACCCGTCGTTTTAACGGCAATGCTAATATTTTCAACGGTCACTCATACCAACTCCCTTGTTATGTCGAGTATCAAATTGTTTTTTGTGTTCGTTTAAGAAACCTCGCAAACGCTCAATCTTCCTTTGATTATCCGCTTCACGCTCCGCATCCGTCATTTCCGTAATCCGATACGGCTTGTCCGGGTACTTTGCTCTGCCCTTGCTATCCATGCAAGACGCGATTGCGGCGTGAATGTATATGCCTTGCAACCACAACTCTTGGTTGCGTCGCTCTATGGAATACTGATTTGCTTGCCAGTAGTCATGTAGTCTGTCAAGACTGTCAAACCAAAACTCGTTCCAACTCATCCCCCATGCCATAGCATACGGACAGAGTTGGTCGAGATAAGTGCCAAACTGTGATTGTGGTGCGTCTAAGTCTATATCGGAAAAGGACGTTGCACCGTTTACGTCCGTTTCCACGCCACGTTTCCCGTGCCGCGCTTTAACGCCTTGATAGCGTCCTCATACTCGGAGGCAACCGCAGACATGAGTGCGTCAATCGGTTCGCCGTTTTCATCATATTCCTGTTCCGCGCCGTCTGCCACAGATGCCAGTGCGCGGTAAATCTCCATGCGCTTTGCGTCCGGCACAGCATTGTGATGGGCGATGAAAAGCCCCTTCCACAATGTCTCCGCTCCAAGCAGTTTCTCGCCAAGCTGGGCGAAGTTAACCCCGCTCTTTTCCATCTGCTTGAGCGTAAAAGCCGTGACTTCAAGCTGATAATCTTTTCCATCTGCCTTAAAGGTAATCATGATTCAGTAATTTGCGAGTTCGCAATCCTTTCTAAAATTGTTGGGGCGGGGATTAGCCGCCCCATATTGTGTGCGTCACGCGGACGCGACATCAACCTTGGTCTGCCAAGCCTCGTTGTCGGATTCGATGATTTCAACATCGCCCTGGACAACTTCTCCGGCGTTGAAGTCGGGCATCTGCATGGGGCAAGGCTCTCCACGGAAGAAGTAACCCTTGTCCTCTCCGGGGAGAATGACTTCCCACCAAATGCTCTTGCCGCCAGTCAGCGCGGCGTGTTCGTCGCAGATCGCGTTCCAACTCGTCCGGCTCTCCTTGTTGACGTTGCAAGTCAGCTTGATAGAACCGTCGTTGCCGTAAAGCAGAGGAATGAAACTGCGCCGTCCATACTGCGGCGTAGAGATGGGCGTGACCTCGCCCTTGTCAATGTCGGCAGAGAAACCGCTTGCACCCGTGACAAAATCCGCAATGTCAAGAGTGCCAGAGGTAGCCTTTGCCTTATAACCCGTGGTGGGGCGCGTACCAGCCGTAGATTCGGGCGCGTAAAGAATTTTTACGCCCAGAGCGCCAATTTCGCCAGCCATAAGCAAAACTCCTTTGTCTTAGTGTTATGCGCTCGGTATAGTTGGGAAGTTTTCTCCACTTCCAATCACACGCCTAAACCGGGCGATAAGCGTGTAATATTTTGCGTTTGCCGTATCAATGGGGTTTTCAGATACTTCGATGAAATACAACCCACGGAGCGCGTTCTTGACAATGCCCATCAGCTTGTAAGCCTGTTCCTTTGCGCCGCTTGTTATGTTGCTGAATATCTGCACTTCCCATGTCGTTTCATAAACGTCTTGCTGATTCGTAAGTGTCTGCGCCTGTGCCGGGGTAAAATGTCCAATTTCCCGCGCAAACACAGTAGGAAACTTGGACGGTGTTGCAGAATACGTCTGCGTGACGTTAGCCGTGGAGATGGTGTTCAGTACCGCAGTACGGATTACCGTGAATATTGCGTTTTGCGTGTAGATCAATGTTCAAGCACATCCTTTGCAATCTGCGGTAGGTTTTGCACCATGTATTCGTAGGCGTAATAGAAAGCCGGGGACGGGGCAACCGTTGTAAACTTGTGACCGCCAAAGTACCAATAGCCGTACTTTGAATACTGCTGTGCGTGGGCTTCAGACCAACTGCCGGGACGGGCAGATGCGGGTACTGCATCGTAACTTCCGTTCTCACTTCCGGCTTGGTCACCAGCACCAAATTCGATAAACAGAACGTCCTCGCCGCTTGCGGTGATTCTGTACCCGTTCTTTGTCGCTTCGGTTGTCACCGTTGCGTGATTACCGTGGATTGCCTTGATAATCGGCTCTCCAATTTCGCACAGACGCTTTGCTATCTCTTGTAGCTTGCGGTCTATATCGGCATACCGTAATATGGTCTGTAAGGCGTGTGCTACGCCACTAACCGTTATTTGCACCGCTATCATCCTCCGCATTGACCTCGGCAAGAGCAAGGACAACTTGGTTGATAGTCCGACTAACACCCGTGCATCGGTAGTTGTGTTCCTCAGTTTCCGGGTCGGCGTTGAACCAGAAGATTGTGTCCGTATCAAACGGCGTTGTCAGATCGTCCGTCACCGCCGTGCGTGTATATGGGTTGTCGATGCCAAACATTTCAATGTCGGCAGCTCCGCGCCCACCACTCACGTTCATCTTTGCCTTAATCGGCTCGGAGTAGGAAATCTCAACCTCGCCCGTGTAATAGCCGTATTCATCGGTGATCTCCGTCACGCCTTGGTACAGAGCGTAGTAAATCGTCCGCTTGTTGCGCTGATTCGTCCTCAACTAACAGCACCTACCCTCACAAGTGGCAGTACGTTGTTGTGGATGTAGTCAAGCATCTCGGCATAGCGGAAGAAGCGGTTCACGCCGTTTTCGTTATGCTGTTTCTCGCCCTCAGCGCCCGCTTGCGTATAGCCAACCACCACGGCGTAGATGTGCGTCATGTCGTACTTGCTCGGCACTTCCGTCACATCTTCCGGCACACCGCCAATGAGGTGATAAATCCACGCAAGGATCTCGCTCTTTGCAACGTCCAGATATGCCGTCAGTTTTCCGTCGCTCGGCATCTCGCCGCCGTCCTCTAACAGCGTCTTTACCATTGTCAGCTTTTCAGCATCGGTCATATCTACACCTCATTGCGGTGGGGAGAGGTTTTGCCCTCTCCCCTTTACATTTGTCAAGTGGACGGGAAACTCGCAGCGGAAACGTAGATGCCGTTCTTCTTCTGATTCTTGACCCACGCGCCGTGATAGTCGCGGAAGTCAAACGCCCAGCCCTGGCTCTGCTGCCACACGCCGGGGGAGAAGATGCGCGGCTCGGTGAAGATATTAGCCTGCATGATAGCGGACGGATGCACGATCATGTAGTTGATGGTGCTGCCCGTAGCGGTATAGCCGCCAGCGTCATCG
>JAEEGL010922363.1_pt1 | contig 14319 bp, 9 predicted proteins | sample 9134231 | NCBI WGS metagenome assembly JAEEGL01 (sample SAMN16246548, study PRJNA631951) | gut metagenome | biome: gut microbiome; feature: rumen; material: fiber-attached | host: Bos | place: Iran: Karaj | collected 2018-10 | reverse complement strand
TCAGGTCGGAGGGCTTGACCACGGAATTGTATTCCGCTTCCGTCAGCCAGCCGTGCTCAGCGCCCTGCAGGCTCTGGTAAATGCCCAGGCAGCCGCCCTCCCGGATCACCATTTCCGCCAGCTTCACGTGATCCTCCGCAATGACCCGCATTGCATGCGCAATCGCTTCCGGGTTCTGGCGGATATGCTCCGCTACCACAGCGTTATAATTCCAGCCCTGCAGCGCGTCTGCCGTGAATACATCCCGTTCCCGGACGATATTGACCGGAGAAAAGAAAGTATAAAATGTATAACACTCATCCTGCAGCACGTCATTGATCGCGCGGCAGCGCTCCACTGTATCCCGGAAGAATGGGTCATTCTCCGGAAGCGGCTCCACCCGGAACCAGTCGTCCGCGCTTCCGATCTCACACCTCAGCGGATACCCCAGATGATCGGACATGATTTTGACAAAATCGATATCCGTTTCCCGGTAATAATCCAGATGCGCTTTCACACATTTTTCCCCGATTCCGTCCTCCCCGGGGAAATGGAACCAAAATCCCACCGGTATATGGTCCGGCTGCTGATGATTCAGGACTGCCATCAGTCTTTCTTTTTTCGTCATTGTCTTTCGCTCCTCTTTTTTCTTCGGAAGATCCGGTTACAGCTTCTGCAGATAATCCAGGCTTTCCTTCAGGCAGTCAAACGGTGATGCTCCGTAACACTCATCCTGTTCCACCAGAGCATATTCCGTGACGCCGTTTTCACGCAGGATTCCCAGAATTCGGGGGAAATCCAGATTGCCCCGGCCGACAGCAGCCATACGTGCTTCAAAGCCATGCACGGTATAATCCTTCAGGTGTACGCAATGCAGGCGGGATCCATGCTTCTGCACCCATGTACAGACGTCGGCGCCGCCGAACTGCAGCCAGTATGTATCGGCGGTAACGCCCATCAGCTCTGCGGGCAGCATTTCCAGCAGATGCGCCATCATGGTTCTTCCGTCAGGCATCCGCGCAAACTCGAAAGCGTGATGATGATACATCAGCTTCATTCCGGCGTCACGAAGCTTTTCGGCTGCAGGACCAAAGTCGTCCGCAAAGTGACGCAGCCAGTCAAAGCTGTGATACCGGTCCGGCAGATATCCCAGCCCCGCGTACCGGCAGCCGTACAGCCGGTGACGCTCAATCAGTGCGTCAATGTTGTTCAGAAAGTCCGATTCCGGGTTGTGGGTCAGCACGATCCGCAGCCCCTGATCGTCGCAGATCGCTTTGATGCGCTGGGGTGGTATGGGGCCTTGCGCGGAAAGCTGAACGCAGCGGTATCCGGATCGGGCAATTCGTTCCATGCTTCGGCCAAAGTCGCGTTCGTTCTGGCAGTAGGCCCGAACGGTGTAGCACTGGGCGCCGATAATCATTTTCTGCACGCTCCTTATTGGTTGATTCATTGAGCGGCATTCGTCCGGCTCCGGATCAATGCCGTATTTCCTGGAAGCACCTCAGTAGCTGCCTTCCGTCGAAATCGTCACATCCCGCTCCTCCTTATGACGGGAGGTTTTGCATTTTTCCATCAGCAGATCATGGAAAAGCTGCTCATCAAAGGGAATGGTGACCTCCCGGCCCAGCCAGGCGGACATGTGCATGGCATTGCTGAGAATCAGTCCGCGGATTCCTTCGCGTCCGTCGGCCACCAGCGGCTCGCCCCGCAGGATATGTGCGGCAAAGGCATTCAGCACCGCCGGATGCTGCAGATTAAGGCCGTCGGTTTCCACTTCGACCTTTTCAAAGTCAGGCTTTCGGAAGCCCTCCCTGCAGGCGACGCACCACTCCCGCTCATCCACGGTGTTGCGCCAGAAAGTCAGCTCATTATGCTCACAGACGGCTTTGCCCCGGGTTCCGGTGATTTCCAGCCGGTTGGTACCCGGTGCATCGCCGGTAGTGGTCACGAAAACGCCGGTGGCGCCGTTTTCGAATTCCAGATAGGCGGTCACGTCATCTTCCACCTCAATATCATGCCATTTGCCGATGTGGCAGTGCGCCTGTACCCGGACGGGGAGGCCGCACAGCCACTGGAGCAGATCCAGCTGATGCGGGCACTGGTTGAGCAGCACGCCGCCGCCCTCCCCGGCCCAGGTGGCGCGCCATGCCCCGGAATCATAGTAAAACTGTGTGCGGTACCAGTCCGTGATCAGCCAGCTCATCCGCTTCAGCTGTCCCAGCTCCCCGCTGTCAATCATCTCCTTCAGCTTCCGGTATATGCAGTTGGTCCGCTGATTAAACATCATGCCGAAGGTCAGTTCAGGGTGTCTGTCCGCTTCGGCGATCATTTCCCGCACCTGCAGGGTATAAACGCCCGCGGGCTTTTCCACCATCGCATGCAGCCCGTGCCGGAAGGCGGAAATGGCCAGCCCCGGATGCTGATAATGCGGTACGGCAATCAGCACCGCGTCACACTGGCCGGAAGCAATCAGTTCCTCTCCCTCGGTGAATACTGCCGCGTCCGGGATATGCTCCTTCGCCCATGCTCTGCGTGATGCGCGCCGGTCTGCCGCCGCTGTCAGCGCGATATCAGGGCAGAGGCCGGAAAGAATGTTCTCTGCGTGGCCTGTCCCCATATTGCCGATCCCGATGATCCCCAGACGTACTTTGTTCATCTCCGTCTCCTCCTGACAGGTCATTCCCCTGTCGTCGTTTCGTTCTGTGCTTGTCTTTCTTTTCCGTCTCTGAGCCGTTCCGCCAGGAGCGTATTCCGTTTCTGGACATTCGTGTTCCGGATCGCCATGGAGACCGCCTTCCGGGTCCCGATCAGCACCAGGCAGCGTTTCGCCCGGGTCACTCCGGTATAAACCAGATTCCGCTGCAGCATGACATAGTGCGTCATCATGATCGGCATAACCACAATGGGGTATTCGCTTCCCTGGCTCTTATGGATGGTGGTGGCATAAGCCAGCACCAGTTCGTCCAGCTCAGAGATGTCGTACGCCACGGGCCGTCCGTCGAAATTGACGGTCAGTGCCCGTTCTTCCGTGTCCACTGCGGTGATGATTCCGATATCCCCGTTAAAGACTTCCTTGTCATAGTTGTTCCGGATCTGCATCACCTTGTCCCGCGTCCGGTACAAAATTCCGCCCCGGCGCAGGCCTTCTCCTTCCGGATTGACAGCCGCCTGGATCAGCATATTGAGATTTTCCGCACCGACAGCGCCCCGCTGCATCGGGGTCAGCACCTGAATGGCCCCGGAAGGCACCGAATAATAGGCGGGCAGCCGGCTTTTCACCAGCGCAATGATTTCCTGCGCTGCCTTTTCCGGGTCCTCCTGAGCCGTGAAAAAGAAGTCGGTTCCGTTCCCGTTGCTCAGATCCGGCATCTCTCCCCGGTTGATCCGGTGTGCGTTGGTAATGATCCGGCTCGCGGCGGCCTGCCGGAAAATCCGGGTCAGCCGGACCACCGGAACCGCGCCGGAATCAATCACGTCCCGGAGAACATTCCCCGCGCCGACGGACGGCAGCTGGTCGATATCCCCGACAAAAATCAGGGTCATGGACTCCGGCACGGCCCGAAGCAGTGCGTAAAAAAGGAGCAGGTCAATCATCGAACACTCGTCAACGATGAGCACGTCCCCCTCCAGCGGATTCTCCTCGTTCCGCTGATATCCTTCCGGAGGCTTTACCTCCAGCAGCCGGTGGATGGTTTTCGCTTCCATACCCGTCGCTTCGGCCAGTCTTTTCGCCGCCCGGCCGGTCGGCGCGGCCAGCAGAATCCTGGCCCGGGCGATCCGGAAGGCGGTGATGATTCCCAGCGTAACGGTCGTTTTCCCGGTGCCCGGTCCTCCGGTCAGCACCATCACCTTGCTTCGGATCGCTGTGTGGATGGCTTCCGTCTGCGCCGGATCATATTCCATACCCGTCGCCCGGGCAATCTGCCGGTCCGCTTCCGGTTCCGGTAAATCTGCCCGGAAGGAGCGCTTCGCTTCGGAAATCCGGTGAAGCCGCTTCGCAGCGCCGGTCTCTGAAAAGTAAAAAGGCGGCAGATAGATCGCGGTTTCCTGCCCGGTTCCGCTGTTTTCTGTCCCGTATGGCAGTGCTTCCGTCCGGACGTCCCCGTTGCGGATCATCTCGTCCAGCGTCATTTCCAGCAGGGAGGCATCCACTCCCAGCAGCTCCGCACCGGTCTCCGTCAGCTGCGGCCGCAGGGCGTAGCAGTGGCCTTCGTCTGCCAGACGGTTCAGGCTGTACAGCAGTCCGGATCGCAGCCGGGCATATTTCTCCTTTTCAAAGCCCATCTTTTCCGCGATGGTATCCGCCGTTTTGAATCCGATCCCCCAGATATCATCTGCCAGCCGGTATGGATTCTCGGTAACCACACGGATGCTGTCGTTTCCGTAGGTTTTCCAGATTTTCGTTGCGTGGGCGGTGGAAACGTTGTGCCCCTGCAGGAAGAGCATGATATTTCGGATTTCCTTCTGTTCCGCCCAGCTTTTTTTGATTTGCTCCACCCGGGCCTTTCCGATGCCGGGAACTTTGAACAGTGCCTCCGGTTGTTCCTCAATCATTTCCAGCGTCCGTTCGCCGAAAGTGGAAACAATGCGCTCCGCAAATCGGGGACCGATTCCCCGGACCAGTCCGCTTCCCAGGTACTTCCGGATTCCGTATACCGTCGCCGGAAGGGTTTCCTCACAGGTCGCCACGGAAAACTGCCGGCCGAAACGCGGATGGGCCGTCCATTCGCCGGTCAGCGCCAGCACCGATCCGACATGAATCTCCGGCAGCGCACCGACCACAGTCACCAGATCCTGATATCCCGAAGCCCTGCATTTCAGCACGGTGTACCCGTTCTGCTCATTCTGATAGGTGATGCGCTCCACGACACACCGCAGCCTGTCCATCCATCCTCCTTGCCTGTTGAAAAGGAGGCCGTCAAAAAACGGTCTCCTGTCTGTTCACTGAATAGCCCTGTGCCGCTCCTGCAGGCTCTGCACCTCGCTGGTGCCCTTCTGCACGGTCTGGATGCCCCTGGCGCTGGCCAGTGCCGCTGCCATGGTCGTGATATACGGCACCCGGCTCTTGATGCACGCCTTCCGGATGTAGCTGTCGTCCGTGCCGTTGCCCGCGCCGATCGGTGTATTCACCACCAGCTGTACCCGGCCGTTGGTAATTACGTCGTAGCAGTCCGGCCGGCCTTCGTTGATCTTCGGCACCACTTCGCAGGGAATGCCCTCCTTCCGCAGCAGAGCCGCGGTGCCCGTGGTGGAAAGGATATCGAACCCCGCCTCGTGGAAGGCCTGAGCCACCTCTGCCACTTCCGCCTTATCCCGGTCGTTAACCGTAATCAGAACCGTTCCGCCCATGGGCAGCGGCGATTTGGTACCCTCCTGGGCTTTGAAATAAGCTTCTCCCACGGTATCCGCGATGCCCAACACCTCGCCCGTGGAACGCATCTCCGGCCCCAGCAGCGGATCCACCTCCGGGAACATGTTGAAGGGGAACACCGCCTCTTTCACACCATAATGCGGGATTTTTTCCTCCTTCAGGCCAGTCAGCGGAGAGGGCTTCCCGGTGAATTCATCGGTAATGATCTCCGTGGCCAGCGGTACCATGCCGATGTTGCAGACCTTGCTCACAAGAGGCACAGTCCGGCTCGCCCGGGGATTTGCCTCCAGCACGTAGACCACGTCATTTTCGATGGCATACTGCATGTTCATCAGGCCACGGACATGCATTTCCTGTGCGATCTTCCGGGTGTAATCCTTGATGGTTTCCAGTAGCTTCGGCGGAATGTTCTTGGAGGGAATGATGCACGCGCTGTCTCCGCTGTGTACGCCCGCCAGCTCGATGTGTTCCATCACTGCCGGTACATAGGCTTCCGTCCCGTCGGCAATGGCATCCGCTTCGCATTCCATCGCGTGCCGCAGGAAGCGGTCGATCAGGATCGGCCTGTCCGGAGTCACACCTACGGCCGCTGCCATGTAGTTCTCCATCTCGCCGTCGTTATGAACCACTTCCATGCCGCGGCCGCCCAGCACATAGCTTGGCCGGACCATCACCGGATATCCGATTCGGTGGGCGATTTCCTTCGCTTCTTCCGTATTCACCGCCATGCCCGCCTCCGGCATGGGGATATTCAGCTTGTTCATCATCGCCCGGAACAGATCCCGGTCCTCCGCCATATCGATCACCGCCGGCGGTGTGCCCAGAATGTGGACTCCGTTCTTTTCCAGATCTCCGGCCAGGTTCAGCGGCGTCTGACCGCCGAACTGGGCGATCACGCCCAGGGGCTGTTCATGCCGGTAGATGGCCAGCACATCCTCCAGCGTCAGCGGCTCGAAATAGAGCTTGTCCGAAGTATCGTAGTCCGTGGAAACCGTCTCCGGGTTGCAGTTGACGATCAGCGTCTCGAATCCCGCTGCCCGCAGGGCCTTTGCCGCGTGAACGCAGCAGTAATCGAATTCGATGCCCTGGCCGATGCGGTTCGGGCCGCCGCCGAGGATCATGATCTTCTTTGTTCCGGCCAGCGGCGGGGTTGCCTTCGCCGGATGATAGGTGGAGTAGTAGTAGGCGCTGTCCTTCGTGCCGCTGACATGAACCGCTTCCCACTGCTCCTCGATCCCGTACCGGGACCGGGCGCTCCGGATCGCGTCTTCACTGACCTGCAGGATCTGGCTCAGATATTTATCGCTGAACCCGTCCATTTTCGCCTGCCGCAGCACCGCTTCCTCCGGAATCTGTCCCCGGTGGGCCAGCAGGGCTTCCTCTTCCTCCACCAGTTCCTTCATCTGGTTCAGGAAATAGGGCTTGATGGCCGTCAGCTGATACAGCTCTTCAACGGTTGCGCCCTTGCGCAGCGCCTCATACATCACAAACTGCCGCTGGCTCGTGGGGTATACCAGCATCTTCAGCAGCTCTTCCCTGCTCTTTTCGTGGTAATCCTTCGCAAAGCCCAGGCCGTAGTGCCCGTTCTCCAGGCTGCGGATCGCCTTCTGGAATGCTTCCTTGTAGGTTCGTCCGATGCTCATGACCTCGCCCACCGCCCGCATCTGGGTACCGAGCCGGTCCTGAACGCCCTTGAATTTCTCAAAGGCCCACCGTGCGAATTTGATAACCACATAATCCCCGTCGGGCACGTATTTGTCCAGGGTCCCGTACTTTCCGCAGGGGATCTCGTCCAGCGTCAGTCCGGAGGCCAGCATGGCGGAAATCAGCGCGATCGGGAACCCCGTAGCCTTGGAGGCCAGTGCGGAGGAGCGGGAGGTCCGGGGATTGATCTCGATGACGATAATCCGTCCCGTCTCGGTGTTCCGGGCGAACTGGACGTTTGTCCCCCCGATGACCTGGACTTCATTGACAATCCGGTAGGCCTGCCGCTGCAGTTCCCTTTGGACGTCCTCCGGAATGGTCAGCATCGGTGCGGAGCAGAAGCTGTCTCCGGTATGTACGCCCAGCGGGTCAATATTCTCAATGAAGCAGACGGTGATCATCTGTCCTTTGGCGTCCCGGACCACTTCCAGCTCCAGCTCTTCCCAGCCCAGTACGCTTTCTTCGACCAGCACCTGTCCGACCAGGGAAGCCTGCAGGCCCCTGGCGCATACGGTTTTCAGCTCTTCTGTGTTGTATACGAGGCCGCCGCCGGCACCGCCCATGGTATAAGCCGGCCGCAGCACCACCGGGTATCCTAGGTTATCCGCGATCTTCAGGGCCTCCTCCACGGAGTAAGCCACCTCCGACCGGGCCATCCCGATGCCCAGCTTGTTCATGGTCTTCTTGAACTCGATCCGGTCCTCTCCGCGCTGGATGGCGTCCACCTGCACGCCGATGACCTTCACATTATATTTCTCCAGAATCCCCTGCTCATGCAGCTCCGAGCACAGGTTCAGCCCGCTCTGTCCGCCCAGGTTGGGCAGAATCGCATCCGGCCGCTCTTTGGCAATGATCTGCTCCAGCCGTTGGACGTTCAGCGGTTCGATGTAGGTTACGTCCGCAATGCCCGGATCCGTCATGATCGTCGCGGGATTGCTGTTCACCAGCACGATCTCGTATCCCAGCTGCCGCAGGGCTTTGCACGCCTGCGTGCCGGAATAGTCGAATTCACAGGCCTGGCCGATGATGATGGGGCCGGATCCGATAATCAGTACCTTATGGATGTCTTTCCGCTGAGGCATGCTTGCTCCCCCTTTACGCTCTCTGAAGGGTTCCTTCCGTATTCAGCGAATTATAATAGCAGGGATTGTCTGGGAATACAAGGACTAGGCCGGAGAAAAACGCAGAAAAAGCATCCCGCCTGTCGCCGCGCTGTTTTCGGTCTCCGGGCAGTCATGTCTTGGATGAGGAGGATTTCTTTTGCGGAAAACTTTGTTTCGTTCCCTGTGCTTTTTGCTTTTCGTACTTCTGCTCTTCCCGGTTCCGGCCCGGGCGTCCGGCCGCTGGTTTACCCTGAGTGATCCGGAGTCTCCGGAGCTCCCGGCCGTCAGTCCCGCCCGTTTTACCGGCGAAGTTCATCTGACCTTTCTGGGTGACTGCACGCTGGGCGGCCTCGAGAGCAAACGGCGTTCCTCTCTCGGCTTCGTCCGGAAAATTGAAGAGCATGGGCCGGCCTTCCCTTTTCAGAATCTGAAGTCTCTGACCGCGGGAGATGATCTGACTGTTGCGAATCTGGAAGGCGTACTCTCCGACCGGAAGCTGAAGAAAGTTCCGAAAAAATATAATTTTATCGGCCCGGCGGCCTATACCGAAATTCTGACCTCCGGAAGCGTCGAATGTGTGACGCTGGCCAATAATCACTCCCATGATTTTGGAGAGGAGGGCTTTGCGGATACGGTTTCCGCCCTGGAGGCTTCGGAGATCGCCTGGTTCGGTACGGATGCGCCGGCGGTCTGGGAAAATGCCGATGGCCTGCGGATCGGCTTCCTGGGCGTCAGTTATTCCCTGACCGGAGACCGGTATAAGCGTTTTGCCGCTCACGCCCGGATCCTGAAGGATCTGAACTGTGCTGCAATTATTACAGTCATGCATGCCGGTACGGAATACAGCTATTCCCCGCCGGATAAGTTCCAGGCGCAGATCATCCGCCGGGCTGCGAAATGCGGTTCCTGCCTGGTGATCGGGCATCACCCTCATGTGGTGCAGGGGGTGGATCTGGTGAACGGGGTGCCTGTGGTTTACAGTCTGGGGAACTGTTCCTTTGGCGGCACCACCCACGCGGCGGATTCCGATGCCCTGGCCGTTCAGGCTGTGCTTTCCTTTGAAGATAATTCGCTCAGGCAGCTGAAACTGCACTTCCATCCGATTTCCATAACCAGCGATGCCCGCTACAACAATTATTCTCCCTGCCTGCTGTCCGGGGAAGACGCCTTGCGTGTCCTGGAAAAAATGAAAAAGTCCACCGGCATGGATCCGGGGACCTGGAATGAAAAAGAAGGCGCCGTCCTGTCTTTTGACATCGGTGCCCCGTAAAAAGTACCGGCTTGATTTCTCGTACCGGGAATATCCGGGCCGGAGAAGTGAAGCTCTGCCGCCCCGGATGATTTCCCTCCCCCTTGGGGAAAGGGACTGGAGTTGCAGGCAATCAGAATGCCTTCTCGGAATCCAGCAGAATCGTAACCGGCCCGTCGTTCACCAGACTCACCTGCATTTCGGCCCGGAAGCGCCCGGTCTCCACCTGGATGCCGGCCTCCCGCCAGCAGGCAATCAGCTGCTCATACATCTCATTGGCCTTTTCCGGTTTCGCGGCCCGGAAATAACTGGGTCTCCGCCCGCCCCGGGCGTCACCGTAAAGCGTAAACTGGCTGACCGCCAGGATCGCGCCGCCCGTATCCAGAACAGACCGGTTCATGACGCCGTTCTCATCATCATAAATCCGAAGATGCATCACCTTCTCGGCGATATATTTCAGATCGGCCGGTCCATCCTCTGTGGAGACGCCGATCAGCGCCAGCATGCCCTTTCCGATTTCCCCGGTCGTTTCATCCCCAACCTGAACCCTGGCGGAAGTTACCCGCTGTACCACGCATCGCATCGTCCTTCGCTCCTTTTCCGATCCTCACTCAAAACCGGGCGGTGATGCCCCGTTATGATTCCAGAAAGAGGATCCTTTTTCGCTGAATCATTTCCTCCAGCCGGTCAATGTACGTCTCGATATGGCTCACGTTCGGTGCCCGGCCGATATGCCCCTCCTCCGGATAAATCCGTTTGGAGATACCCCCGGCGCCAAGGGCCAGAATATGGGAAGTTTCCTCCATGATATCCACGTTGTAGATGCATTCATGTCCCGGCAGGGCATATCCGGTGTTCTCCAGATTCCCGGCCATATATTTCTGCTTGTACAGGTAGTAGGGCCGCATGCCCATCTTCCCGGCCGTTTCTCCGCCCAGCCGCACCATTTCCGCTGCTGTTTCCCCGGAAGGGAGCATCGGCTTTTCCGCCGGTTCCTGCCGGGAAAATGCTTCCCTGTTTTTTTCATCCACGGCTGTGCCTTCCCGATGGGGATGCGCTGTCCGGCGCAGACGTTCCGCAGTTTGCTGTTCCCCCCAGGGGGAGGATCGTTTGATCGCCAGGGTATGCACCGTCAGGCTTTCCGGTCGCAGCTGTTCCGCTTCCTCCATGGTTCGCCGGAAATCGTGCAGCGACTCTCCCGGGAGGCCCGCAATCACGTCCATGTTGATATGGGGAATGCCCTCTTCCCTCGCCAGCGCATATGCCTGACGCACCTGTTCCGCGGTATGGGCCCGGCCGATAATCTGCAGGGTCCGGTCGTTCATCGTCTGGGGATTAATGGAGATTCGCCGGACACCGGCCTCCCGGATCGCCTGCAGCTTCCCCCGGGTCAGGGTATCCGGACGTCCTGCTTCGACAGTGTATTCCATCGCTTCGGGAAACATGCACATCATGTTTTCCAAAAGCTCCCGGAATTCCTTCTCCGGCAGCGCAGTAGGTGTTCCTCCGCCCACATAGACGGCCCGCAGGTTTTTCCCACTCTCCCGCAGGATCTGCACACCGGCGGTCATCTCCCGGGCCAGGGCCTTCATGTAAGGCGCCACCAGCTTTCCGTTTCCGATTTCCCCGGAGGAAAAGGAACAGTAGGCGCACCGCGTGGTGCAAAAGGGGATCCCGATATAAACGTCCATCCATCCGTCCCCCGGCGCAGGCAGGCTTCGCTGGACGCCTGCGATCCGGGCCAGCAGCGCAGCCTTCTCCGCGGTTACGTCAAAGTCCTTTTCCAGCCGTCGGATCGCCTGTTCCTCGCTCAGGCCCTCCCCCAGCGCTTCCAGCATCAGATGGGTTGGCCGCACGCCGGTCAGGCTGCCCCAGGGCGGATGAATGCCTGTCATTTCCCGGCACAGATCGTACAGCGTCTGTTTGCAGAGTCTCCGGACGATGCGCTTCCGGTGCAGGAGTTCGATCCGGGGATCCGGATCCGCCGGAATGGCAGCTTCGCCATGGGCAGCTTGTTCACCGTCCGTAAAGCGGATCCGGTATTTTCCGTCCCGCTCCTCCGCGTCGAACCGGAACCGTGCCGGCGGCTGGAAATCCGCTTCTGAGAAGCCAAAAAGCCGGGCCGTATTGATCAGCTCCGGCTGAATTGTCTCCAGGAATTCCTGTATCTGGCTCATGTTTTTACCCCGTAATCCGGTACACATCCAGCACATCCGCCTTGTTGCGGATGGCATGGATGACCCGGTCCATCTGTTCCCGGCTCTGAACCTCCAGTGTCAGTTTCAGTGTGGAAATCCGGGTCCGGTCATCGGACTGAACCTGCGCCGCTTTGATGGAGACATTCATCTCTCCGATAATGGAGGCTATCTCGCCAAGCATGTTGACCCGGTCGTATACCAGGATCTTGATGGAGGCGTAGAAGCTCCCGCCGCTCTCCATCGCCCACTCTACGGGAATCCGCCGCTCCGGCTCCGCGCCGGCGGCATTGGGGCATTCCGCCTTGTGTATGGTGACGCCCCGTCCCCGTGTGATGTATCCGATGATGTCATCTCCCGGCACCGGGCTGCAGCAGCGGGCAAAACGGATCGGAATATCCAGATCCTCGTTGCCGGTCATGACGATGCCATGGTTGGCCCGGCGCTGATTCAGCTGTTTTTCGTCTGCCACATCGGGAATCGTCTCCGGAATCACCGGAACCTCCGGCGTCTCCCGGCTCCGCTGTTCCTCGATGAGCCGGCCAACGACGTACTGGGCAGCCATCCCGCCGTATCCCACGGCGCAGCAGATGTCTTCAAAATCGTTGAAGCCATACTTCTTCAGCATGCCTTCATAATTTTCCGCTTTCGCCAGATCACCGAGCCTCACGCCGCGCCGGCTGCATTCATGATCCAGCATCTCCCGTCCCAGTGCCAGGTTCTCCTGCCGCAGCTCCTTCTTCAGGAACTGCCGGATCTTTGCCTTGGCCTGGGGCGTTTTGCAGATGCGGATCCAGTCGGTGCTCGGTCCCTTGCTGGTAGCCGAGGTCATAATCTCCACCCGGTCTCCGGTTGCCAGCTCTGTCTCCAGGGGGACCAGCTTCCCGTTCACCTTCGCGCCGACGCATTTGTTCCCCACCGCCGAATGGATCCGGTAGGCGAAATCCAGCGGAGTGGAACCCTTGGGCATGGAGATGACGTCCCCCTTGGGGGTGAACAGGAACACCTCGTCGTCAAACAGGTCGGTTTTCAGGGTATCGATAAATTCCTGACTGTCCCGGGTATCGCTCTGCCAGTCCAGAATCTGGCGCACCCAGGTCAGCTTGTTATCCAGATCGTCTCCCTTTTCCCGTCCTTCCTTGTACCGCCAGTGGGCTGCGATGCCATATTCCGCAATCCGGTGCATCTCCCATGTCCGGATCTGAACCTCAAAGGGGAAAGGCATCTTCCGTCCCCCCATCACCGTCGTGTGCAGGCTCTGATACATATTGGCCTTGGGTACGGAGATGTAGTCCTTGAATCGTCCCGGCACCTGGTTCCACAGCGTATGTACAATCCCCAGCACCGTATAGCAGTCCGGGATGGTATCCACGATGACCCGGATGGCAATCAGGTCGTAGATCTGGTCGAATGTTTTGTGCTGCAGCACCATCTTCCGGTAGATCGAATAAAAATGCTTGCTTCGCCCGTCAATGTCGAAGTGAATCTTCTGCTCATCCAGCCGGGTACTGAGCTCGTCAATCACCTGACGGATGTTGGCCTCCCGTTCGGCGCGCTTCATCCCCACCAGATGCACGATATTGTTGTACCCGTCCGGATCCAGATACTTCAGGCTCAGATCCTCCAGATCCTGCTTCAGGGCATAGACGCCCAACCGGTGAGCCAGCGGAGCATAGATGTCGAGTGTTTCCCGGGCAATGGCCTTCTGCCGGTCCTGAGGCTGATACCGCAGGGTATACATATTGTGGAGCCGGTCCGCCAGTTTGATCAGCACCACCCGGATGTCCTTGCTCATGGCAAGTATCATCTTCCGGATACTTTCCGCCTGCGCTTCTTCCCGGTTGGCAAAGTTCAGCTTGTTCAGCTTGGTGACCCCGTCCACCAGTTCAGCGACTTCCTCCCCGAAATCCTTTTTGATGGTTTCCAGGGTGATTCCCTCACAGTCCTCAACCGTATCATGCAGCAGCCCGGCTGCGATGGTCGGCGGGTCGATCATCAGATCTGTCAGAATGCTGGCTACAAAACAGGGGTGAATGAAATAGGGCTCGCCGCTTTTCCGGTTCTGCCCCGCATGGGCTTCTTCCGCGAAATGCCAGGCCTTCTCCACCATTTTATATCCTTCACCGGGATCGTATTTCCGGATCCGGGCGAGCATCGTGCCCAGCGGCATCGCCTCATAGCTGGCAAAACTCATATTCCTCCCCCTCTCTGTTTCGATTTTCGGTACATCTCTTCCGCCGGTTTTCCGGGAATCCACGGGCATCCGTTTTCTCCGCTTTATTGAGGTAACGCTCTTGTTCCCTCATTCATGTCCTTTCCTCCCGGACGAAAAAGGACTCATGGAATCTTTACATGCATATCCCGCGCAGATACCGAACCAGTGGGTTGTCTCCCGGATTCGTCTTTCCCCGGAAAGGCAGCAGTTCCGCATGAAAAGGATCGGCTTCCCATCTCGTCAGACCGGTCTGTTCGAAAACGGTCAGGGCGAACAGAATCTGCTCCGTTGGGATGCCGGTGATTTCCGCCAGCTTCTCCGCGCTCTCCGGCATTGCATCCGCAGAAACCCGCAGCGCCTTGTAAACCTCCCGCAGCGCATCGTCGGACGGATCGATCCGTTCAATCCTTTCCTTCAGCAGGTGTTCCGGCCTTAATCCCGCCGGTCCCGTCTGATGCTCTGTTTTTTTCGCTCCCAGCAGGGTCATTTCCTGCAGGCAGTCG
>JAEEGL010864190.1_pt1 | contig 14319 bp, 11 predicted proteins | sample 9134231 | NCBI WGS metagenome assembly JAEEGL01 (sample SAMN16246548, study PRJNA631951) | gut metagenome | biome: gut microbiome; feature: rumen; material: fiber-attached | host: Bos | place: Iran: Karaj | collected 2018-10 | reverse complement strand
TGCATACATATATCATAAACCAAATGACTCATGGTCATCATGATAAGCCATGATATCTGTCACGCGCCGACACGACGTCGGCGCGCACGCCTGTGCTCGCCTGGACGGCGATTCACAGGCGTGAACCGGATTGAATAGAACTCAAAAACCAAATAGGGGGTCCGGGGGCTTCCCCCGGCTGCGCGGGGGTTGGTAGGGGGGGGCGCAGCGGCCCCCCCCTGCCCGCTGCGGCGCGTAGCCGCGAAAAAATGTGCTTACGGCGCAGCCGTCCGAAATGACTGCAGTAAAAGTATACAATTCCCGTTATCGTTCGATACCGGTGAAGTACAAACAGACATTCTCATAATCTGTGATGGCTTTGGCTTCCTGCATCAGCAGCAGGCCGGCCAGACCTGCGCTTCCAGTCGCCGACGGGGAAATCGCCGTATACTGGTGCGCCAGATCGTGCGCCTTCTGCAAATGGGCTTCGTCGGCAACGAGCGGAATACCACCGGTGCGCAGCATGGTGCACACGATCGAATACCAGTCGTAAGTCTCGTCGTCCAGAATGCCGTGAGCGATAGAATGCGGAGCCGATTCCCACGGCCACATGAATTTGTGCTTATTGGCGCAGGCATATCGGATCACCGACTGAACAGCGGTCGAATCCCATGCAGCCCGGATGCAGTCGGCCATAATCAGGCGCTGATTCACGGCGCCGGCGTCGTGGGCAGCCGCGCGTTCTTCGACCGACATATCATCTTTATAGGCCTCGAGCATCGGCAGATCCTCGCCCTTGAGCCGCGCGTCGATGAGACGCACCACGCGGTCGTATGCGCGGGCGAGCGGGAAAGCGCCGCGCGTCTGCAGCGTATGGAATCTCGGGAGCACCTGCAGAGGTTCGCGGCGCATGGTCTCCGCGAGCGCCTGCGCAGAACTGGAAGCGAGTGCACCGCCCCCAACCTGCACGAACATGTGGTGACAGATATCATTATTCTCGCGCCACTTATCGAAGATCTCATAAGCCAGCGTCTCGCCGCCCTCGATGGTGAGCCCGTTGTCTGGACCCTGGCAGGTGAAGGGGATCGCGCCATTTTTCACGGCATCGAGCGAACGCAGATAGCACGGATCGCCCATTTCGCCCTCGCGGCGTTCACAGATATGGAGATGCGCACCCAGCGCCTTGAGTTTTTGGACCACGACTTCTTCGGCATCGGTCGGGATATAGACTTCCAGCTGGACGCCGGCCGCCTTGCTGACGACTGCCGCAGCCAGCGCTGCATTTCCGCAGCTCGCAATTGCAAACGGATGCTTGAGCGATTCGCGCGAAAGGTTGAGCAAAATACCGAACAGATGCCGGGCTTTGTGCGAACCGGCCACATTATGCGTCTCATCCTTAATAAACAGCTTTTGCTCGGGCGACATGCCCACCGCATCGGCGAGCTCGGTTTCGACGGTAAGTGGTGTCTCGACAAACCCCGTGCCATCGATGGCAGCCAGAATGCCGTCCAGCTGCGAGACACGTTCAATATAATCGATATCGGTCTGATTTCCGTTGAGCGCACGGTGATACCCCAGCAGTCTGTGACGATAGCGCACAAACGGATTCGCCGAATCTTCAAGCTTGCGGCGATCCCAGAGCTGATTGGTAATCACATGTTTTTTTTGCAGCACGTGATTGACCTCGGGCATACAGTCCCGGTTCGGGCACGAGAATGTAGTCGAATCGTAAGCGTGCACGCGCGTGCCGCATCCAACACAAGAAACATAATGATGCTGCGGAATCATTTTACCTCCATGCGGTTTGTCGGGACGATCTGCTCCCCCAAAAAAGCAGAGTGCTTTTTACCCGAAATCGCAAATTTAATAAAGCGGGCGATGCATTTATGTTGTGGGAAACATCACAGTTATCCTCTGTGCCATTTTAGACGGCCTGCGGCCGTAAGCGCATGATTTGCGCGGCTACGCGCCGCAGGCGGCAAGGGGCGTTGTTCCGCGAACGCCCCTTGCAACCCCGCGCGGCTGGGGGCTCTGCCCCCCGTCCCCCGGCTTATTTTCTATTCATTTTTATTGCGTCGCTGAAACGCCGTCCATGGCGTTACATCGACGCGCCCGCCGACATCGTGTCGTCGGGTAAGTCGTTAGCTCATCATGACGGCCTGCGGCCGTAATACTGGATCCGCGCAGATACACATATCGCGATGAAATTAGGCTTTGGGTGAGCAGCAACACAAAACATTTGCCGGCCGTATGCGCTGCAGGCGCATAGGACGGCGCGGACGCGTATCGGCCGCAGGCCGATAGCGGCAGCCACATACAAAAAACAGCGACGGAGCACACGCCAAATTATTTATTTTACTTTTACATCAAATGTGCTAAAAGCCCGCCGCCCGCATATGCTGTGCATTTGCGGTAACTGCAGGCAACATTTAATTAGGAGAAAAAATTATGCGTTTATCGCCACTTGCAGAAGTGAAGGAAAAATTCGGTTCCCGTGATGAGCTTATCAAGATCGTGAAGGGCGAAATTGAGCGTCCCGAAGGCATGAATGACGAAGCATTTGAAGCCAAAGTGCGCACGATCAGCAATCGCAAGCTCCTCAAGCTTCACGCAGCCCACGAAGATGTGACCAAGCGTTTCGGTTCGAAGGCCGGCCTGGTCGATGCCATTATGGCCATCCTCAGCAACGGCAAAAAGATCGATAAAGTTTATCAGGCCAAGCTGCTCACACGCCGCGAAGCTCAGCTGCTCGATCTTCACAGGAATCTTGAGAAGAAATCGAAATAGGCGTAATATCATACGGTCCTGAGGGACCGTTTTTTTTACTTACGCATGCAGGAGGTGGCAACGATGCGCAATCATGACAGACCTTTGGTATTTTTGATTCTGGCGTTATGTTTTGCGGTCGCAGCCGCTTCTTTGACGGGCTGCAACGAGCGTCGCAGCGAGGGCAAGAAAGTGACGGTGCAGGAAGATGAAGACGCTTCCGGACGTCCCGGTGCGGCAGCGCCCACGGCGCAGGTCGGCGACTACGAGAGCGTGGCCCCGGTCGAGCGATTCCCGGGCGGCGTCGAACCCAACGACTATAAAGCGCGCAAACTCGTCAATCAGCTCTACAATTATTGTCTGGGTGTATGCTCGGCCGCTCAGGAATGCCCGGCAGACCTCGATGCAGCCAAAGAAGCCGTGCGCAAGCAGTTCGGCTTGTTCTGGCCCAAAGATCCCTGGGGCAATTTCTATCAGTACAAACGCATCGACGCACAGTCGTGTGACGTCTGGTCGTTCGGTCCCGATGGCAAAGACGGCACCGAAGACGATGTCCATGTTGCGGCTGTAAATAAAGAAGATCTTCCCAAATAATCAGGCGAATGGCCTTGTGTGGCCTTTTAGGAGTGAACATGCACAAACTATTGGCTTTGACAATTGCCTGCTCGACACTGGCACTGGCGGCCCCCGCTTTTGCACAGGATTCAGCAACCGGGCAGGATGGCGCAACCTACGTTCCACGCCAGATAGATGGCGCTGAATCTGCCGCGCCGTCCAGTGCTGAAAACGAGAAAAAAATGCAGGCCCAGATCGATGCACTTCAGGCCGAAATCAATGCGCTCAAGGCCCAGACACAGGCGCTCGAAACCAAAGCCAGCGAATTGCAGATGAACCAGACGGATGCGGCCATCAAGATCGACGAAGCCAAAGCAATGGCCGAAAGATCTTCGGGCGACAGCAGCGCAAACCGATTCCGCTTCGGTTCCTATGGCCGTGTGCAGCCCTCGATGAATGCCGATGGCATGAAGAGCGGCCGTCAGCCCCGCATCGTCTATCCCTCGCCTCGCGTCGACGAAGGATCGTATGTCGAGCTGTGGTTTGGTTATAACGCCTATAAAGGTGAGGACGGCGCTACCGTTGATGTCGTCTCCACTATCGCTTTCAGCGACGACAAGCTCTTCCACCGCGACGGCGTGTGGGATTCGAGCATTGCCATCCGCAATCTCTATGTCGAAGCGCGCGATGTCTGGTTCCAGGGGCTCGTTTTCTGGGCCGGTTCCCGCATGTACCGCGGCGATGATATCTATCTGCTCGACACCTGGCCGCTCGATAACCTCAATACCTACGGCGGCGGTCTCGGCTATCACTCCGCCAAATATGCCGGAAGCATGCGCACCAATTTCGACGTCCATTTCGGCACCAACCGCCTCAATTCCGACTATCAGTATCAGGTCGTCGATACCGTTGATGAACGGTTCGTCGGAAAAACCGATGTCATCTTCCTCGACCGTCAGCGCTTTATCACATCCATCAAAGCCGAACAGCTGTTTGGCGGCGACGACAGTCCGCTGTTCAAGATCAAGCTCTACAGCGAGATCCATTCGATCGACAAAGGTGAACACCTCGAGACACAGCCAGAGCAAATCACCGAACTGCCTAAAGATTTTGGCTGGTTAATCGGCGGACAGCTCGGCGTCTCGAACTTCCTCGACGGCAGCTATGCCAATCTCTTTATCAAATATGCCACCGGCCTCGCCGCTTATGGCGAAATGGGCATTCCGTTCGGCATCAACACGAGCAAGACCGCCGAAGGCGCCAAAAACCTCACCGTGGGTCTCAGCTCGGGCATCAATATTCTCAACTATGCCGATGTTTTGATTGGCGGTTATGTGCGCTATTTCACCGATGCCGACGGCATCGAGGAAGATTTCGACGACGGCGTCGAAGGCGTTTGGGATATCCGTCTCACCGGCCATGTCGGCAAGTATTTCCGCCCCGGCATCGAACTCAGCCAGCAGCTGCGCAGACCAAATGGTCTCAATCCGGCCAGCCTCAAGCAGGAAGTCGCTTCCATCTTTAAATTCTCGCTGCTTCCGGCCGTCAGGTTCGGAGACGGTGTGCTCGGAAGACCCGAATTCAGGTTCAACTACACGCTCAGCGTCCTCAATGATGCCGCCAAAATGCTCTACAACGAAAAAGATTATCTGCGCGGTAAAACATACGTCCACTTCGTCGGCTTCGCAGCCGAATGGTGGTTCAATCTTTAAATCTTTTAAGCCACTGCATCGCGGTGGCTTAATTTGTTGGTATTCCTGCTATGCCCAGAACACCATACGATTATTACGAATGTCTCGATTCTGTCAAACATCCCCATCGGTTTGACACCGAAGCGGCCTATCAGTTCCTCGCCGATCACCCCGATCCGCTCAACGACGCCAGACTCGCACACTGGCAGAATATGGATAACGAGGCATTCTGGCGAGTGCTGCGGCAGTATCAGGGCGCAAACGGCGGATTCAAAGGCGGGCTGGATCCCGATTATACCGGCGATGTCGGGTCGATCCATACGACGATCGAGGCGCTGCGCATTATGATTGCGCACCAGCAGTCGAGCGGCCCCGAGATCACGCGCACCCTCGAATTCCTGCACAATACCGTGCTGCCCGATGGCACATGGCAGGAGATCCCCGAGGTGCTGTCCAATCCCAAATGCCCCGCATGGTATCAGCCGGCACAGTTCCGCATCTATGAATCGTCGTGTCTGGCAGGATATGCCCTCGATCTGGGTGCAGTTGATCTCTGGACCAACGCCGTTCGCTATGTGCGCCAGACCTGGATGCAAATGCCATACGCCGAAACCGCGCATCCCTATTGGGCAGTGCTGCTGCTGCTTGGCCGCAGCACGACTTCATCCGAACGCAGCATTGCGCTCGACGCCCTCGACAACCTCGGCGCATTCGTAAGACGCCACAAACTCGACGCCTACGACTGCTCGGCTGTCGTCGAAATCCTCAGCACGCTCGATTTTCCCGAAGTCGACGATTTGCTCGTACGCATCCTCGATATGCTCGGCGCAGCACAGGATCCCGAAGACGGCGGCATTCGCACCGAATACGGCGAAAAACTTCGTAATTCCGCGACTTTCAACGCGCTCATGGCCTACGCCATCCTCATGCAGCGCGGTCTGGTCAGCGATCAGGAATAATCAGGAATTATTTCTTTATTATTACACCAAATGTGTTAAAAGCGTTGCGCTGTTTTGAAGAGACAGCCGCAGTTTGTCATACAACCCATAAGGAGAAAATGGAACATGAGTGAATACATGCTTATCACCAACGTCATTGGCCGTGAAATCATCGATTCCCGCGGTAATCCCACAGTCGAAGCCGAAGTTACGCTTGCAGACGGTTCTGTAGGCCGCGGTGCTGCCCCCTCCGGCGCATCCACAGGTGAATTCGAAGCCCTCGAACTCCGTGACGGTGATAAAAGCAAATTCGGCGGCAAAGGCGTTTCCAAAGCCGTCGCCAACATCAACGAAAAAATCGCTCCGGCTCTCATCGGCGTCGATGCTTCCGATACATATGCCGTCGACAAAGTCATGCTCGATATGGACGGCACAAAGGGTAAAACCGTTCTCGGTGCCAACGCCATTCTGGCCGTTTCGATCGCAGCAGCCCGCGCAGCCGCAGTTTCCCTCGATGTTCCTCTCTATCGCTTCCTCGGCGGCGTCAGCGGCAACCGTCTGCCCGTCCCCATGATGAACATCCTCAACGGTGGTGCCCATGCCGATAGCGCCGTCGATACCCAGGAATTCATGATTATGCCAGTCGGCGCCAAGTCGTTCCGCGAAGGCCTCCGTCAGTGCACCGAAGTCTTCCACACCCTCAAAAAACTCATCAAAGATATGGGCGATGTCACCGCCGTCGGCGATGAAGGTGGATTCGCTCCCAACAAACTCACAAGCGACGAAGCCGCTATCGAAAAAATCATCGAAGCCATCAAGGCTGCCGGCTATGAACCCGGCAAAGACTTCATGCTCGCCATGGACTGCGCCGCCTCCGAGTGGAAATCCCCCAAGGGCAAAGGCTTCTATCATCAGAAAAAATCCGGCAAAGATTACACCTCCGATGAACTCATCGCGCACTGGGCTTCCCTGGTCGAAAAATATCCCATCATCTCCATCGAAGACGGCCTCGACGAAGAAGACTGGGAAGGCTGGAAGAAAATGACCGACCTCCTCGGCGACAAAGTTCAGCTCGTCGGCGACGATCTCTTCGTCACCAACACCGAACGCCTCAAGAAAGGTATCGACCTCGGCTGCGGTAACTCCATCCTCATCAAACTCAACCAGATCGGCTCCGTCTCCGAAACCCTCGAAGCCATCAAAATGGCTCACAAAGCCGGCTACACCGCCGTCACCTCCCACCGCTCGGGCGAAACCGAAGACACCACCATCGCCGACCTCGCCGTCGCCCTCAACACCTGCCAGATCAAAACCGGCGCACCTTCCCGCACCGACCGCGTCTGCAAATACAATCAGCTCCTCCGCATCGAAGAGCAGCTCGGCGACGCCGCCATCTATCCCGGCAAAGCCGCTTTCAACATCAAAAAATAATTCATATCTATAATATAAATCGTATGTAGAGACGTTCCCAGGAGCGTCTCTACCTGTATTTTGACGATCTATATTTTATGTTCGCGGCCTATTGCCTGCGGCAATACGGCCTGCGGCTCGCCGCTATCGGCTGCGCCGATACGCGCTCGCTCTCGTGATGTCCGCCTGATGTACCAATACGATCCGAATCTATTCAATCCACAGCAGCGACAGGCCGTGCTGCATACCGATGGTCCTATGCTCGTTCTGGCAGGCGCCGGCAGCGGAAAAACCCGCATCATTGCGCACCGCATCGCCTATCTCACTGCCATTCGACATATCAATCCCGAATCGATCGTTGCGGTCAGCTTCACAAACAAAGCCGCTCGCGAACTGCGCCAGCGCGTCGCCGACCTCATCGGCATCGATACCGCAAAACGATGCCATCTCTCGACTTTCCATGCACTCGGCGCCGATATTCTGCGCGCCAATATCACCAAACTCGGCTGGAAACTCCCATTCGCCATCATCGATAACGACGACCAAATCAGCATCATCAAAGATGTGCTCAAAGAATTGCATCTGCAAGGATCTGCCTACGATCCCGACAACCTGATGCGGTTTATTTCACACGTCAAAACCGCGCATGTTGCCCCCCTCGAAATGCCCGGAATGCGCTGGAATCCACAGGGACGTACACTCGCCAAAGTCTTCGAGCACTACCAAATCATCCGCAAATCGATGAACGCCGTCGATTTCGACGATATGATCGCACTGCCGGTCGATCTGCTCGAAAACTATCCAACCGTCCTCGAGCAATATAACAATGCCTGGCGCTATCTGCTCGTCGACGAATACCAGGACACCAATGCGCTCCAGTTCCGAATGCTGCAGCTCCTGTGCACCAAACAGGCCAATCTGATGGTCGTCGGCGATGACGACCAGTCAATCTATGCATTCCGTGGCGCCGATTCCAGCCATATCCTCAATTTCCCCAACCAGTTCCCCGATGTCCAAATCGTTTCGCTCGAACAGAATTACCGATCCACACAAATCATTCTGGATGCAGCCAATGCCGTCATCGCCCAAAACACCAAGCGCCATCCCAAAAACCTTTGGAGCCAGACAAAAGAAGGCGAAAAGATAAAAGGGTTTTCCTGCGGTTCCCCCGAAGAAGAAGCGGCTTTTGTGATCGAGCAAATCCGCGCCGTGAGCACCGCCAAAGGCTTGTCGTATCGCGATTTTGCTGTTCTGTACCGCACCAATCCCCAAAGCCGTGCGCTCGAAGAAATCCTGGTCAAATCGAATCTGCCCTACCGCATTGTGGGCGGCTCAAAGTTTTATGAACACGCAGAAATCCGCGATTTGCTGTTCTACCTGCGAGCGGTTTATTCGCACCACGACGAACTGGCACTGCGCCGCATCATTAACACACCGCGCCGCGGCATCGCCGCAGCCACACTTTCACGGATGGACGAAAGATCCAAACGCGAAAAAATCGATTTCTTCGAATCGGTGAAACGCGAAGCCAACGACGATGCACTGCCGCAGGCCGCACGCATCAAACTCACGGAATTCGTCAATATCATCGAAAAATACCACCGCCGGTTTATGGCCAAATCCGAGCCGCTCGACATCACACTGTCGGCGCTCATCGAAGATATCCACTACATTGCCTATATCCAGAGCTCCAGCAATTCCGACGAAAATGCCCAGCACCGCCGCGACAATGTCTCGGAACTCGTCACCGCCATCGCATCCTACGAATCAAGCGAAGGCCGTGATTTGGGCGGCTATCTGCAGCGCGTGGCGCTCGAACCGCCACAAAAAAAAGAAGACCAGAACCCCGACGAAATCACCCTCATGACCATCCATGCATCCAAAGGTCTGGAATTCAAGCAGGTCTATATCATCGGATGCGAAGAAAACCTGCTGCCACACGCCAATTCATTGCAGGAACCGGCGCTTTCGGAAGAACGGCGATTGTTCTATGTCGGCATCACAAGAGCCAAAAGATTTCTCACGCTCACGTGGTGCAGGATGCGCCGCAAACAGCACGAACTCATCGAAATCGAGCCCACCCGATTTTTAAAAGATATCCCCGAATCCGTTATCGAAATCCGCGATTCTTCCTGCTCGCCAGTGGTGCAGCAAATGGAAGCCGATGTCCAGGCCAAACGCGCAGCACGATTCGCACAAATGCGGGCATTGTTCAAGTAGCCGTATGTTACCCGGGGTTACGCTGCGCTCACCCCGGGCTATGCTCTTGCGCCCCGTCAGGGCGCCGGCGGTATGCGCCACTGTGTGGTGCGTCGTTTTTATAGCTCTAAGCTCCAAGCTCAATTCAAGCTCTAAGCTCGCGCAAAGACGCGCTAGAATGCATACGAAAGCGAGATGCTGGTTGGCGAAATCGTCACCGAAAGCGCATCGCTCTCATTTCGGGTGCGCACATAATGGTAGCCGCCGTAACCGGCAACCGCTGCACCAGCGATGGTCGCGGCAATTCCGGCACCAACCAGACCCCACGAAACGCCCCAAATCGGTTTCACCTTTGTCTGTGATTTGGAATAATCGATTTCGACGGCTTCCTAGCGGTTCATCTCGAGCAGCACAGAACCTGCGGTTAACATGGCGATACCTGTGATACCGACGGCGACACCACTCCACATCAAAGCATTGAATTTATCGGCCTGATCGTATGTCTTGCGCTCGGTAGCGATCTGCGCTTCGTATTTCTGTTTCTGTGCTTCGAGCACCGCATTGTTTAATTCTTCGATGGTTTTCTGTGATTTTTCGGAAGTCCGGCACTCGGGATGCTCCGCCTCATATCGCTCAAACCAAAGCACTTCCATCGTATCGGGATGCACCGAGAATTTTTCGGTAAACATCGTCGCGCGCTGCAAATAATAGAGCTCCTTCGAATTGTTCTCAAGATTGCGGTAGATGCGCGCAATCGCATAATTCAATATTGGTGATTCAGAACAAATGGCAGTCAGCTTTTCGGCTGTGTCGAACGCAGCATCGTTTTCATTGTTCGAAATCTGCGTGCTCAGCTCCTGAAACAGCTGCACCCAGCGCGCATTCGAATCGAGACTGTCACATCCATCTGCATACGCAGCCCCACCACACAGTGCACCGCCCAAAAAAGCAAGTAAACCAAGCGATAATCTCATAAAGCCCACGTTATGCACACATGCAGACCTAAGCGCCGCCGTGCAGTTTATACGAATACCCCCTTTGGTTTCAAGCAAATATGGCCAGCGCGCCCAAGTACAGCATTTAAATCTGGCGTGCAGTTTTCCGAAAGTCCATAGGACTTTCATATCAATAGCCCCCGGTTGCGTTAGCTACCGGGGGTTAGGCAGATCTTCCCTTCAATCAATCACATGCGGTTGATGCATTAAACGGCATATACCGTCCCGACGTACACGAGTACTGGCATATGGATGGTGTGGCAGATTCACTGGGCGAACACGTCGCACCCTCTATAAATCTTTCCAGAACCTTATTGACGTCTGAATCTTCAGCCATGACATCATGCATGCATGCCTGACTGGCTTCAGTATGCGCATTGCTGCACGCAGTCTTACATGATTCGCATTCTGTTTTACAATCCATCTGTCCGCATGCATCGCCACATTTATTCTGTTCACATTGATTCATGCAGGTTTTATAGTTTCCATTACCTTTTTCTATACAAGTATTCAATTCAGTCAGGTTATCATCACAATGACTCACGAAATGGCTGCACACATGATAATGCGAGTTCACAAACTCATAAAGTGCATCTGAATCTGAAATGGTATCGACACATCTGCTGTCGTCCACACAATACTGTCCGGCACGGCATGGAATACTGTCGCCACATCTGCACGACTCTGCCTTGCACAGATTCGCATTCACCACATTCATCTCGGACACACTTTTACAATCATAACCGCTGCCAGAAACGATACAATACTGATTTTTTCCGCACACGCCAATTCCACACTCGCAGTTATTATCCTGACAGAAGCTGCATGTTTCAGCATTTCCGCATTCTATCTTTTTACCGACATCGACGACATTATCCACGCATTTCTGATCATCAACGCAGTACTGGTCCTTTGCACACGAATTTTCACCACAGGCACACGATTCATCACGACACGCTTTAACATTTATGCCGTCTTTATCGTAACATGCTTTATCTTCCCAGCATATCTGCCCATTTTGGCAGGTTTGTGTGCCACATGCGCACGATTCATCTGTGCAGGGCACATAGTTCTTTTTAAAATAGTAAGCAGACTCCTTACTGATGCCACATTCCTGATACTGCAAATGATAAGACCAGCAAGTATCCACCAAACTATCACAAGATGCCATACTGCGAAAACGCTGACAGGACGAAAGCATGCATGAAACATCAAAGATGGACTGCAGACACTTATCTATCGAAGCGCTCTCCATACATGTTTGGGTGATGGACAGCGGGATATTCGAAAGTGCTGCACTATGACAATTATTCGCCCCCAGATTCGACCCGCAATGATTCAAAGAGACATCCAGTGAGGGGTTATTCTGGCAATCACCGCACACCCATTCTTCCCGTGTTGTACTCTCCACATCACTTTTCTTCACACAAGCACCATCCGCGCAATAATCGCCAAAGCTACAAGAGCTGCTGCCACACTCACACCCCGAATCATTCAGACACTGATGATGTTTATATGCACATGAAACATCGCTAGCACAAGCCTGAATGCCGTTTTCAAGCGAACAGCTGCCGTCTGCGCACTTCTTTACAGATTCCTCGCCAGATTTAAAACTGCCATTTCTGCAGCTGACCTGATAACCTTTATCATCATAATCAAAGCATTCCACCGAGCCATCCTGGCACTCACCGCAGGCTGAAGATTCAACAGTTCCTTCGGCTGATGCTGTGATCGTACACGAAACATTATTGTTGCAGCTGCATTTATCATCGTCAGCATCACTGCCGCTGCAGCCGGCTTTGCTATAAACCCAGTGACCATTCACACAAGTCTCTGGTACGCCTGTTTCCGGATGATTCACATTCGGCCGGCAGCGCGTTGCACCATCCTCACACTCTATGCAGTAATCATAAAGCGCCTGCCACCTGCCGCTGCTGCATTTCTGTGATTTGCCGTCGTGGCATCTAATCTCATTTTCCGCACATTCGATGCAGTAATCGCGATTCTCATGCGTGGCGAAGCACCCCAGTTCACAATTCTGAGCATGCGTGTATCTGTAATCCTTTCCACCGTTTCCGGCACTTGTGCAGGCGAACAGAAGCCCTTTATTATCCGAGCAAATCGAATCGCCGTCCGCACACTCATCTTTACAGCCATCCGCCGCTGCATTGCATCCGGCACTGCATCCCACGGCTTCTTCCAGCCATACTTTTTCTTCCGAACAATACCTTACCAGCCCGTTTTTGCATTTTCGCTTACCGGTGGTTAAACACTTTACCCCTTCCTTAACGGCGCATTCCTCTGGATCTGTATAATCACACACGCTGCCGTTCGGGCAAATCTGCTCGGAATCGGTACCGCACGCGCACGACTTACCATCGGCACTGATCACACCGCCGCTCAATGTGCACAGCGTTGCAAAACTGTTGTCGATTTGTTGTGGATTTGATCCGCAGCCGGAATACGCGAATACAGTACAGGCCAGCGACGTAAGAAACATTAATTTTAAAGAATGATTCGATTTCATATGAACGCTCCATTATTGCACTGCATTAAAAAGAATAGGAAAGGGAAACGCTGTTTGGGGACAGCTCAAAGGATACGGATTTATCCTTGCGCGTCCGCGCATAATGGTACCCGCCAAAGCCTGCTGTTGCCGCACCGGCAATCGTTGCCACAATGCCTGCGCCAACAAGGCCCCACGATGCGCCCCAAATCGGTTTCGCATGTGCCTGATGCTGTGTGTAATTGATGCTGACAGCATCATCGCGATTCATGGCGAGCAGAACGGATCCGGTCGTGAGCAGTGCGATGCCGGTCACGCCAACCGCAACACCGCTCCACATCAAAGCCCTGTAACGGTCGGCCTGATCATAGCCTCTCCGTTCCGTAGCGATCTGCGTTTCGTATCTCTGCTTCTGAGCTTCGAGGACCGCCCTGTTCAGCTCCTCAATCGTCTTCTCCGCTTTTTCAGACTTGCGGCAGTCGGGATGTTCGGCTTCGTATCGTTCATACCAAAGCACTTCCATCGTATCGGGATGCACCGAGAATTTTTCGGTAAACATCGTCGCGCGCTGTAAATAATAGAGCTCCTTGGCATTATTACCCAAATTCCGGTAAATGCGGGCAATGGCATAATTCAATATCGGCGATTCATCACAAATCGCAGTCAGCTTATCGGCCGTAGCAAACGCAGCATCATTGTCGTTCTCGGTAATCTGCGTGCTCAGCTCCTGAAACAGCTGCACCCACTGAACATTGGAATCAAGGTTGTCGCAGCCATCTGCATACGCCAACGATCCGAACAATCCAACACTTAAAATGGCGAATAAAATTAGTGATAACCTCATAAAAACCCCCACTCATTTAACATTAAATTCGCATGCACACCTACATGCCACCACATGTCATATCAAAACCGTTTCGCGGTTTCAAGTCACTGGGGTGGATAAATGCAAAAAAAAAGCCACCTGAACAGGTGGCTTTAAGAATACTGGAAAACCCGAAGAGAGAAACATCAGTCGTGCGTATGACCACAGATTTGAGAGAATCCGAGAGACGTTCAATGGAACGTCTGTACAAAGTTCTCTGCGATAATCCGTTAAAGGAGGTGATCCATCCCCACGTTCCCGTAGGGATACCTTGTTACGACTTCACCCCAGTCGCTGCCCGATCCGTGGGCGGTTGCCGCCATTGCTGGTTAGCTCACCGACTTCGGGTCCAAACAACTCCCATGGTGTGACGGGCGGTGTGTACAAGGCCCGGGAACGTATTCACCGCGGCATG
>JAEEGL010836958.1_pt1 | contig 14319 bp, 12 predicted proteins | sample 9134231 | NCBI WGS metagenome assembly JAEEGL01 (sample SAMN16246548, study PRJNA631951) | gut metagenome | biome: gut microbiome; feature: rumen; material: fiber-attached | host: Bos | place: Iran: Karaj | collected 2018-10 | reverse complement strand
TCAGTACGCACATCCTTAAATCATAGCCCCATGGACCGAAGAGACTTCCTCAAAAAAGCCGGACTCGGCGCCGCTGCGCTGGGCCTTCCGGGCTGCGCCCACCCTTCCGGGACAGCTGCAGGCACCGGAGCCGGGAACCTTCCTTCCGATGCCCACGTGCCCATGCGCTCCCTCGAGGGCGAATCCGTGAGCCTGCTCGGCTACGGCTGCATGCGCTGGCCCACCGTAACCAACGCCGAGGGCAAAGAGGTGATCGACCAGGAGGCCGTGAACGAGCTCGTAGACCTGGCCATCGCCCACGGGGTAAACTACTTCGACTCTTCACCCGTCTACCTGCAGGGTGAGAGCGAGGAAGCCTCGGCCCGGGCCCTGCAGCGCCATCCGCGCGAAAGCTACCTTGTGGCCACCAAGGCCTCCAGTTTCCGCGACCACAGTTTCGAAGCCGGGGTGAAGATGTACCGCCGCTCGCTTGAAATCTACGGCAATACCTATATAGATTACTACCTGCTGCACTCCCTGTCGGGCTACGAAGACCTGAAGAAGCGTTTCCTCGACAACGGTCTGCTCGATTTCCTGCAAGAGGAACGCCGTGCGGGCCGCATCCGCCACCTGGGTTTCTCCTTCCACGGCAAGGAGCCGGGCTTCGACGAACTCATGGCCCTGCATGAGCAATACCACTGGGAGTTCGTGCAGATCCAGATGAACTACATGGACTGGACGCACGCCGGCGGACGCAACAGCCAGGCGAACTATCTCTACGCCGAGCTCGACAAACGCGGCATTCCCATCGTGATCATGGAGCCGCTCCTGGGCGGACGCCTCGCGGACATCCCGGCCCCGGCCGCCGAAAGGCTCAAGGCCCGTGAACCCGGCCGCAGTATCGCCTCCTGGGCCTTCCGCTTCTGTGGTTCTTTCCCGCGCGTGCTTACCATTCTGAGCGGCATGACCTACCGCGAACACCTGGAAGACAACCTGCGCACCTTCTGCGACTTCAAGCCTCTGGAGGAGCAGGACTATCCCCTGCTCGAAGAGATTGCCGACATGGTGAACCGCTACCCGCTCATCCGTTGCACGGCCTGCCAGTACTGCATGCCCTGCCCCTACGGCGTAGACATTCCGGGCGTGTTCGGCTTCTACAACAAGCAGGTGAACGACGGCAGCTATGTGGTGGAACGGGAGCAGAAAGACTACGAACAGGTCCGGCGGCGCTACCTGCGCGCCTACGACCGGGCCGTAGACCCGCAGCGCCAGGCCGCCCACTGCATTGGCTGCAGCCAGTGCGTAAAAGCCTGCCCGCAACGCATCCGCATCCCGCGGGAAATGCGCAGAATTGACGAGTACGTAGAAAAACTCAGGCGCGGAACGCTCTAATTGGAAAAGATTTCCACCAGCGGACGCCCCCGCCAGTGCTCCGGGATATCGAGTCCCAGGGCCCAGGCCAGGGTGGCGGCAATGTCGTACTGCACCATGGCCTGCGGGAAGGCGCCCAGGCGCCGCACCGGCGTGCCGGCGACAAGGAACGGGGCTTCCAGTTCCTCGAGCGTGAAACCCCCGTGCGCTTTTTTCTTTCCCCCATGGTCGGAAGCAATCACCAGCAGGGTCCCTTCCCAGAGATCCGCATCCTTGAAGGCGCGCACGAGCTGCCCGAGGCAGGCATCGAGCTGCGAGAGCGTGGCGTAATAGTCGGCGCTGCCCCAGCCGGAGGCGTGGCCCACGGCATCGAGTTCTTCATAATAGAGGAAGGCGAGCTCGGGACGCAGTGAGACAATTTCTTCTGCGGCCTGCCGGGTGTAGTCGCTGGTGGTGAGCCCGGGCCGGGCGGGCGCATAGCGCTTCACGCTGACCGATGCCGTGTCGATGATCGCGCCGATTCCGCTCCAATTGTACCAGGCCAGGCTCACCGCTCCGGGGCGCTGCGCGCGCAGCAGGGTAAAGAGCGTGGGCGGCGTGCCGTCCGGACCCGCACCCACGGCGGGCAGAACCGGGCGCCGGGAATCCCATTTGTTGTAGCCGTGCATCTCGGTGGGCACGCCCATGAAGACCGATGCCCAGTTGACGGCCGAAGAAGAGGGCATCACGGAGCGTTTTCGGAGGGTCCAGGCGCCCTCGTCCATGAGGGCGCGGAGATTGGGGATATCCTGTGCGCGTTCGAGGCACCAGGAGGCAAGACCGTCGACACCCACGAACACCACCCGCTCCGCCCGGGGTGCGGCGGCACGCAGGCCTTGCAGCGAGAGCAGCAGGAAAAGTAGGGTGAGACGCAGTTTCATGAAGCAAAAATACAAAAAAAGAGGCCAACCCAAAAGGGCCGGCCTCCATTTAAGATGACAGTTGTCTGTTAGGAAGCGGGCTTGAAAGAGTCTGTTCCATAACCAGCGTTACCTGCTGACACAAAATACTGCATGAAGATATACACTTCATTGTAATCGGGATAGTAGTAACTGTTCTCGAGCCAACTGGTGTCGCCCTGCCAGGTGGCTACGTCACGGAAATACAAGGTACCGAAGGAAAGCAACGTTGTACCCGTAGACTGAGCACCCGCGGTAATGGTGTAGAACTTGTCACCGCCCTTGTCGGTCTGTTCATCACCTACAAGCGAGAACACCACATGTCCGCCAGGACAGAACACATTGGCAATGCGGTAACGGCCTTCCACACTCTCACACTTCTGCAGCGTACCGGGCAGCGCGCTGTAGCCCCAGTTCGTTACCAGAGCGGCAGGCGTATAGGTTCCCGTGCAGATGTCGGTCCATTTCAGCTTCTGGATGATGAGCTTGTAAGAAATAGCACCGGCAACGCCCAGAGGCTTGTAGATGTAGTAGTTGTCGTCGGGCAGACCGAGTTCGAGCGTGTACTGCTCACCCACCAGGGCGCCTTTCACGTCGATGTCGATGGTAGCGGTAGCGGAACCGTCGGCAAACTCGGCGGTCGCCGGAACGCCGAAGGCACCCTTCTGATTCCACTTCACGACGATGGGAACCGAGAGGTCACCCGTGGCGTCCTTACGGTTGATGGTAACGGTATACACCTCGTCGGCCGGGTCGAGTTCCACAGTTTCGCCGCTCGTGGCGAAGAAGACCTCAACCTTTCCGTCTTCGGCATCCGGCTCAGCCCAGGTGTACTCTTCCTTCTTGTTGCAGGACAGCACAAAGAGTCCGGCAGAGAGGAGAAGCAGATATTTGATGTAACTTTTCATACTCTTGATTCTTTAAGGGTTGAACGCTTAGGCGGTTACACCGTCGGTGAGCGAAGCATTCTGGCCGGGGACCGGCTGGGTGCCGCCCGTGTTGTCCACAATACCGGCGTTCTCGTTGGTCTCGGAGGTGCAGAAGCGCATCAGCAGCCAAGGATCGTCGTAGGAGATATTGAACTTGAAGTTGTCGGGCCAGTTGGAGGGCTTTCCGTCCACGAAACGGCAGACGTTCTTGCGAAGGCGGAAGATGTCGGGCATGGCAAAGCCTTCACCCCAGAGCTCCACACGGCGCTGGAACCAGACCTCGTTGAGGAAGGAACGAACATCTTCGGCGGGCAGGGTGTAAGACGGGTCGCGGTAGGTCTTCACGAAGGTCTCGAGAAGGGCCTTACCCTCAGCCTCACTGCCGTCGCGGTAGAGCGCCTCAGCCTGCAGGAGGATCATCTCCTCCACGCGCATCATAGGATAGTCGTCGTCGTTGTCCGTCTGACCCACCTTGGCCATACCGAACTTCACGTTCACACCGAAAATGAAGGGAAGCTTCACATCCTTGATGCTCATGGGGCCGATGTCGTCACCGGTCTTGCCGTTCCAGGTCACCGCGGCGAGCAGCGGGGACTTGAGGTCGTCGTCGACCCACCAGCCCTTACGCACGTCGGTAGCGGGGATGAGCTCATAGAGCTGGCGGTTGATGGTGGGATAGCACCCGGCGCCGGCCGTGTAGCTGTCGCCCGAGAAGGAGCGGAGCCAGCTGCTGGAGGTGGCGTAGTAACCATCCTTCACCGCCTTGATGTCGTTGAGCACCATGTCGATACCCCAGATCCAGTTGTGTTCGCTGATGTCCATGAAGCTGGGCACCGAAACCTCTGCGATGGAGGCGGGGGTGAAACCTTCGGCGGCCTTTTCGGCGTCGGAAGCGGCTTCGCCGTAGTTACCCATCACCAGGTTGGCACGGGCGCGAAGGCCATAAGCCACATGCTGGTCGAGGCGGAACTTGTTGGTACGGGCCGGAACCACGGCGGGATCGAGCAGGGCGATGGCCTTGGTGAGGTCGTTGTAGATCACGGTGTACACCTCTTCCACGCTCGCGCGGGGGTTGTTGCCGTAGTCTACGTTTACACCGGCAAGCACCAGCGGCACGCAGGGTTTGTCCTTCGCCACCAGGTAGGTGTACTGGAAGAACGGAGCCAGGGACAGGTAGTCGAAGGCGCGCAGGGCATAGGCCTGGCCGAGCTTGCTAATGAGTTCAGGATCGTCGGTGTCGGCCGCGATGCTGGAAATAACGTCGTTGGCGAGTTTAATCTGGTTGTAGGCCACGGCATACCGAATATACGGGTTGGCGTAATCGGCGTTACGGGAGGAATACTCACCGCAGGTGCTGAACCAGCTGTAGTCGTTTTCCGGATAGATGAAGTCAGGCCCCTCGGCGTCCTGCGAGAGGGCGGCCGAAATGAAACCGAAGTCATCAGCGCGGGCGGAATTCCTAGGCGAACGCTGAAAAATGCCGTCGGGCTGACCCATCATGGAAAACATACCAATGAAAGAAGCGTTGGTGCGGGAAGGAATCTGTGCATTGGTTTCCTTCACCTGGTCGTCGGTCTGAGAAGCACCGGCGGGCACCACATCGTCCAAGTCCTGGCAGGCCGCGAAAGCGAGGCCGGCGAGAATGGAAAGAGCGATTTTGTTGTATTTCATATCGGTATACTTTTCAAATTAGAACGTGAGGGAGATACCTCCGGTGATGGTACGCACACTGGAGTAGGAGTTGGTATTGAGACCGGAACCGGCCGTGTAGGAACCCAGACCGTAGGTGAAACGCGGGTCGATACCCTTGCGGGCCGTGAGGACGGCCAGGTTGTCACCGGTCACATAGACGCGGACAGCCTCGACGCCAACCTTGCTCACAAGATTCTTGGGCAGGGTGTAACCGAGGGTCACATTGTTCACGGACAGATAGTTGGAGCTCACGAAGAAGCGGTCGATCGCCGTCTGGCCGATGGTGGTGTCGCCGTCGAGACGGGGCACATCGGTGTCGGTGTTCTCAGGCGTCCAGGCCTTGAGAGCGTCCTTGTGCCAGGCGGAACCGGCGCTGTTCTGCGTGTGCATCAGGTTCTGGTAGGAACCGTCGTAGTAACGGCCGCCGAGCTGGAAGGAGAACTGGCAGGAGAAGTCGAAGCCGAAGGCCTTGACGCTGGTGCCGAATCCGCCGTAGAGCTTGGGCAGGATGTCGCCGCAGTCGAACTTGGTGGCATCGTCGAGCACGTCGGTGAGGGTCACGGACTTATCTTCGTTCTCCTTGTAGTAGAGCGCCTTACCCGTGGCTTTGTCGACACCGGCATACTTGTACATATAAGCCTGCTCCAGGGAGCCGCCTACCTCATAGATATAGTAGGAACGCTTGATGCCGTCCTTGGCCACGGTCGGGTCGAGGGCAAGAATCTTGTTCTTGTAATGGCTGATGTTGGCGTTCCAGTCCCAGGCGATCTTGCTGTTGTTGATGATGTTGCCACCCAGGGTGAGCTCGACGCCGCTGTTGCGGACGGAGCCGACGTTCACGGGATACATACCGGTGGGGTTACCGGCAGAGAGCGGCGTGTTCTTGTAGTAGAGCATGTCGTGGGTCTGGCGGTTGAAGTACTCGAGCGAACCGTTCAGCTTGCCGCCGAAGAGTTCGAAGTCGGCACCGATGTTGAAGGTGTTGTGCTTCTCCCACTTGAGTTCGCGGTTACCCTTCCAGGTGAGGTTGAGACCGTACTCGTCGGTATCGGGGTTGTAGGTGGGCGTGTACTGGTCGGCATAGGGATAGTAACCTGCGGTGGTGCCGAGGTCGTCGTTACCCTGCTGGCCGAAGCTGGCCTTGAGTTTGAGCATGTCCACCCAGTCGATGGCAAAGAAGTCTTCTTTGCTGATGAGCCAGGCGGCGCCCACAGACCAGAAGTTACCCCAGCGGTGATCCGGAGCGAGACGCGAGGAAGCGTCACGACGGAAGGAGGCGCTCACGAAGATCTTCTCGAGGTAGTCGTACTGAGCACGCGAGAGGTAACCGATGTGCATGTACTTGTCGGTACCGGAAGAAACCACCTTCTGGGCTTCGCCGAAGGAGTTGTCCAGTTCGGGGATGCCCGGGTTATAGAGGTGGTCGTTGTAGCCGCCCACGGAACGGGTGTCGAAACTGTAGCGGTCGGTACCGATCAGGACGTCGATGTTGTGCGCACCGCCGAAGCTGGTCTTGTACTCGGCCAGGTACTGCTGGTCGACCGAAAGGAAGTGACTCTGGCTCACGGACACGGCGCCGCCCACAGCACTGCCGCTGGCGAAGATGCTGCTCAGGGTGCTGGAACGGGTGGTGCTGAAGTAGGTGCCCACGTTGGCCGTGAGGGACAGGCCCTTCAGCGGAGTGAGCACGAGGCCCCACTGGTTGGTGAGGTTGTCGTTGATCTGCTCACGCTTGTTGATGAGGTTGTCGCGAACAGCGTTACCCACCACACCGGCACGCTTGATGCCCGGAAGCTGGTTGGAGTCAAACACCGGATAACCATTCTCATACTGAATCTCGCCGCCGGTGGGGTCGCCCGAAACCGGATCATAGACGGTCTTACGCACATACAGCGGATAGATGGGGGCTATCATGTTGGAAATGTAGAACACGTTGCCGCTGGAACCCCAGGTAGAGGAAGTGGCAGCGCGCTGGCCGAAGCCGTGCACGTAGTTCATGGCGCTGGTGACCTTGGCCCATTTCTTCACCTGGTAGGAGGCGTTGATACGGGCGGTATAGCGCTCGAAAGCGGAGTTCTCCACGATACCGCCGTCATCGAGGTAACCCACGCTGGCGTAGTAGTTCAGGCGCGGGGTGGAACCCGAGAAGGAAGCGGTGTATTCCTTACGGAAAGAGTTGTGGAAGGTCTCGTCGTACCAACTGTCGGGGGTGAGCCAGTAGCCGCCCTTGTCGTAACCGAGGGTGGCCTTCGGGTTCAGCTTGAAGTTGCGGCCAATGAAGAGCTCGCCGGCCGGAACGGTGAAGACCTGGTGTCCCAGACCGCCGTTGTCGGCGTCGAAGAGGTTGGCGTCGGCGTAGGCGTAGGCAGCCTCGATGGAAGCGCCGTTATAGTACTGGGAACCGAACATATAACGGTAGTGCAGTTCGTAGTACTGGGCCGGGTCGGTCACCACGTCGTACTGCGGGATGAGGCGGGAGTTGGAGCCGAAGCGGGCTTCGAACTGGATGCGTCCGTCCTTGTCCTGTGCCTTCTTGGTGGTGATGATGACCACACCGTTGGCACCGCGGGCACCGTAGATGGCGTTGGCCGCGGCGTCCTTGAGGACGGTCATGGACTCAACGTCGTTGGGGTTGATGTTGGAGATGCCACCGTCGTAGGGCATACCGTCCACTACGTAGAGCGGAGCGTTGCTCGCATACATGGAGCCGATACCGCGGATGCGGATGGCCGGGCTGTTCGAGGTGGGATCACCGGAGGAGTTGAACACCTGCACGCCAGCGGTCGTACCGGCAAGGGCCTGCGTCACGTTGGTGGTGACACGCTCCTTGATCTTGTCGGCCTTCACAATGGAGGCGGAGCCCGTGAACGCGCTCTTCGTGGAGGTACCGTAACCAATCACAAGCGCGTCTTCCAGGAACTTCGAGTCGGCCGAAAGGGCGATGTTGATCACCGCCTGGGCGCCAACCACGACTTCCTGGGTCGTGTAACCCACGGAGCTGAACACGAGGGTAGCTCCCGCGGGTGCGGAAATGGAATACTTGCCATCGGCATCGGAGCTCACTCCGTTCATCGTTCCCTTCACCATCACGGAGGCGAAAGGCACCGGTTCACCGTTGGCAGAGTCACTGATGACACCGGACACCGTGCTCCGCTGAGCAAGGGCGACCGAAGTCAGGAGCAAAGCCACCGCAACGAAAAATACTTTGATTTTTTTCATTGGTTGAACTTTAAATTAAACAATAAAACTAAACTAACTGAACTTTCGTTTCAAAGTATATACGGTCTAAAACAGACTATACTCGGCAAAGATGGAAATAAATTTTTTTTCTTCCAAATAATCGAAAGCAGGCCCGTACTAGCGCACAAGCGGTTTTTGGGCAACTTTTTAAGATAATGAGGTGTAATAATTGAATATTCAGTTACAGATTGTTTTTTATTTGCTTCAAAAAATATCAATCTGTAAGAAATAAAAAATTTTAAAAAGTCTGCTGCGCCCCGCCCACCAGGTCGAGGATCTCGGCCGTAATCTTCTGCTGGCGCCCCTTATTGTACTCGAGCGTGAGTTCCGAAAGCAGCCTCTCAGCATTGTCTGTGGCCGTTTGCATGGCTATAGTGCGGGCGGCGTGCTCGGCGGCCACGCTGTCGAGCAGGACGGTATAGAGCTTCAGGCGCGTGAGTTGAGGAAGCAGCTTTTCATGCAGTTCTCGGGCCGACGGTTCCATAATATAGGCTTCCGGATCGGCCGTCTCCACCCCGTCGGCAGCGTGTTCCGGCTCGAACGGAAGCCAGGTCTCGCAGCGCGTCTGCTGCGAGGCGCTCGACACGAAGTGATTGTAGACCAGCAGCACCCGGTCGTACCGGCCCTCTTCATGAGCCTCCATCAGCTGCGCGGCCAGGGCCGAGGCTCCCTCGTAGGCGGGATGTGCCACCAGGGCGATGCCGTCGAAGAGCGAAGGATGCCCCAGCTTGCGCAGGGCGTCGGCCCCCTTCCGGCCCAGGGCGTAGACATCGACCGCTGTCCCGGCAGCTTCGAGCGCACGGATCTGCTCCAGCGCGCAGCGGATGGCATTGGCATTAAAGGCGCCGCAGAGCGAAGAGTTCGAGCTTACGAGCACCAGGGCGGCACGGCGGCCGGTTTCCGGAGTGGTTTCCGGGAAGAAGGGCTCCTGCTCCGGAGCAGCCTTGGGAAGTGCCGCCTGCACGATGCGCAGGGTAGCCTGGAGTTCGCGCTGGTAGGGCAGCATCGCCTCCACGGCCTGCTGAGCCTTACGCAGTTTTGCTGAGGCCACGAGTTTCATGGCGCCCGTAATCTTGAGCGTACTGCGTACCGAAGCGATGCGGTCCTTTGTCTCCCGGAGCGTGGCCATACCTTATAATATTATGCGCCCGCGATGTGCGCGCAGATGTCGGCGGCTTCCTTTTCCAGGACGGCAGCCGCGTCGTCGTCCATCTTCCCCTCGCCCAGGGCCGCGAGCAGCTCGGGGTGGGCGGCCCGCATCCGGTCGAGGAAACGGCTTTGGAAATCGTGCACGTCGGCGATGCGGATGGGACTCATGAGCGCGTGGGTGCCGCAATAAAGCACCGCTACCTGCTCGCCCACCGGCATGGGGCTGTACTGGGGCTGCATGAGCAGCTGTTCGTTCTTGCGTCCCTTGTCGAGGGCCATGGCCGTAACCTTGTCCATGTCGGACGAGAACTTGGAGAAGGCTTCCAGTTCGTTGTACTGGGCCTGGTCGATCTTGAGGGTGCCGGCCACCTTCTTCATACTCTTCACCTGGGCCGAGCCGCCCACACGCGACACCGAGATACCCACGTTGATGGCGGGCCGGAAACCGCGGTTGAAGAGGGCCGACTCCAGGTAGATCTGCCCGTCGGTGATGGAGATGTCGTTGGTGGGGATGTAGGCCGATACGTCACCCGCCTGCGTCTCGATGATGGGCAGGGCCGTAAGCGATCCCCCGGCGCGCACCTTCCCCTGGAGGGCGGGCGGAAGGTCGTTCATCCGCTCGGCCACCTCCTGCTGTCCAATAATCTTGGCGGCCCGCTCCAGCAGACGGGAGTGGAGGTAGAAGACGTCGCCCGGATAGGCCTCGCGGCCCGAGGGACGGCGCAGGATGAGCGAAACCTCGCGGTAGGCCACCGCCTGTTTGCTGAGGTCGTCGTAGACCACCAGGGCGTGGCGGCCCGTGTCGCGGAAATACTCCCCTATGGCCGCGCCAGCGAAGGGGGCGTAATACTGCAGGGCGGCGGGATCGGCGGCCGTGGCGGCCACCACGATGGTATAGTCCATGGCACCCCGCGCACGCAGCGTCTCCACGATGGAAGCCACGGTGGAGCCTTTCTGTCCCACGGCCACGTAGATGCAGTAGACCGGGTCGCCCGAGAGGAATCCCGCGCGCTGGTTGATGATGGTATCGATGGCAATGGCGGTCTTGCCCGTCTGGCGGTCGCCGATAATGAGCTCGCGCTGGCCACGTCCGATGGGAATCATGGCGTCGATGGCCTTCAGACCCGTCTGGAGCGGCTGTGTCACCGGTTCGCGGAAGATGACTCCGGGGGCCTTGCGGTCGAGGGGCATGTCGAGCAGTTCCCCCTCACCCTGTCCCAGGCCGTCGAGCGGCTCGCCCAGCGGATTCACCACGCGGCCCAACAGCTGCTCGCCCACGGGGATGGAGGCGATGCGGCCGAGCCGGCGCACCGGCATCTCTTCCTTCACCTGGTCGGTGGGGCCCAGCAGCACGGCGCCCACATTATCCTCCTCGAGGTTCATCACCACGCCCTTCACGCCCGATTCAAATTCGAGCAACTCCCCCGCCTCGGCGTTCACAAGGCCATAGATGCGGGCCACGCCGTCGCTCACCTGGAGGACCCTGCCCACTTCCTCGTAGTGCAGGGAGTTATCGATACCGCGCAACTGTCCGAGCAGGATCTCGGACACCTCGCCGGGTTTGATGTTGTTGTTTGTCATACGATTCGCTTGTTCTTTTCGATGAACTGCCGTCTGATGCGTTCAATCTGGCTTTTCACGCTGGCGTTGAGCATATAGCCGTCCACTTCATAGACGAAGCCGCCCAGCAGGGACGGGTCTACCTTGCTTTCCACCACCACGCGGTCGCCCGTGCGTTGCGCGACGAGTTCCGCCACGCTCCGCTCGAGTTCGGGCGAAGGGATGCAGGAACTCAGGCGCACCAGGCGGATGTGCTCGGATCGGCACCAGAGGTCGAGGAAGGCGTGCAGCACAAAACGGAGATAATCGAGCCGGCGGTTTCGGCGCAGCAGCAGCACCAGACGTTCCAGTTCGGGCTCCAGCTTGCCCGGGTCGGCCCCGGGATCGCGCAGGAGCGAGCGCACCTGGTCGAACACGCGCGCGCCGTTCCCCGTCTCCCGCACAAGCAGGAGCAGGGCTTTCGCATAGCGTGTCGAAATGGCGCCGGTGTTCATGCTCAGTTGTCGTTTGCGTGCGTGGCTTCATCGACCATCCGCTCCAGCAGCGAAAGCTGCTCGGGTGTCTGTTCGAGGTCTTTGCGGAGCACCTTTTCGGCCACCTCCACCGAGAGCAGGGCTACCTGGCGCCTGATGTCGCGCAGGGCCGTTTCACGCTCGGCCTGGATCTGCACACGGGCGTGCTCCACCATACGCTGCGTCTCTTCCTGAGCGTCGCTGCGGGCGCGGGCGAGCATCTCGTCGCGGGTGTGGGCCGCTTCCTTGAGGATGCGTCCCTGTTCCTGCCGGGCCTGCTCGATCAGGCGCGCCTGCTCCTCACCCAGCCGGGCAAGCTTCTCCTCCGCCTCGGCCGCGTGGCGCAGCGAGGTGCGGATGTAGTCGCCGCGGCGCTCGACCATCCCCGTAATGACGGGAAAGCCAAACTTCCAGAGCAGGAAAAAGACAATCCCGAAAATGAGGATCATCCAGAACAGCAGGCCGCTGTCGGGAGTTACGAGGTTCATGGCAGGGCGGGCTTAAAGCACCATGGTGAGCACGCAGACAATGATGGCGAAGAGGGCGGCGCCCTCGATCATACCGGCCGCAATGATCATGGAGGTACGCAGGTTGCCGGCCGATTCGGGCTGGCGCGCGATCGATTCCATGGTGGACTGGCCGATCTTGCCGATACCCAGGGCCGCGGCAATGGCGGCAACGGCGGCTCCGATGGCCGCGCCCACTTTTCCGAGTGCGGCTCCGGCCGCAGCCTGAAGGAGAATGAAAGCTAACATAAGTATGGTTGTTTTAATGGTTTATTCTTTTGCTCTGGCAAGTCCTATATAGATAGAGGAAAGCATCGTGAACACATAGGCCTGGATGAAGGCCACCAGGCACTCCAGGGCGTCAAGGAAGATGCCGAAGAGCACCGAGATGACGGTCATGGAACCCGACAGGAGCGGTCCGTACTTGGCCATGATGAAGATGATGCAGACCACGCTCAGGATGAGGATGTGGCCGGCCAGCATGTTGGCGAAAAGACGGATGGTAAGCGAGACGGGTTTGGACAGGGCGCTGAACACTTCAATCACCGGCATGATGGGCTTGAGGAAACCGGGCACGTCGGGCAGGAAGATCTCGCGGTAGTAATGCCTGGTGCCGAACAGGTTGACCGTGAAGAAGGTGCAGAGGGCCAGCACCAGGGTTATGGCAATGTTCCCGGTGAGGTTGGCGCCGCCCGGGAAGAAGGGCACGATGCCCAGGAAGTTATTGAGCAGGATGAAGAGGAAGGCCATGCACAGGAAGGGCGAGAAACGGCGGTAGTCCTCCTCGCCAATGTTCTCGCGGGCCATGTCGTGCACCATCATGATGAGGGGTTCCATGAGGGCCGCGAGGCCTGTAGGTGTATCCTTTTCGGGGTCGTGGCGGCGGTACCAGCGGGCGGTGAGCAGCACGATGAGCAGCAGCAGCGCCGAGCTCATGAGCAGCGACAGCACGTCTTTGGTGATGCTCAGGTCGAGGGGCCGGCGGAGCGTGCCGTCGGGGCGGGGCTCCACCAGTTTGCCTTCGTGGGGCTCGCCTGCGCAGGCCACGCGGAAGCCTTCATACGAGGCGCCGTGCTCCAGCCGTTTGGAGGAGAAGCAGTGCCAGGAGCCGTCCCCGGCGCGGGCGATGACCGGGAGGGGGATGGCCACGGGGCGGCCTTTCCATTCGGTGAGGTGCCATTCGTAGGCATCCAGCACATGGTCGAAAATGATGCCCGCCACGTCTACTTTCTCTTCAGCAGCGGAGGGTGCTCCCTCTTCGGAAGCTTGTTCGAGGGGAGAGGCTTCCTTCGAGGAAGCACCCTCCGCTGCGACGGCAGGCGTGGCGGGAAGAGGGGTCGTTAACTCAGAAAGGGAAGAGGCTCCCTTCGGGGTCTTCCCTTCTGCTCCTGTAAGGTTCCTTTCTGCATCTGTTGCAGACAGAACGCTCTCACCATACGCACCCTCCGCTGCGACGGCAGGCGTGGCGGTCAGGAAGAGCGTTAACGCAAGAAGTATGCGGGCGGGGCGGGTCATTCGGCGCAGATGGTCATTTCGTTGTTGGAGAGGCGTACCACCCCGCCGCGGATGGGCAGGGTCTTTTCCTCGTCGCCCGAGCGCCAGCGGATCTCGCCCGCCAGCAGCGTGGAGATGAGCGGGGCGTGGTCGCGCAGGACCTCGAACGCCCCCGCCTCGCCCGGCAGGAACACCGCATCGGCCGTAAACTCAGAGCAGCCGGAAGGGGTATAGAGCCATATCCGAATCATTTCACACCCGCCTGCGAGAGGATCTTTTCACCTTTTTCGATGGCCTGCTCGATGGTGCCCACATTCAGGAAAGCCTGCTCGGGCAGGTGGTCACATTCGCCGTCGAGGATCATGTTGAAGCCCTTGATGGTATCTTCAATGTCGACCATCACGCCCGGCACGCCGGTGAACTGGCTGGCCACATGGAAGGGCTGCGAAAGGAAGCGCTGCACACGGCGCGCCCGGTTCACGGTGAGTTTGTCCTCGTCGGACAGTTCGTCCATACCCAGGATGGCGATGATGTCCTGCAGTTCCTTGTTGCGCTGCAGGATCTGCTTCACGCGCTGGGCCGTGTCGTAATGGGCCTGTCCCACAATGTTGGGATCGAGGATGCGGGAGGTCGACTCGAGCGGGTCCACGGCCGGATAGATGCCCAGGGCCGTGATCTTGCGGCTCAGCACCGTGGTGGCGTCGAGGTGCGAGAAGGTGGTGGCCGGCGCCGGGTCCGTGAGGTCATCGGCGGGCACATAGACCGCTTGCACCGAAGTGATGGAGCCGTTCTTGGTGGAGGTGATGCGTTCCTGCATCTGCCCCATTTCGGTGGCCAGGGTGGGCTGGTAACCCACGGCCGAGGGCATCCGTCCCAGCAGGGCCGACACCTCGGAACCCGCCTGGGTAAAACGGAAGATGTTGTCGATGAAGAAGAGGATGTCGCGGGG
>JAEEGL010717959.1_pt1 | contig 14319 bp, 12 predicted proteins | sample 9134231 | NCBI WGS metagenome assembly JAEEGL01 (sample SAMN16246548, study PRJNA631951) | gut metagenome | biome: gut microbiome; feature: rumen; material: fiber-attached | host: Bos | place: Iran: Karaj | collected 2018-10 | reverse complement strand
CACGGCGTTCTGGTGGATGTATACGGGGAAGGCGTCCTGATCATCGGGGAAAGCGGCATCGGTAAATCCGAGACGGCGCTTGAACTGATCAAAAGGGGACACCGGCTGGTTTCGGACGACGTTGTCGAGATCAGGAAACTGAGCGACGATACGCTGGTCGGGACAGCGCCTGACATAACGAAATACTTTATCGAGCTCCGCGGCATCGGCATTATCGACGTCAAAGCCCTGTTCGGCGTATCCAGTGTGCGTGACGAAGCCGGCATCGACCTCGTGATCCAGCTGGAAGACTGGAGCAAGGACAAGGAGTACGACAGGCTCGGCCTGGAAGAAGAATATACGGAATATCTGGGGAACAAGGTGGTCTGCCATACCATACCGATCCGTCCGGGGCGGAACCTGGCCCTGATCTGCGAATCGGCAGCCGTTAACCACAGGCAGAAAAAGATGGGTTATAACGCCGCGCAGGAGCTTTACAAGCGCGTCCAGGATTCCCTCGCAAGGAAAAGGAACCTGGATGACGAGGACTGACGGGCAATGGCAGATATGAAAATATCGGAAGACAGGGAACTGATATCGGCAGTCAGCGCTGTGCTCGGCTGTCCGGAAAACGGCGAAGGAGACGGCCCCGGGGACGCGGGATCCGGGAGGATCAGGCGCCTGGAGCCGCTGTCGGCGCACACCACCTTTAAATGCGGCGGGCCTGCGCAGCTTTTCATCGAAGCGGGAAACGACGATGAACTGGCCGGGCTGCTGCGTCTTTTTAAGGAGAGGAACGTTCCGTATTTCATCCTTGGCAGGGGGAGCAACCTGCTTGTCTCGGATGACGGGTTTAACGGCGCGGTCGTCTGCCTCGGCGGCGCGTATTCGACGATAGGGATCTGCAGCGGATCATCTGAAAACAGCAGTGGTGATAACGGCAGCGATGAAAGCGGTCCGGACGGAGAGAAGAACGGCGGGACTATTGTGGAAGCCGGCGCCGGTGCGTCGCTTGCCGCATTGAGCGGCTTTGCGCGGGACCGCAGTCTGGACGGACTTGCGTTTGCCTGCGGCATTCCGGGGTCTGTCGGCGGCGGGATCATCATGAATGCGGGCGCCTACGGCGGTGAACTGAAGGATGTCGTCCTTTCCGTGGATGTGATGGATCCCAGGAGCACTGAGATCTTTACTGTGCCGGCTCCGGAAATGGAATTCGGGTACAGGACGAGCCGGGCGAAAAAGGAAGGGTTTATCGTGCTGAGGGCCCGGTTCGGGCTGGCGAAAGGCGACAGGGAGGCGATCGCCGCGAAGATGGAGGATCTGCTTCTGCAGAGAAGGCAGAAACAGCCGCTGGAATACCCCAGTGCCGGCAGTACTTTCAAGCGCCCGGAAGGATACTTTGCGGGCAAACTGATCCAGGACGCGGGACTCAAAGGCTTTTCGGTCGGAGGCGCACAGGTTTCCGAGAAGCACAGCGGCTTTGTGATCAACCGCGGCGGCGCGTCAGCCGCCGATGTGGCAGAACTGATCGAAACAGTGCGCAGGAAGGTATATGAAGACAGCGGTGTGATGCTGGAGCGGGAAGTCATATACCTGGGATTCGACGATACAGATAAATAAGAACAGGGGAAATCAGTATATATGCGTTTCGTTGTCGTTACGGGGATGAGCGGCGGAGGCAAGGCCACCGCCGTCAATATGCTGGAAGATGAAGGTTTCTATTGCGTGGACAATCTTCCGGTACGTCTGGTCGATAAATTCATGGAGCTTGTCTTCCGGCCGGGAAGCGAGATCGAAAAGGTCGTGCTTGGTCTGGACGTGCGTGCCGACAGGTCTTTCGACAACGTGGAAGAGGTGCTGGCAACGCTCCGCGACAGGGGCTACGATTACGAGATCCTTTTTATGGATGCTTCGGACGAGGTCCTTGTCAAACGCTATAAGGAAACGCGGCGGGCTCATCCCATGGCTCCCGACGGCAGGGTACAGGACGGTATCGCCAGGGAGCGGGAGATCCTGAAGAACATCAAAGCCAAGGCGGATTATGTGATCGATACCTCGCATCTTCTGACCAGGGACCTGAAGCAGGAGCTGGTCAGGATCTTCGTCGACGACGCACATTATAATTCGCTGATGATCAACGTTATGTCGTTCGGTTTCAAGAACGGGATCCCCACTGACGCGGATCTTGTTTTTGACGTGCGTTTTCTGCCGAACCCCTATTATATTGAAGAACTGAAGGAGTATACAGGCCTGGACGAGCCTGTGCATTCCTATGTCATGGGATTTCCACAGACCATAGAGTTCCTGGACAGGCTGGAGGATATGCTTTCTTTCCTTATCCCTTATTATGTGAGCGAAGGAAAGAACCAGCTGGTCATCGCGGTCGGCTGTACCGGCGGGCATCACAGGAGCGTGACGATCGCCATGGAGATCTATGACCGCCTGAAGGGAAAGGGAGACTACGGGATCCAGCTTATTCACAGGGATATACACTGACTATGTCTTTTTCATCGAGAGCTAAGGAAGAGATCGCGGGCATCGTCCCGCAGGCCAGACACTGCCGTGAAGCCGCCCTCTGCGCTGTTATGGAATGCGCGGGCGGGTTTCTTTACGAAGGATCCGGCGCGTCCGCAGAAACAAAGCCTTCGGGGATCCGGCTGGATTCCGATAATCATTTAGTTCAGGGAAAGTTCTTTACAATACTTCAAAAAGCAACTAATATATGTTTTACGTGGCAATTTCAGGGAGTAAAGGGTGAAATAACTGACAATGACGCCGACGGCGCAGGTATTGCGGCTGTTTATGAGATTTGTCAGAAAACCGACAGGCTCCTTGAGCAGCGGGAGTGCTGCAGAAGGGCATGGCTGCGGGAAGTCTTCTTGTGTACCGGTTCCGTTACCGATCCGGCGAGGGAATACCACATGGAGTTCGCCTGCGGAAAAGGCAGCCTGGCCGACAGGCTGATCAGGGTCCTTTCTGTTCTCGGCATTCCGGCAAAAGAAACGAGGCGGAAGAACAACCGCGTCGTGTATATCAAGGACTCGGCCGCCATCGGCGACGTACTTTCGCTGACCGGCGCACATACATGTTACCTGGAACTTGAAAACGCGCTTATCTTAAAGGATATGCGCAATTCCATCAACAGAAGGGTAAACTTTGAAACGGCGAATATCGTCAAAGCTGTCGGTGCTGCCCAGCGGCAGATAGATGACATCCGCCTTTTGGAAAAAAGAGGAGTCCTGAAAACACTTCCCGAGACACTGCAGCAGATAGCGAGCGTCCGCCTGCAGTATCCGGATGCAACCTTGAAAGAACTGGGAGCAAGCCTTAACCCGCCGGTAGGGAAATCCGGCGTCAACCACCGACTGCGCAGACTCCAGGAACTCGCGGCGCAGTCCGATGATTTGGGAGGATGATTATGACGAAAAAATCTATGAAGATCGATCTGCCCGGAGGCCTGGAAGCCAGATCAACTGCAGAACTGGTCCAGCTGGCTGTAAAGTACGACAGCCGTATCTACATTGAATCCGGCACGAAAAAGGTCAATGCCAAGAGTATTATGGGCATGATGTCTCTTGAGCTCGAAAGAGGCGCGGAAATCAACGTTTACGCCGACGGTGATGATGAAACACAGGCGATCGAGGAAATGGATCAGTTCCTTCTGGGAGCATAAGAGTGGATGACTGCATCATTCACCCGATGCAAAAGAACAATAAAACAGCGTCCCGTATGTTACCGGGACGCTGTTTTTCTTCAAAGGGAGGATGCCAAGTGCTGCATCACCTGACATTGATTATGAAAAAGTTTACTTTTGACACTATCAGTGTAAAGCGTAAATGTATACACAATATGATGGCATATTGAAGTTTTATTAAATAAAATGTGAACCGTATATGAACAGAACACCAGTAAATACGCGCCCTGAGAAGGTTTTCTTCATATATGAAGACGCTTCTGACACAGCTGTGCAGAAGGAGATCGGCCTGGCCGTCTGGAATCTTGAACATGACGGCGTGAGGGCGGCGGGCATTGCGGCGGATGAGTTCATGCCGGGCGCCGGGACGCTCAAACTGCCTGAAAACAGCGGCTCCATGCTGTTTATCACGGACAGTCCCCTCTTATTTGAATATCTTCTCGAAGCGGGCATGCCTGCAGCAGCCTGGGTGCATGAAAAGCCGCGGGAGGAGTCGGCCGTCAGCACTGAGGACTTTGCCGGTGCCGCTTACCTTCTGGAAGAGCCCGGATATATCGATACGGATTCTTACATAAAGATCTACGAGAGGCTTAAAGGCCTTCCCTGGACGATACTCGAAACTAAGCGGTGCATCGTGCGGGAGCTGGAAGAAGCCGATGCGCCGGACGTGCTCGCTCTTTATGACGAGGCAGCTCTTGGTTTTGTGGAAACTCCCGCGCAGAACGCGGATGAAGAGACCGGGATCCTTGCGGCATACAGGCAAAAGGTGTACGGTTTCTTCGGATACGGAACGTGGGCCGTTATCGAAAAAGACAGCGGCCGGCTGATCGGCAGGGCCGGATTTGAGCCTTTTGAACGAAAGAACGGATCGATGTCGTTCGGGTATATCTTCCATCCGGACTTCAGGGGAAAGGGATATGCCGGTGAAGTCTGCGCAGCCCTTGTGGAATACGGTTTTGAAATGCTCGGCTTTATGGCCGTGGAAGCGGATACAGATCCGGGGAATACAGCTTCCGTAAAGCTGCTGCAAAGGCTCGGGTTCGTCCCGGTGAACGGCCGCGATAAAACGGACACAGATAATGAGGATGCGGGCAATGTCCTGACATTCCGGCGAGAAAGACCAGAAAAGGAGTAAATATGATCAATCAGCACTATCTTGACATGCTTTCCAACAAGTCAGTCATCCGTGAACTTTCAGAGTATGCCACGGCGAGGGGAAAGGAGATCGGATATGAAAATGTATTCGATTTCAGCCTCGGGAACCCTTCTGTCCCGACGCCCGAAGCCTTTACCCTGGATTCTGTCAGACTGCTGAATGAAATGGAGCCGGTAGCCCTCCACGGCTACAGCCCCAGTCTGGGTATTCCGGAAGTAAAGCAGGACATAGCCGATTCATTGAACAGAAGGTTCGGAATGGACTATAAGGCGGGGCACATATTCCCTGCCGCGGGCGCGGCCGGCGCCATCGCCCATGCCCTGCGCGCGGTGACCGTTCCGGGTGACGAAGTGCTCGTTTTTGCGCCCTTCTTCCCCGAATATGTACCCTATATCAACGACACAGGCGCCAGGATCAAGGTGGTGCCCGCCAGGTTCGAGGATTTCCAGATCAACTTTGAAAAGGCGGAAGAAATGCTGACCGAAAACGTGGCGGCAGTCCTCATCAATACGCCCAACAACCCTTCCGGCGTCGTTTATTCCGATGAGACGTTAAAACAGCTTGCGGACCTTCTGGAAAGGAAATCAGCGAAGTACGGCCACAATATCTTCCTGATCTCCGACGAACCCTACAGGGAGATCGCATTTGACGGAAAAACAGTACCGTATACGGCACATTATTATCCGCATACGCTGACCTGCTACTCCTTCTCCAAGAGCCTGTCCATTCCCGGGGAACGTATCGGCTACATCGCGGTCAATCCTGCCTGCGAGCACGCGGACGATCTGGTCGCGATGTTCGGACAGATCTCCAGGGGCATCGGGCATAACTGCCCGTCGGCCCTCATTATGCGGGCTATGGCGGATACGGTGGACCTGACTTCTGACCTTTCCGTCTATGAGACCAATATGAACCTGCTGTACGACAAATTTAAGAGCCTCGGCTTTACCGTACAGCGTCCGGGCGGGACATTCTACATTTTCCCGAAGGCACTGGAAGAGGACTCGGTGGCTTTCTGCAAGAAGGCGCTGAAGTATGACCTTATCCTTGTGCCCGCGGACGGTTTCGGCGCGCCCGGCTATTTCAGGATCGCTTACTGCATCGATACGGAGAAAGTGGAGAGATCCCTGCCCGTGTTCGAGCGCTTTGTAAATGAGGAATACAGATAAAAATGATACTTGAGATCATAAAAGCCGTTATTTACGGCATAGTAGAAGGGATCACCGAATGGCTTCCAGTCAGCAGTACGGGCCATATGATACTGCTTGGAGAACTGGTAAAGCCGGGCGTATCGGAAGAGTTCATGGACCTGTTCATGGTCGTGATCCAGCTGGGGGCCATCATCGCGGTGATCATTACCATGTGGAAGCGCATATGGCCTTTCAGGACCGGCAGGAGGGGCGAAGGTTCTTTCCGTATTAAAATGGAGACGATAAGGCTCTGGAGCCTGGTGCTGATATCCTGCGTCCCCGCCGCCGTGATCGGCATCCTGTTTGATGATTTTCTGGACGCGCACCTGCAGAACTGGGTCTGCGTTTCGATCATGCTGATCGTGGTCGGTCTGCTCTTTATCGTGGTGGAAAGCCTGATCAGGGGAAAAGAACCCTCCGTGAACAGCCTGTATGAACTGACGGTAAGGGATGCGGTGATCATCGGTCTCTGCCAGGTCGTCGCGGCCGTGCTGCCGGGGACGTCCCGTTCGGGCGCGACCATCATCGGCGCCCTTCTTCTGGGCATTGCCAGGACTGTGGCGGTGGAATATACATTTATACTGGCGATCCCGGTCATGGCAGGCGCCAGCCTGCTGAAGATCCTGAAATTCGAAGGACAGATCGCCTCGTCGGAGATCGTCTTCCTGGCAGTGGGAATGATCACGGCCTTCGCGGTCTCCATGCTGGTGATCCGCCAGATCCTGAAATATATACGGACCCATGACTTTAAGATCTTCGGCTGGTACAGGATCGTTCTCGGTGTGATCGTGATCTTTTTCTTCGGTATCTTCAGGTAAGGACGGCGGCCGTTGTAAATATCGCAGCTGATATGATGTGAACGGAACAATGATGGATGAAAAGATGATTTTGCCCGCGGATGACGCGGAAGATATCCGCGGGGCAGAGGAAATGGATACGGAGCAGCCGATGCAGGGATCCGCGGAGGAAGAGGATCTTGCTGAAGAGCCCGTTGAAATAGGGGAAGCAGACGAAGGAACCGCGGAACTTGCGGAAACGGATACACAGCCTCCCGTCCCGGAAAAGACCATTGTGACCATAGAGGCTATTATGGCAGCCCTCGCGGCTTCAAAAGAAGCGGAAGTGCCGGAGAAAGCCGTTCCCGCGGATGATCCCGCAGAGGATGCCATGCCAGCTGACATACCGGAAGGTATTCCGGCGGCTGTGCCGGAGCATATTTCGGAATGGCGCCTCGAGGAGGGGTACGACGAGACAGAAGACGAAGCAGGAGACGAAGCGGGAACCGAAGGCCAGGCGGCAGCAGAGCCGGCAGAGGATACCGGCCGCGGTTCTTTCAGGATCCCGCAGAAGTTCTGGATCTGCCTGGCCGCACTGGCGGCGTTTGTGTGGATCCTCCTGCTCCTTAAGTGGGGATCCGCGGAAAAAGAGGACTTTGTAGCGGCGACCGAGCCGATCCCGGAAGAGCACTATGAACTGCTTGCCCGGGAAGAAGAGGCGGCGGAAGAGGCTTTGGAAGCTGCCGGGGAAGATGAGGTGCCCGAGGAAGAACCCGTAGAAGAACCTGAACCGGAGCCGGCCGTGCGTTATATCGAACCCTATGAAGGCGCTCTCGGAATTGTCAGCACCCGTATCGACAGCGGATATGTGAATGTGAACGTCAGCGGTGACAATAACAATCTGCTGCAGACGGACGACGGCGTTTACCATTTGTTTGCCCAGGAGATGTACCAGAGCGGTACGGAAGGGGTCGAAGTTGCCCAGTTCAGTATTGCCGGACTCGAGCAGGCGCTCCTTGACGCGGCGGAATCGGAGGAAACGGCGCCCGGCGACGTCAATAAGGTGACTTTCAGCTTCCCTCTTAACAAGAATTCCGATTCTTCCAACCTTTACCGGCGGTTTTTCGTCGGTGTCATCTCCAACGGGGAACGTGTAGCCGTAACTTCCAAAAGATATGTGGAAAACCCTTCCGCCTGTTCGGAGCGGGCGATAGCCAGGAACGACCACGGCAAGAAGGGGATCCTGCCGGCAGCGGCGCTGATCCGTTCAAACGGCGTGGCTGCCATGGGCGCGCAGCAGGCGATCTACAATATGACCCTCGGTTCCATCTGCGCCGGCAGCGGGATCAACTATACCTACAACGGAAAGACCTACTCTTTCAGTTCCTCGCTGATCAGCCAGTATGATATCGTCGTGCAGCGCCTCAATGACCAGGGGGCACAGGTGACGATGGTCATCCTGAACGATCCGGCCGGTGACGCCTCCCTTATCCATCCCGATTCCAGGGGCGGCAGCGGTCACTATTACGCGTTCAATTCAAAGGAAAAAGCGGGCATTGAGCGCCTGGAAGCGGTCGCCGCCTTTGTTTCGGAGCGCTATTCGGGCACAGGCCACGGCACTGTCGATAACTGGATCGTGGGAAATGAAGTGAACGCCAGAGCGGACTGGCATTATATGGCAGACGTCGGGCTTTACAACTTCGCCCAGGCCTACGCGGATTCCTTCCGGATCATTTACAACGCGATCAAGAGCCAGAACGGCAACGCGCGGATCTATATCAGCATCGACCAGCAGTGGGCGTCGACAGCCAATGCGGCCCGTTATTACAGCGGGAAGAGTTTCCTGGCTACCTTTGCCGAGATCATGAGGAAAGAAGGGGACCTGGACTGGCATGTGGCTATCCATCCCTACAATGTCCCGCTGTACGATCCTTATGCCTGGAGACCGTCTTCCAAAACGCCCCACAGCCAGGATGCGGCATATATCTCCATGCAGAACATCGACGTACTGACGGATTTCCTGAGCCAGCCGCAGATGCTGGCACCGGACGGGCTGGTCCGCTCCGTCCTCTGCAGCGAAGTCGGCTATACATCGTCGCAGGGCGAAGGCATTCAGGCGGCAGCCGTGGTCTTCGGATACCTTCAGGCTGTGCATAATTCCCATATCGACGGATTTATCCTCTCCAGGGAGCTGGACGATTACGGCGAGATCGCCCAGGGGCTGGCACTTGGCCTACTCAACGGGGCCGCCGCGCCTAAGCTCGCATATGCTTTTTACCAGGCGATGGGCACGGAAGCGGAACCGCAGTTTGTCCAGCAGGCACTGGCCGTTATGGGTGTCCCCGACCTGAATTCAATCATCACGTACCGATAAGTACAGGCTCCTTCGTCTCCATGCAGGCATGGCGTGAAGGAGTTTTTTATATGACTTGTAAAGCACACATTTATAAATATGCACGTTGACATCTAAAATATGTTGTGATATAGTACGGACGTTTGAAATTGTGTGTATTGTTTATACAATTAGTTCAGCTCCGGTAAGAGGAGCAGCATTGCCATATGCGAACAAATGCGAACGAAAGGAGCAGAAAAATGGCTGAGGAGAAGAAAACAAAACCTGTAGCAACGGTAAAGACTGAGACACTGAAGGCTGCGGATACAGCTAAGGAAACCGTTAAGGCTGAAGAACCCGCAAAGAAGACCGTTAAGGCCGCTGCAAAGAAGGCTACTGCCAAATCTGCAGCCAAGGTTAAGGAAGTTAAGGAAACTGTTAAGGAAGCAGTCAAGGAAGCTGCCGCCCCTGTAAAGAAGGCTGCTGAGAAGACTACTGCTAAGGTTGCTGCTGCAAAGCCCGCTGCCAAGACTGCCGCAAAGAAGGCAGCTCCTGCAAAGAAGGCTGCTAAGGAAGCTGAGACCTCTTACAGTGTTTCCCTTCAGTATCAGGATAAAGAATGGAATGTCAAAGGACTTGTAGAGTCCGCAAAGGGCGTATGGGTCTATGATATGGGCCGCAAGATCGAAGATTTCAAGAATGTCGAGCTTTATGTCAAGCCCGAGGATTCAAGAGTTTACTTCGTAGTCAACGGAGAATCCGGAAGCTTCGCGCTTTGATCCTGAAATAAGTAATAATTAAGGAACAAAAACCCGGCGTGCAGACGCCGGGTTTTTTATTGTTTTTTTATAAGTTTTTATCGACGGTTCAGTTGACATAGTCAGAGGGCAGTGCTATTTTATGGAAGTAAGAATTAGCACTCGAATTGAGTGAGTGCTAACAAAAGCGGAGAGTTTTACAGAACAGGAGCTGAAACAGGTGGAACTGCAGGATAGGAAGATGAAAATATTACGGGCTGTCATCCGCAACTACCTGGAAACGGGCGAGCCTGTAGGCAGCAGGACGATATCCAAATACACGGACCTTAACCTGAGCAGCGCGACGATAAGGAACGAGATGTCGGACCTGGAAGAGATGGGGCTGATCAAACAGCCGCACACATCCGCCGGAAGGATACCTACGGACGAAGGCTACCGGCTGTACGTCGACGACATGCTCAAGGAAGAACGCCGGGAAGTCGAAGAGATGAAGAGTCTCCTGGTCTCGAGAGAGGACCGGCTGGAGAATATCCTGAAGGAAGTAGCCAGGCTCCTGGCAGCGAATACGCAGTATACTTCGCTGATATCCGCGCCCATGATACAGCAGAACAAGATCAAGTTCATCCAGCTTTCGCAGGTGGACCCGGAACATCTGCTGGCGGTCATAGTAATAGAAGGAAATATGATCCGCAACTCGATGATCCGCGTGGAACAGGAACTTACGCCGGAAACGCTGCTGATGCTGAACATGCTGCTGAACACGAACCTGAACGGCCTGCCGGTGGACCAGATCAACCTGGGCCTGATCGCGAAGATCAAGAAGGAAGCCGGCATCCACGAGACGATCATCGAAGACGTGATCGATGCCGCGGCCGAAGCGATCAAGCCGGATGAAGACCTGCAGATCTATACCAGCGGCGCCACGAACATTTTCCGGTATCCCGAGCTTTCGGATAACGTGAGAGCCAGTGAACTGCTGGGTGATTTCGAGGAAAAGCACGTTCTGAAGGACATCGTCCAGGAAAGCCTGCAGGATGTGAACGAGACCGGCATCCAGGTATATATCGGCAACGAAATGCCTGTGGACAGCATGAAGGACTGCAGTCTGGTGACGACCACTTACGACCTGGGAGACGGGATGAAAGGTACGGTCGGCATCATCGGGCCGAAGCGGATGGACTACGACAGGGTGGTCAGCGTACTGAAGGAGATATCGAGGCACCTGGACGACCTGTATAAGAAATAAAACAGCAAGGAGGATCAAGCAAAAGGATCATGATGGAAGATTTAAGGAAAGATCAGGAGATCACCGAAGATATAACCGAAGATCCGGATCTGCAGGAAACAGAAACAGGGACTGACACTGCTGCAGAAGCTTCTGAAGAAGAAATGAACGCCGCCGGTACAGCCGCGGAGGAACCTGCCAAAGAGGAAGGCGCCGCGGGACCGGAAGCATCCGCGGAAGGCGAAGAAGCGGCGAAGGAAGAAGCGGCTGCGGAAGCGGATGCCGAAAAGAAGGGCTTTTTCGGAAGGAAAAAGAAGGAAGACAAGGAAAAGTCCGCCATGCAGGCGAAGATAGATGAGCTGGAAGACAGGACCAGGCGCCAGATGGCCGAGTTTGAGAACTTCCGCAAGAGGAGCGACAGGGAAAAGGCGCAGATGTTCTCGATGGGAGAACAGAACGTACTTGAAAAGATCCTTCCCATCATCGACAATTTCGAGCGCGGTTTCGATACCGTTGCGCCGGAAGACCAGGATGACGCTTTCGTAGACGGCATGCGCAAGATCTACGCGCAGCTGATGAAGCAGATGGAAGACCTGGGCGTAACGCCGATCGAGGCGCTGGGCAAGGAATTCGACCCGAACTTCCACAACGCCGTGATGCAGGTGCAGAGTGAAGAATATGAACCGGGCGTGGTCGGACAGGAACTGTTAAAGGGCTACATGTATCACGACAGCGTCTTAAGGCACAGCATGGTAGGGGTCGTAAGCGAATAGAAAAAAACGTGTCATTTATGACCGTGACGATATATCCGGAACATAGTAATTAAGCCAAATACAGATAAATAGAAGGAGATAGAAAATTATGAGTAAAATCATCGGAATCGATCTTGGAACGACAAACAGCTGCGTAGCGGTCATGGAGGGCGGCAAGCCTACAGTTATCGCAAACGCGGAAGGCTCCCGTACGACACCGTCTGTCGTGGCTTTCACGAAGAACGGCGAGAGGCTCGTCGGTGAGCCTGCGAAGAGACAGGCTGTAACGAATGCGGACAACACTGTTTCTTCCATCAAGAGGGACATGGGGACCGACAACGGCCGTACGATCGACGGCAAGAAGTATTCACCCCAGCAGATCTCGGCTATGATCCTGCAGAAGCTGAAAGCCGACGCTGAGAACTATCTCGGCGAGAAGGTCACGGAAGCGGTCATCACCGTCCCCGCATATTTCAACGACGCACAGCGTCAGGCGACCAAGGACGCCGGCAAGATCGCAGGCCTTGATGTCAAGCGTATCATCAACGAACCTACGGCTGCGGCCCTTGCTTACGGCCTGGATAATGAAAAAGAACAGAAGATCATGGTCTATGACCTTGGCGGCGGCACGTTCGATGTTTCCATCATTGAGATCGGCGACGGCGTTATCGAAGTTCTTTCCACCAACGGCGACACCCGCCTCGGCGGCGATGACTTCGACCAGAGGATCATCGACTGGATGGTTCGTGAATTCAAGGCTAAGGAAGGTGTGGACCTTTCCGGCGACAAGATGGCTCTGCAGAGGCTGAAAGAAGCGGCAGAGAAGGCAAAGAAGGAACTTTCCAGCGCGACTGTTTCCAATATCAACCTGCCTTTCATCACTGCAACGAACGAAGGCCCCAAGCACTTCGATATGGATCTTACAAGGGCCAAATTCGAAGAACTTATCAGTGACCTGGTCGAAAAGACAGCTATCCCCGTACAGAACGCGATGCGTGATGCCGGACTGAATAATTCCGATATCGGCAAGGTACTGCTGGTCGGCGGCTCCACACGTATCCCCTGCGTACAGGACAAGGTACAGCAGCTGACAGGCCACGAGCCCAGCAAGACCCTGAACCCGGATGAATGCGTTGCTATCGGTGCGGCTATCCAGGGCGGCAAGCTTGCCGGCGACGCGGGTGCAGGCGACATTCTCCTGCTGGATGTTACTCCGCTTTCACTTTCCATCGAGACCATGGGCGGCGTAGCGACCAAGCTGATCGAGCGCAACACCACTATCCCTACGAAGAAGAGCCAGATCTTCTCCACTGCGGCAGACAACCAGACAGCCGTTGATATCAACGTACTGCAGGGTGAAAGACAGTTCGCAAGGGATAACAAGTCCCTCGGCCAGTTCCGTCTGGACGGCATCCCGCCCGCAATGCGCGGTGTACCGCAGATCGAAGTTACATTTGATATCGATGCCAACGGTATCGTTACCGTTTCCGCAAAGGATCTCGGAACAGGCAAGGAACAGCACATCACGATCACCGGCGGTTCCAACATGTCCGATTCCGATATCGAGAAGGCCATCAAGGAAGCGGCTGAATACGAGGCACAGGACAGGAAGCGTAAGGAAGGCGTAGACGCCAGGAACGATGCGGACTCCTTCGTATTCCAGACCGAGAAGGCCCTGAAGGAAGCTGGCGACAAGATCGATCCGAACTCGAAGGCGACCGTGGAAGCCGACCTTGCTTCCCTGAAGGAAGTCCTGGAGCGCACCAAGGACCAGACAGACATCAGCGACAGCGACATCGACGCGTTAAAGAGCGGCAGGGAAAAACTCATGAACGACGCGCAGCAGCTCTTCGCGCAGATGTACCAGAGCACCCAGGGACAGGGCGCAAGCCCTGATATGGGCGGCGCGCAGGATGCCGGTTCCTCTTCCGCTTCATCTTCTGATGATGACGTGGTAGACGGTGATTACAGGGAAGTCTGAAGCTGAGCATTCCTTTGCAGGCATTGCATTTATGCAGCAGGATCAATAAGATATAGAACTGACGTCAGGGAAATCCGCGGGAGCCGGGAGGCCGGCTCTGCGGGTTTCCCGATTGTCGCGATTATAAGAAAAAACAGTTAAAGGAAGAACAAGTAAGCGATGGCTGAACAGAAGAGAGATTATTATGAGGTGCTGGGACTTTCAAAGGGAGCCAGTGAGGATGAGATAAAGAAGGCCTACAGGGTACTGGCCAAGAAATATCATCCCGATATGAATCCCGGAGATAAGGAAGCGGAAGCCAAGTTCAAGGAAGCTTCGGAAGCATACGCTGTCTTAAGCGATCCCGAAAAGAGGGCGCAGTATGACCAGTACGGTCATGCAGCCTTTGACGGGAACGGAGGCTTCGGCGCGGGCGGCTTTGATTTCAACAGCGCTGATTTCAGTGATATATTCGGCGATATATTCGGTGATCTGTT
>JAEEGL016995615.1_pt1 | contig 14320 bp, 10 predicted proteins | sample 9134231 | NCBI WGS metagenome assembly JAEEGL01 (sample SAMN16246548, study PRJNA631951) | gut metagenome | biome: gut microbiome; feature: rumen; material: fiber-attached | host: Bos | place: Iran: Karaj | collected 2018-10 | reverse complement strand
GAGAGTTCATAGCTGCCCCTGACCTCGCCCTTTGCAATGTCCATTTCCATGCGCTTGTCGAAGAGCGTGACTGCGTGGGACAGGCCCCATGCCTCCAGGTTGATGCGCAGGCGCCCGCCAGGCTTGAAGCCAGGGCGCTCCGTATCGTGGAATTCCTTGTTGATTTCCTCCAGGAGGGCATCCGTGCTTTTGTTCATCAACTGCCTGAACTTCTTCAGGGGCAGCCTCTTTGGGCCAACCAGGTGCCTTTTCCACAGGTCAAGCCGCGTGAACGCATATTCCAGGACAGTGTCCTGCGGCTGAAACAGCAGCCCGCCAAATTGCCCATTCCCCAGGGCAAGGCCATTGGCCCACTGCGTGGGGCTTGTGTGCATGTACAAAGTGTGTGAGGCGGCACGCTTCACGCCGTCAAAAGTGTTTTTCTTCTGCATGGTTACCTGTTGGGTTGAAATGATTGCCGAAAATGCCGTGTATTATAATGTCTGCAAGTTTTTAGGCAATAACTTTAATCAAAATTAGTTCGGTGAAAAGGCAAAGAGACACTAACTAATGTTTTAGATTTAGAGGTAATTTCAAAACTAGCGCAAAATGCGCAATGAGATGTTTTGCAGTGGCGAAGAAAACGGATTGAGCTGTATGAACATACAGCGAAATACGTTTTCAAAGCCAATGCAAACATATCGAAGCGCATTTTGATGCTAGTTTTGAAATTACCTCTTTATTCAATGATATGAAAAACTTTTATTGGATATTGGTGGTTCTTTTTTGTAAAAGAGCATAATGGGTTATATAGTATGTTCAACATGATTTCTCATTAATGATAAAGATTTTGAAGGATTAAGTGATGAGTATCAAATTTGCTTTAATAAAGGTCTTGTATTCTATATTGGAATTGTTGCCAGAAAAAATTTCCAACAAGATAAAGATGATAGGCAATATTATCGTGCATGACTGGCAAATGGAATCTTTTTGTATGTTTGACATAAGGAAGGCAATGGACGAGGAGGAGGCAAAGGCATTGTTCTATCAAGATGACCAGATGACAATGCGCATTCTTCATCATCAGTATGTACTTGGGGCATTATATGTCCCGCCTGAAATCAAAAACAGCTTCTTCTATTATCATAGAAAGGAATTTTATTTTCCATTTGAGGCAGATATTAAGGAAATAAGACGAACTGGACGTCTTTTCAAGGGGAAGTATGGAATATATGATGTGGGGCCAGAAGTCTATTATTTTAATCATGGTCTTTATTATCTTGATGAGCATTATAGAAACATGATAGAGGGAAAATGTATAATTGATGCGGGGGCATATAAAGGTGAATCATTGATTGCACTTCTCAAATATAAACCTTCTCGCATAATTTCTTTTGAACTTTCTCCTAAGAATTATGAGAAAATTGTTGCTAACTTGGAACGCAATAATATTCCTAGTAAATGCTATGCTTTGGTTCAGAACGGTCTTGGAGACGTTGAAGAAGATATTTTCATAGATGATTTGGGGGATGAGATTGCGAACAAGAATAGCACAGCGATGTGCCATATTACGACTATTGACAATTACCTTAAGAATAATCCAATAAAGGTTGGAATGATCAAGGCCGACATTGAAGGTGCAGGATTGGCACTTGTCAAGGGGGGGATGGAGACTATAAAAAAGGACAGGCCTCTAATAAGTATAGCTGTTTATCACAGTGCAGATGAGTTTCTTGGAATACCCAAACTGTTCAAGGAGATGAACTTGAAATACAAATTTATTTTGCGGTGCCAAACACATTCAAATATCTTAGGTGAGATAGTCCTTTTAGGCTTGCCTGATTGAAGCATAGCCAAGGGGATGTAAGTGCATTAATTGCTTGAAAGCATTTGGCGATTACAATGGTAATCACTTGCATAAGGAAATTTATAGAAAATTTGATTTTGAAGAAGATTCCATATAAGAAGTGCAACCATAAGATACCTTTTCTTCCCTTGCAAATCTGGATTCCAGTGGCTTTGTTAGAGGTGGATGGATAGTGGGAGTGTACCAAATAATGTAATGGTACATGAATCTAGGAAAGCAACAGCAGGCTTAGGAACTGAGAACCAATATCATTAGGCTGGGCATTACATTAACAACAACGTTTGAAAATGTTTGTCATAGCACTAATTTTGCGTTTTTGGGGCTACAAAAGCGGTGGCATGCGTTATATTATGCAAAATTTTAGTGGGGTTGGAAAAGCTGGGTTCATTCCAGCATTATGATAGCAAGTCAATAACAAGCGAGAGTAAAGATGAGTGAAGAATTGGATTTCGGGAAGTTGTTCGAGGCATCAGCCAGTGGCGTCAAGGCGCAGATCAATACAGGAGAGCGCGTGACTGGAAAGGTCACAAGCATTGGAAAGTCCACCGTGTTCGTGGATTTGGGCGCAATCAGCGATGGCATAATTGACAAGAAAGATTTGATGGACGGCGAGGGAAAACTCAAGGTCAAGGTGGGCGATACTGTTACAGCCGTTTGCATGGGCTGGACCGACGAGGGCTACAAACTGGCAGTCAAGATGAGCAACAACTCGGTGGACAGTTCCATCCAGGATGCATTTGAAACCCATCTTCCCATCGAAGGCAAAGTTATCGAGGAAAGGAAGGGCGGCTTCACCGTGCTGGTGGCTGGCAGCAATGCATTCTGCCCCTTCTCCCAGATAGACGCACGCGGCGTTAAGAAGGAGCCAGCAGAATATATCGGGCAGACCTACAGTTTCATGATATCCGAGTTCAGCGACGAGGGCAAGAACATAGTGCTGTCCCGTCGTGTTATCTTGGAGGAAGAGGCGAAGAAGATGCGCCAGTACCTCAAGGACATGCTCCAGGTCGGCGATGTGCGCGAAGGCACTGTTGTGAAACTGATGCCATTCGGTGCATTTGTGGACCTTGGCGGCATACAGGGACTCGTCCCCGCCAGCGAAATCGGCTGGTCCCGTGGCATCCGCGTGGAGGACGCATTGAGCGAAGGCCAGCACGTGACAGTGAAGGTCATCGCATTGCAGTGGGATGATGATCCCAAGAAGGAGCGTATTACCCTCAGCATCAAGCAGGCGGAGCAGAATCCATGGGACAGGATTGCAGAAGGCAATGACCCAGATTACCAGGTTGGCGCAAAGCGCACTGGTCATGTTTCGAGAATCGCTGATTTTGGCGTGTTCGTGGAATTGGAGCCAGGCGTGGATGGTTTGGCTCACATCTCACAATTGGGACGCGAGGAGCGCGTGGAGAAGTGCACAGACGTGTGCCAGGTGGGAGACAGCGTGGATGTCACAATCCTTGCCGTTGATGCTGCTGCTCGCCGCATAAGCCTTTGCTTTGGCGAACCCAAGCAGAAGGATGAGGCACCTGCCGAACTTGACGCGGAGGCAGAGGCGGAAATTGCAGCCAGCAGCGTGGGCGAACTACTGGAAGGCGAGGTGGACAGCGTGAAGCCATTCGGCGTGTTCATCAAACTGCCTAACGGCCAGACTGGTCTTCTGCATATCAGCCAGATTCGCTTGGAATCCCAGGGACCTGCCCGCTTCAATGAAATGTCGAAGCTGTATCCACTGCATTCCCAGGTCAAAGTCGTGGTGAAGGAGGCATCGGGAGACAGGATTTCCCTTACCACGCCAGATGCCATCGAGGAAGAACAGGAGAAGGAATTGGTTCGCAACTTCAAGGACGAGGGAAACAATTCCTTCGGCACCTTGGATGGTATTTTTGGAAACCTGAAAATTTGATGGAACAATTGCCTGCTAGGATTGTCTTTTAGCAGGCAATTGATGGAAATCAAAGGAGGCAGGCTCTTGTGACAAAGGGCCTGCACAAATTATCAGGGAGAATGGATTATGTCGAAACAAGAAGAAAGAGAAGAAAAGGAGCAGCCACTCGAAGAGCAGGCTGATATTTCACAGGAACAGGAAGAAAAATTAGAGGAAGGAAAAGAGCAGGCAGAAACCAAGGAAGAGGAAAAGAAGGAGCCTACTCTTGAAGAATTGCTTGCAGAGGAGACGGACAAGTTGCTGCGCCTGCGGGCGGACTTTGACAACTACAGGAAGCGCATGGCTCGTGAGACCGATGAAATACGCGAGCGCTCAAAGATAATCGTGGTATCGGATTTTCTGCCAGTGTATGATTTCTTCTGCATGGCGATGGATCATGCCGCCCATACTGACGACATCAACGCCCTAAAGCAGGGAATGCAGATGATAATGAACGAATTCAGCCGTGCATTCGATGATTTGGGCGTTAAGGAAATCGAGGCGGTAGGCAAGGCATTCGATCCGAAACTGCATGATGCGGTCAAGAGCGAGGCAAGTGAAGAGGTTCCAGAAGGAATCGTTATTTCACAGTGGAAGGCAGGATACAAACTGGGCGACCGGCTGATACGTCCTTCCAGCGTGGTGGTTTCCTCTGGTCCCGCCAAGGAAGAAGAGAAAAAAGGCGAAGACCAGAAGGGCTGAACTTAAAAAATAAGAGGTAGAAATTATTATGGCAGAGGACTTTTATTCGATATTGGAAGTGCCACGCAATGCCTCCCAGGATGATATTAAGAAGGCATACAGGCGCCTGGCAATGAAATACCACCCGGACCACAACCCAGGTGACAAAACTGCCGAAGAGAAATTCAAGAACATTGGCGCAGCATACGAGGTGCTGGGCAATGAGGAGAAGAAGCGCATCTACGACCAGGTCGGCCATGAGGCATATACGCGCACTGGTCAAGGTGGTGGCCCTGGTGGTCCTGGCGGATTCAATGTGGATTTCGAGGATCTGGGCGATATGTTTGGCCGCATGTTCGGCGATATGTTCGGCGGTGGTGGCGGTGGAAGGCGTGCCCGTGACCCCAATGCTCCGATGCGAGGCAGCGACTTGGAATACAATCTGAGGCTGACCTTCAATGAGGCGGTCAAGGGATGCGTCAAGGAAATTGGCTTTACTTTGAAAGACACCTGCGGCACTTGCCGTGGTTCTGGCGCGGAACCTGGTACGTCTCGCAAGAAGTGCCCGAAATGCAATGGCACGGGCCAGATCCTGATGTCCAGGGGCTTCTTCCAGATGAAGAGCACATGCCCGAATTGCCGGGGCATGGGCAGCATTGTGGAGAAGCCTTGCCATGATTGCCATGGCGAAGGCAAGGTTAGCCGCAAGAGGTCCGTGAAGTTGAATATCCCTGCTGGCGTGGACAGTGGCAGCAGGCTGCGTTCAGCCGGCAACGGTGAAACAGGGCGCATGGGTGGTCCCAATGGCGACCTCTATGTGACATTGGTGGTGGAGGAACACCCAATATTCAAGCGTGAAGGTCTCAACCTTTTCGTGGAAGTGCCAATCCCATTCACGAAGGCCGCCCTTGGCGGTGAAGTGGAAGTGCCTACCATCGATGGGCCTGACAAAATCAAGGTGCCCGCTGGTACACAGAATGGAACAGACATCCGCATGACGGGAAAAGGCGTGCCTTCTCCAAGCAGCAAGGGACGCCGTGGAGACCAGTTCGTGCGCGTGAACATCGAAGTGCCTGTAAAACTATCTTCGGAACAAAAGGAGATACTGCAGAAATTCGACGCCAGTTGCACAAAAGACGAACATCCACGCTTCAAGGCATTCATGGACAAAATCAAAAAGTTGTTCAATTAATTTGTAATTTGGGGAGGGGGAAGGGCCAAGGCCCTTCCCCCTCCCCAAACCCCACCTCTATCCCTTACTGCGCTTCTCCCGTTTCGCCTTGCGAAACGGGAGAAGCGGGTAATGTCTAGATGTGAAGGTATGAGAAGGTGTACAGTGTACAGTGTACAGTGGACAGTGGACAGTGGACAGTGGACAGTGGACAGTGGACAGTGTAATCATCCTATGCACTTAACAGTCCACAGTCCACAGTCCACAGTCCACAGTCCACAGTCCACTGTCCACTGTCCACAGTCCACTCCGAGGTGAACATTTGACTTGCAAATGAGATTGTTACTTGCTATAGCATTATTGCTGAGCCTACCTGCCGCATTTTGCGAGACGGAGGAGCAGACAATTTCCCGTTGCTTGGAGGATATCCGCAGCGGCGAGTTGCCCAGGCGCAGGAGAGCGGCGATGGTGATTGGCAAGTACAACGCGCCTGAGGCAATCGAAGCCGTTGTGCTTTGCCTGAAGGATGCTGATGCTCAGGTGCGCCAAAGTGCGCTGGTTTCGTTGACAGAAGACCGTAGCATGCCGATGGAGGCGCGTCTGCCTGTGGTGCGTTTGCTTAAGGACGAGAATGTGCATATACGCAGGCTAGCCTCATCTGTGTTGCCAGATTGCATGGGAATTAAGTTGCGTGGGCGCATTTCCATGGCGGGCAATGTCCGCATCAGGGCAGGTGGCGCTTCACGTAACCAGGAGGAACTGGAAGAACTGCGCACCTTAATCAATGGGGCATTGGCTGATGCAGATGCTTCCGTGAGGATGAATGTGCTGAACGCTTCGTTTTGCTATCCTTTCGCATTGGACAAAAATGCGCTCCTGCCGTTTTTCAAGGAGGAATCAGATTTGCTTCGCATTATGGCAGTGCGTGCATACTTTTCGCCAGAGGACGAGGGCAAGGCAAATGTGGGAGTGCTGGAGGCTCTAACGCAGGACAAGTCACCGCAAGTAAGATTGGAACTTGCCAAAGGCGTTTTGGTTTTATTGAATGAGGCAGAGCCAATACTAAGAAAACTTGCCTCTGATACTGACAATGCTGTTGCCTTGGCTGCAATCGAGGGCTGCGCCAAATTGAGGATTCCTGCTGGAATAGTTTTGATTTCAGAGGCTTTGGAGGATAGTCGCTTTAACGAAAGCGAAAAGTCCTCATTATGCCGTGCACTGCGTTTCTATGGAGAGAGTGCAAGACCTGTGCTTGAGAAGGCGTTGATGTCGGGCGGCATGCCTGGCAGCCAGGCAATGTCGATGATTTTGGGCGGCGGCTTTGGCGAGGTGCCAATTGAACTGGCTATACAGGGAATTGCCTCCAATGCCATAGATTCCAGACGTGCGGCACTAATGTATTTGCGACGTCATGGCGCCGATTTGCAGGAGGCAACATTGAAGGACATGCTGAACTCGCCATATATTGAAGTGCGACTGGCATTGGTGGATATACTACGCACACGCAAGAAAAGTACAGTCGGGGACGAGTTGGCAAAAGACCTGTGCGCAGATGATGAAATACGCGTGCGCAACAATGCATTGCGGCTCCTTTCTTCTATACGGCCTGATGGGTGGATTGATATCCTGGTGCTTGCCTTGCAGGAAGAGGAAAATCGCGATTTAAAAGAGGCCGCCGCAATTTCACTTTGTGCGGCACCAAGAGAGGATAAGACAATTGAGGCATTGAGGGCATATCTCCAAAATGCTTCACCAATAGTTGCCAGGCGCATCGAGACATGCATCCGCTTGTACGAAAACTCCAGGCAACGAAATAAAAATGCTGTGAAACAGCCAAAATGATTGTTATATATTTTGACAAGGGGGACTTTTAATGGAAAAAAATAGGTTTTTTAGTGCGGCCTTGGCGCTGACGGTTGTCTCGCTGCTTGCCATTGGGATAATTGCGGTGTATTCCACCACTTATGCCAAATTGGACAATGGCATGCTATACAAGCAGATCGTGTGGGTGGCAAGTGGCATTGTGATGGCGCTTGTGGTGGCATGCATCCCGAAAAACCTACTTGCCCGCTCCTCCAAGTGGATACTGGTAGTGATTGGCCTTGCGCTTGGCTATCTTATGGTGGTGAACGTTGGCAATGCACTGACCACCAAGTTCCTGAAGTTCAGTCTAGCCTCGTATATGCCTCTGGCGCAGGTAAGAAATGGCGCTTGCAGATGGCTTTCCCTGGGGCCTATAACCGTGCAGCCAGCCGAATTCGCCAAGTTCGCGCTTATTCTTTTCCTTTCATGCTACTACGGAATGAGGGACACGGCCAAGGTGGAATCCTGGAAAGACGGACTTATAATCCCAGGCTCCGTGGCATTCTTGTTCATGGCATTGATTCTTGGAGGACGCTCCCTCAGCAACTGCGTCATTACGTGTCTCCTCATGTTTTTGGTGATGTATTTCGCTGGCGTGAAACTGCGCATGCTGATGGCCACTGTCTCAATACTCATCCTGGCGGGCGTCTGCGTTATTCTGCTTACGCCATTCAGACGCCAGAGAATCGTGAACTACATACACCATAACGAAAACAGCGAGGTGGTTGTAATTGGCGAAAGAAAAAAAACGGTGGACAATTACCAGCTGGACCGCTCGATATGCGCCATCGGCTCTGGTGGCGTAACTGGATTGGGCATTGGCCAGGGCCGCCTCAAGCACCGCTCTATTCCTGAATCACATACGGACTTTGTTTTCGCCGTTATTGGCGAGGAACTGGGATTCATTGGTATTTCACTTTGTATATTCCTGTATATTCTGTTTATGGTACTATCCTTCGCCATTGCGCGACAATGCAGCGACAGAAGCAGCGCGCTTATGTGCATGGCTGTTGGGGCCTTCCTCCCATTGCAGGCGATGATGAACATGGGGGTTGTGTGTGGCTTGTTCCCTACAACTGGCGTGACTGCTCCATTGGTCAGTTATGGCGGCTCTAGCATCGCTTCCATAATGCTATGCGTAGGTCTTGTGTTCAATGCCTCCAGGCAGCAGACCACTGAGGACCAGGAAGATGACGAGGGGCGTACGGACTGCGTGATCGTGCCATCTGGCAAATGAGGCTTTGCAATGAATTACTCCATATTGAAGAAACTGGTGTTCCAGCATAGCACGCCTGGCGACGAGGGCGATGTGGTTTCCATATTGCGGGGCAAGTGGGAAGACGAAGGCTGGTGTGTGCGTGCATTGGGGCGTCAGGCACTGCTTGCCAGGTCGCCACGCTGGAAGGAAGGCCGTCCTTCCTTGCTGATTTGCGCCCATGCGGATTCCCCTGGCTACATCATTCAGTCTCTGGAATCCAGCAATGAAGGCATTGCCATCGCATTGGGAGGTCCGCATTTATTGGAATATGGACAGGCTGTATCCATAAAGGCTTTGGATGGCACATGTTTTCCTGGCAGAATTTATGAGGCTCCACAAGATGCCAAAGTTGTTGCTGACGCAGGATATTCTCTTGAACGTGGCCAGCGCATTTGCTGGAAGCCGTCTTTCAAAAACGAGGATGATTATATTGTGGCCCCGTTCCTGGACAACCGAGTGGGATGCTTCTTGCTTCATCTTCTGTCTGAATATGATTTTGATTGCAATGTGGAACTGGCGGTGACTGGAACAGAGGAATTCCTTGGCTTTGGCGCCGCCGCATTGGCCGCCAATACCAGGCCAGACATGGTGGTGTCCCTGGATGTGACGTATGTGGACGAGGCACAGCAGGTGCTCTTTGGCAAGGGGCCTGTGGTAACTGTCTGCGACAAGTCCATTGCCTTGTCGCCTGCCCAGGTGAAGGCACTGGAGCAATTGTGCAAGAACTGGAATATTCCAATGCAGACTGAATACTACAACTACAGTGGCACTGATGCTGTTGCATTCGGCAAGGCAGGCCATTGCTGTCCCGTGCTGCCTCTGCTTCTGCCTACAGAAGACAACCACACCAGCAAGGAAAAGGTATGCAAGGCGGACATTGAAAGTCTCCTTGCATTGCTGAAGAAGATGACGGACAATTTGGAAAGTACTATAAAAACGTTGAGTTGTGAATTTTAGGAGTGAAAAATGGAGAATGTTCAAGTTGCGCTTCTGATGGGAAGCAATTCGGATTTGCCAAAGTTGCAGGGCTGCATTGACACGCTGAAGGCGCTGGGGATAGGCTGCGAGGTGCGCATCATGTCCGCCCACCGTACGCCAGACGAGGTGGCCTCCTTTGTAGAGGCGGCGCCTGCTCGTGGTATCAAGGTGTTCATTGCCGCCGCTGGCGGTGCGGCGCATCTGGCTGGTGCCGTGGCGGCGCGTACGATTCTGCCCGTGATTGGCATTCCAGTGGAAGGTGGCGCATTGAATGGACTGGATGCATTGCTGTCCACCGTGCAGATGCCTGGCGGCATACCTGTGGCGACTGTGGGCATCGGCAGCGGAGGCGCCACAAACGCCGCTCTGCTGGCTGCGCAAATTGTTGCATTGACGGATGCAGGCGTCGCCGAGGCAATCAAGGCGGACCGCCAGAAGCGTCGCGAAAAAGTCCTCAAGGCTGATGCTGAAATACAGGCAAACGCATAAACTTGAGGTGAAATCAAAACTTTTTTTATCCACAGATTATCGCAGATTATCACTGATTGCGATTTTGATACATTAATTTCAATTGAAATTAAACTAATCTGTGTAAATCTGTGCAAATCTGTGGATAAAATTGTATTGAAATTGGCTCACTTTAAAGAAAAAAGTTTTTGGCCCCTTCACTCCTTGTTTCTTCATGGCAGACAAGGAGATAGAGCAAATAGCAAGATATAAATATTATAGCACGATTAAAGTATTCTCATTTGCCTTTTTTCATTATATAATTACACGCAAAAGAGAAATGGTTGTGTAATTAGGCAGCAGTTTTTAACAATGCTCTTGTTCCCAAGAGTAGAGCTTTGGGGAAAATTATGGGACTTATGGTATTTTCCCTCATAAGTTCTCAAGAACAGTCTCTTTTGGTGGAGTGGTGTGTTAAAAAGTGTTTGTGAAAAGTGAGGGCTTCAGTAAAGAGGAAAGTAGGCAATGAGAAAGCAAACTACATTTATAAGCAGAAAAGCAATTCATTATTTTACACTTATAGAATTGCTTGTTGTTATTGCGATAATCGCGATATTGGCGGCGATGTTGCTGCCTGCGTTGAGCAGTGCCAGGGAATCTGCCAGGAAGATACAGTGTACCAACAATCTCAAGCAATTGTTCCTTGCTGTGGCGTTGTACTGTGACAGCTATGATGTGCAGCGTATACCGAACCGCATGATGGCAGAAAGCTCTGCAAAGGTTCCCATGGCGCTTGCGGATACATGGCATGTCCTTCTTATAAAGACAGACTACATTGAGCCTGGACCAGGCAGTTCCAAGAACGAGGAAGAGCCAGCTAACACGCCGAAGATGCTTATTTGCCCGTCATTTCGTCCCAAGGAGGCCATTAGCGGCTATGATCGCGGCTGGGCCGCCACAAAGTCCACTGACTATTATATAAACTCCTATTTTTCCACTGGTTACCCTAGTGCCTACACAATGCCGAATGAAACAGTTGAGAATCCCAGCAAGACAATGTATTTTGCTGATTTCAGCAATGGTAATAATGGCGCGAAGGTGGGAGCGTCCGATGGATGGTACAAACAGATTCTAAGCAGGCACATGAAGGGCGCTAATTTTATGTTAATGGACGGGCATGTGCAATTTGTCCAGGAACGTCGCATACCATATACCAACAACGCCAATGCTCCAGGCGGTGGTACTTGCACAGAACCAAACAAGACCATATTCTGGAGCTACAAGGGCGTAGCACCTTTCAAGGAATGGGATTTTTAGGCCAGGGAAGGCGAAATGAAGAATCTGGAGTTGTCCAGTATAGACAGGAATTTCTGCGCAGGTGGAAGCGCAGGGGATAGGTTTTCATATCACGATGTGCTTCATGCCCCATTTGAGCTGGAGGGATTTGCCTGGCGTCACGTCAATCGTGAACCTTATTATCGTCTGCCAGAGTCATTCACGAAAAAGGACATTAATCCTGGTGCCTTGCAATTGGCGCACCATACGGCTGGAGCCTGTGTCCGTTTCAGGAGCAATTCAACTGAAATTGCCATAAGGGCAAAGTTGGATTGGGCAATGGAAATGAAATTTCGCACGGATCGGCGCGGCTTTGACTGCTATGTGCGCAATGCGGCGGGGGAGATGGTGTTTCATCGACCTGTGCAGCCTTCGCCCCAGGACATGGATGTGGATATTAGCTGCGGTTTCAATCCCTCGGGTGAAATGCGCGAATGGCTGATCAACCTTCCGCTTTATGGTGGCGTGTCGAAAATGGAGATTGGAGTTGTGCCTGGCGCGGAATTGCTGGCGCCACCAGCCCATAAGGTGAAATGTCCCATACTGTTCTATGGCTCCTCCATAACACAGGGAGGATGTGCCTCCCGACCAGGAAATGGGTATGCATCCATGTTATGCAGAAAGCTGGATGCCGAGCAGATCAACCTTGGCTTTTCAGGTTGCGCCCTTGGCGAAATAGCTTTGGCTGAGGCAATTGGCGAGCTGGAACTTTCCGCGCTGGTCATTGACTACGACCACAATGCACCGACAGAAGAGCATCTCGCCGCAACCCACGAGCCTTTCTTTCAGGCAATACGCCGTAAACAGGCTGATTTGCCCATCATAATAATGTCCCGCTGCGATTTTTATGCGTCTGAGGAATCCATTCTAAAGCGGCGTGAGATAATCCGTGCGACTTATGAAAACGCATGTCGAAAGGGCGATGCGAAAGTCTGGTTTATTGACGGTGAGACACTGTTCGGCACGGATATGCGAGACGCCTGCCGTGTGGACTGCAACCATCCCAACGATTTGGGTTTCTATCGTATGTACGAGCATGTTCTGCCGGTCCTCCAGGAGGCGTTGTCCTGAATTGGTATTTCTTTAATGTTGTTTTGATGTAAGGAGCCTTGGTTTTATGAGAAATGTGGCCATTCTTCTGTTTTGTCTTTTGTCATTGTCGCCACTTTGGGCTGCGGAGACACTTGTTAAAATACCATTTAAACAGGATCCTCCTATAATTGTGGACGGCAATCTGGAGGACTGGAATGATGTGCCAGCTCGCATTAAGCTGAATGGGCGTGATCACTCGCTGAAATCCGGTAAGCAGGCTGCCGCCGTTGACGAAAAGGACATGTCAGCCGAGCTGGCATTCTGCTGGAAGCCAATCGGAATGTATATGGCTGCAAAAGTCAAGGATGACAAGCTGGTGTGGAAGGGAAATGGAATGGAAGTCTTCAATGGCGATCATGTTGAATTGTTCATTGACATGATTCCAAATGAGAAGGGCGATGGACCCAAATTCGGCAAGAGGCAGTTTCAGCTAGGCATTGGACCTGGTGATTTCGGCATGAACAAGGCGGAAATTGCCGTGGCGCATCCAAGAGGAGTGCTCTTGTCACAAAAGGCTGTTTGCGCGTCGGAAAAGACAGAGGATGGCTGGAATCTAGAGGCCTTCATTCCCTGGAGTGATTTGGATGCGGGGACGCTCAAGGGCAACGAAGTCATAGGCTTTACCGCATGGCTCAGCGACACTGATGCAGATACAGGAAGCACCACTGCTCCAGACTGCATTCTGACAACAGGCAAGCCTGATGCCGCCTTCAGGATGCGTTCCGATTTGGAGTTGGCCGTGTTCACTGATTCAAACGGAAAGCATACAGCTGTCATTGCACGTGCGAAAAGCGTTCCCATTGCAGACACGCTTAGTGTGGAGCCTGGAAAACCTCAGCAGCTCTCATTTGCGATAACCGCAATACCTGGGTATTTGACGCCTGTTCTTCGGCTTAATGCAAACATAAAGACCAGCCATGTCTTCAGCGGATATGCCCGTGTCATGCAGATTCGCGTGAATGGAAGAGAACTGGACAACTATAACCTGCTTGCGCCTGAAAATGAATTTCGGACAAAGAACGGGGAGAAAGGCACGATTTATCAGGCGGGGCATGGCTTCCTCCTGCCATACACAAATGATGGCAAAGCTGGCAACGTTTCTGCGAATACTCTGCGTTTTTTCGCAAATCATTACAACATGCATGATTTCGCGCTTGATTTAAGCGGTCTGCTCAAGCCTGGCGAAAATACGATTGAGTTCCGCAATACATTGGATCCGAAATACGCCAAACAACTGGAAGCCGAAGGCATCAGGGTCACCTTTGAGGCAGTGGAAAAGAAAGCGGCAAGGAAGGGTGCTCCCACTGGAAAACTGCCATTCATCAGGCTGAAACCGCAAATTCCAATGTCTGGCGAGATTGCAGAAAAAGATGCCAGATTTGACATAAGGCAGAAGAATGCCGCCTATGTGGTGGCTAGCCGCTTTTCAACGCCTGACGGCAAGTGGGCTACTGGCTCTAACCAGTACTTCAGGCATGAACGGACTGTGGAGCGGAGGGCGGAAATCTGGGAAATCACGGATGCATTCACCAATCTTACGCAGGAAAATCTTCCTTTGATTCAGGAGCATCAGATTGCTGCTGATGGGAAGGACATCGTCATGCAACTATGCGGAATAGAGGCGACAGACGGAAGAAACATTCGCCGTTCGCTGGGCAACTACTCTGTTTTTGTGGGTAGCAAAAATGGAGGCGGCGTGGGGCTTTATGCAGTAAATCCCGAATT
>JAEEGL015754939.1_pt1 | contig 14320 bp, 10 predicted proteins | sample 9134231 | NCBI WGS metagenome assembly JAEEGL01 (sample SAMN16246548, study PRJNA631951) | gut metagenome | biome: gut microbiome; feature: rumen; material: fiber-attached | host: Bos | place: Iran: Karaj | collected 2018-10 | reverse complement strand
GGGCATGTTGCTCACGCGTTACGCACCCTTCCGCCGGTCGCCGCCAGGTATTGCTACCCGCGCTGCCCCGCGACTTGCATGTGTTAAGCCTGCCGCTAGCGTTCATCCTGAGCCAGGATCAAACTCTTCTTTGTATAATTTCTATAACTCTAGTCTGTCCTGACGCTTCTTTTCAAAGAAATCAACGCTCTCGATTCTCTAATTTTTCTCGGTACTTGCTTGTACTTCCTTCAGTCTTTTCAATGAACTTGGTTGAAAAATCCCGCTCGTTATCGTCAAGCGGGATTGCAAAGGTACGGATATTTTTCAAACCACCAAAATTTTTTAAACTTTTTTCTTCAGATTCGCCTTTATGCGGGCATCCAGTTCCCAGGTGCGGATACGGTCCTTATAGGCATTATTGGCGTTAACGCGCTCTATTTCAAGTGCTGCGTCGGAATTGCCCTCCCAGCGGCGGCAATTGTACAGGACATCGTAAATTCTTCCTATCTGATACTCCCTGCTGACACGCAGGCCGACGGCATAGTCCTCGCCGTACTTGGTCGTAGGGAAATTGAATGTCCGAAGCAAGGGAACATAAAAACCGCGGGGAGCACCGAGGCCGTTGATGCGCAAGGCATTGTTCCGTCCGTTCTCCGGGGTCCACTCGCGATGGTCGATGACGCCCGGCGGCAGAGGATTACCGTCGAAATCCGTCATCCGGTACGTGCCTACAACCATCGCACAGTTCTGGTCGTGAAATGCATCAACCATCTTCTGCACGGTATTCTCATCATAATAGGTATCGTCCGAGTCGAGCTGGAGCGCGAACCTTCCGCAGAGCGGATGGTGGAGGGCGGCGTTCCAGTTGCCGCCTATCGCGTGCCATGTCGTATCCTGGGCGATGTACACAAGCCGGGGGTCATCGATGAAACCTTTGATCACATCGACGGTGCCGTCCGTGGAATTGTCGTCGACGACGATGACATTGTACTTGAATGCAGTGCGCTGGGACAGGGCGGAGCGGATGGCATCGCCGACCGTTCGCACGCGGTTCTTGCAAGGGATGACCACCGAGGCTTCGAACTCGAAATCGCCCGAATCGAAGGAAACAGGCTTGAAAACAGGGGCCAGCCAGCCTCCGATAGCCTTGAGATGCTCAGTACAGGCCTGCTCCATCTCTATCTGCACGGCGCGGTTCTTCGGATCGACATAGTCGAACTGCTTCTCACCCGACTTGCGCAGGTCAGTCTCCACCTCATAATAAAGGAATTCGGGAACATGTACGAGACTCCCCTTCTGTGACACTTTCAGCCTGAGGTCATAGAGTCCGGCGAAACCGTACTCTACGGACATCCTTCCCGCCGCCTCCTTCAGCGCGGAGGTACGGTATAGGAGGGCACCACCGAAATCGAAATCGTCCCGAAGGGCTCCCGGCTGGCAGTCGATGACCGGCGCCTGCTTGAGGACGCCGCCGGTCATCGCGAAATGGTCGGCATACACCATCGCCGCCCCGGTATCGTCCGCGACGAAGAGCATCCGCTCCAGGGCGAAATGCACCAGGGAAAGTTCTGTCGGCTTTATATAAAGCAGGGTGAACTCCGCAGAAGCCTCGGATGCAATCCGCTTCAGCGTGGAAGTGGAACGGAGAGGAGAATCGGAATCAAGGAAAGTCACGGAAGAGACGGAGGGCTCTGCGGAGAGGTTGGCGCGCGTCGCGCAGGCGACCTCGGGAGCGCAGGAAGAGATGAAGCAATCTATCCTTTTCATATCAAATAATTGGTTGCAAGGACAAAGATAACTTATTTTTCCTATATTTGTAGAAGAACAGAACGGGAGAAAGAAGATGGACAGGAAAGTCGTAATAATACCCACTTACAACGAGAAGGAGAATATCGAGAGGATCATCAGGAAGGTCTTTTCGCTGGACGGTGGCTATCATATCCTCGTCATAGAGGACGGCTCGCCCGACGGTACGGGAGCGATCGTGAAAGGACTGAGGGCGGAGTTCCCCGACAGGCTCTTCATGATTGAAAGGACCGGGAAACAGGGCCTGGGCACCGCATACATCACGGGATTCAAATGGTCAGTGGAGCACGGCTACGACTACATCTTCGAGATGGACGCCGACTTCTCGCACAATCCCGACGACCTTCCCCTCCTGTACAAGGCCTGCGCCGAGGAAGGCGCCGACCTCGCCATCGGTTCGCGCTACTGCAACGGCATCAGCGTCATCAACTGGCCGATCGGACGCGTGATAATGTCGTATTATGCTTCCGTCTATGTACGCACGATCCTTGGCATGAAGGTTTACGACACCACTGCAGGATTCAAGTGCTACCGCCGCAAGGTCCTGGAAGCCATAGACCTCGACAAGGTCCGTATGAAGGGCTACGGTTTCCAGATAGAGATGAAATACACGACCTACAAGCTGGGGTTCAGCATCAAGGAAGTCCCCATCATCTTCGTGGACCGCAAGGAAGGCACGTCGAAGATGTCGAGCGGCATCTTCGGCGAAGCATTCTGGGGTGTCATCAAACTGAAATTCAGAAAAATACGTCCAAGGGGCTAACGCTTCACCAGGCGGAGCGATATCCTCTTCCTCTCCAGGTCGACATCAAGCACCGACACGGTTACGCGCTGATGCAGCTTCAGTATCTTCGAAGGCTCGGCGTGGCCCTTTGCACCCATCTGCGAAACGTGGATGAGGCCGTTCTCGTGCAGGCCTATATCCACGAACGCCCCGAAATTGGTGATGTTCGTAACGATGCCCGGAAGCTCCATCCCCGGAAAAAGGTCCTCCAGGTCGTGTACGTCCTGTGAGAATTCAAATTCCGACGCGCTCTCGCGCGGGTCACGGCCCGGCTTGACAAGCTCCTTGAGTATGTCATTTATCGTGGGAAGCCCGAAATCGCCCTCCACATACTTCGCAGGCTCTATCCTGGCGCAGAGGTCGGCGTGCCCGACAAGCTCCCCCGTTCTCACGCCCAGATCCCCGGCCATCCTGTCCACGATGTGATAGCACTCGGGGTGCACTGCGGAATTATCCAGAGGATTGGCCGCATCGGGAATACGGAGGAAACCCGCGCACTGCTCGAAAGCCTTCGCGCCCAGGCGCGGGACCTTCATCAACTCGGCACGCGACCTGAACCCGCCGGACGATGTGCGGTAAGCGACGATCTTCTCTGCCAGCGACGGACCGATGCCGGCGACATAGCCGAGCAGGTACGGGCTGGCGGTATTCAGGTTGACGCCAACGCTGTTGACGCACATTTCCACTGTATAATCCAGCTTCTCCCGGAGGAGATTCTGGTCCACGTCGTGCTGGTACTGCCCGACTCCAAGGGACTTGGGATCTATCTTCACCAGCTCGGCGAGAGGATCCATCAGGCGGCGGCCGATGGACACGGCGCCGCGCACGGTTACATCCTCGTCGGGAAACTCCTTCCGCGCCACCTCGGAAGCGGAATAGATCGACGCCCCGTCCTCGCTGACCGTCCAGACCTTGCAGCCGTCGGGAAGCCGGACCTTCTTCATGAAGTCCTCCGTCTCGCGGCTGGCGGTGCCGTTGCCGATGGCGACAGCCTCGATACCGTACTTTTCAATCATCGAAGATACCGCGATGATGGACTTGACCTTCTCATTCTGGGGAGGATGGGGGAAGATGATCTCATGGTGCAGGAGGTTCCCCTGCTCATCAAGGCAGACAGTCTTGCATCCGTTGCGGAAACCGGGGTCTATTGCCAGGGTGCGCTTCTGCCCCAAGGGGGGTGAAAGAAGCAATTGTTTGAGGTTCTCCCCGAAGACCTCAATCGATTCAATGTCAGCCTTTTGCTTCGCTTCCTTGATGATTTCGTTGGAAATGGAAGGGTCAAGAAGGCGCTTGAACGCATCTTCCACGGCAGCGCGTATCTGCTCCGCGAGCAGCTTCGAAGGATATGAATGTTCCTGGCAGAAATCGTAGTACAGCTTGTTGGAACATTTCTCCGGATCGGCATCGATTGAAACGCTCAGGAAGCCCTCATTCTCCGCGCGCAGCATGGCAAGGAGGTTGTGCGAAGGTATGCGCGACACAGGCATCGAGAAATTGAAATAGCTGCGGTATTTGGCTGCCTCGGGATTGCCCTGCGCGGCCTTGGTGGCCTTGGAACACACCCTGCGGGTACGGTAGATGCCGCGCAGGGTCTCACGCACCGAAGCCGTCTCACTGAGGCGCTCGGCAATGATGTCCCTTGCCCCCGCGAGGGCGTCCTCGACCGTCGCGACCTTGTCGCCCAGGTACTTGCGCGCCTCGGCGGCCGGGTCATTCACTCCCTTGACGCCGAACATCCGTTCGGCCAGGGGCTCCAGCCCCGCCTCGCGCGCCACGGTTGCCCGCGTCCTGCGCTTCGGCCTGTAAGGCAGATAAAGGTCCTCCAGCTCGCTGGACACCACGCAAGAGTCTATCTTCGCACGGAGTTCAGGGGTCATTTTACCAAGACCCTCTATCGTCTCGATGACAGTGGCCTTGCGCTTCTCCATCTCCTCGAACACGTCGGTCCAATGGCGCACGGACGCCACTTCCAGGTCGTCCATGCCGCCGGTCCTCTCCTTGCGGTAACGGCTGATGAAGGGAATCGTGTCGCCGTCGGCAAACATCTGTACGCAGTTCTCCACCTGCCATGACTTGAGCCCGAGCATGGAGGCTATGTGATTGATATATAAGTCTTTCATCAGTCTTGAGAGATTTCCTTGAGTTCTGTCCTGTAGGCAGACATGATGCGGGACTTGGACAGGAAGCCCACATAGACCATATCGGAATCCACGACAGGAAGACGCCAGGCGCGTGTACGGTCGAACTTCTCCATCACGCTGTCCATCCTCTCGTCCAGAAACACTATTGCCGGAGGCACTTCCATGAAGTCACTGACGTGCAAGCGGTCATACTTGTCGGTCTCGAACATCAGCTTGCGCATCTGGTCCATCTCGACGATGCCCTTGAGATGCTGCCTGGCATCGAGGACCGCGAAGACCTGCGCGTCGCTGGCGGATATGACCTCGACGAACTGCCTGAGCGTATCGTTCATCCTGACCCTCGGGTATTTGTCCCTGACCAGGTCGGAGGTCTTCAGGAGCGTCAGCACCGCCTGGTCGTTGTCATGCGTGAGCAGCTCTCCCGACTGGGCTATGCGCTTGGTGTAAATGGAATACTTTTCTACCAGACGTATGGAGCCGAACGAGAATGCGGACGCGATGATGAGAGGCAGGAACAGCTCGTACCCGCCGGATATCTCCGCGATAAGGAAGATGGCGGTCATCGGAGCCTGCATTACGCCCGCCATCAGCGCCGCCATTCCCACCAGTACGAAATTCTGCTCGGGCACCGAGATGCCCGCCCCTCCCAGCACGAGGTTGATCACCCTGGCCACGACGAACCCAGCGATGGCACCGACGAACAGCGTAGGGCCGAAGGTTCCGCCCACTCCCCCGCCGGCATTGGTAAGGGTCATCGAAAACACCTTGAGCAGCATGATGAGCAGGAAGAACAGAGGAATCCCCCATTTCGAGCGGAGCATGAAGCCCAGCGGAGTGTTGCCCTCCAGCTCGATGGTACCGCCATTCAGGAGGACACCGAGAGAATCGTAGCCCTCCCCGTACAGAGGCGGAAAGAGGAATATGAGCAGTCCCAGGGCAAGGGCACACCAGCCCCATCGGGCATAGCGGTTCGACACCTTCCCGAACCTGTCCTCGAGCCACAGCGTAACCCTGATGAAGTACAGCGACACAGCCCCGCAGACAAGGCCAAGAAGTATGTAGAACGGGATATTGCCCATCGAGAAAGGCGTGAGCGTACACTGGAAAGGCAGCGAATCGCCCAGGAAAATGTAAGAGACGACGGCAGCGGACACGGTGGAGAGCAGCAGGGGCATCATCGAGTTCATCGAGATGTTGAAGAGCAGGATCTCCAGGGTGAAAAGGACTCCGGCCAGAGGGGCCTTGAAGATGCCGGCGATGGCCCCGGCGGCGCCGCAGCCGATAAGGATGGTCATGCCGCGGTGTGACATCCCGGCATAGCGGGCGAAATTGGAACCGATGGCCGCACCGGTATAAACGATAGGGGCCTCTGCTCCGACCGAACCTCCGAAGCCTATCGTGACGGAACTGGTCAGAATAGAGGACCACATGTTGTGGGGCTTGATCCTGGATTCGTTCTGCGATACGGCCTGAAGCACCTTGGTCACGCCATGGCTGATGTTGTCCTTCACGACGAACTTCAGCAGCAGCAGAGAGATGAGCATTCCTATACCGGGCAGCACCAGGTAAAGGAGAGCATGGGTGGAACCGGCCATGGCAGAGGCCAGGAGATGCTGTACGAGGTGTATCAGCTTGATGAGGATGACCGCCGCAGCACCGCTGGCGATACCCACCAGCAGGGACATTATCAGGAGTTTGTTGCGCTCCTGAAGGTTTCTGAACAGATGCAGCAGTTTCCTCATCGAAGGATGGAATTAAAAAAGGCCGTCCCTTACCGGGACGACCGCATTGTCATTGATTGTTTCAGGCGTCAGCGTCGGAAGCGTCGTCGTCCCCTCCGTACTGGGAGATGTTGTCGTCGGGCAGCGTCTCGCCGTCGGAGCCGGAACCGGCCGAAGTGCCGGCCACCTGCTCGGTCTCGGCCTCCTCCTCCCCTTCGAGCCAGCGCTCGATGTCGTCGAGGTCGTCGGTCTTCACCTTGATCTTGACAAGGTATATGGAATCGGGTGTCTCGACGGTCACGGCATAGAACGGCGTACCGTCGGGCTTTGTATACTTGGTAAGGTCACCGAGATAGTCGTTGAAGCCCTTGGGGTACTTCTCCGCAAAGATGGCGGCAAGCTCCTCGGACATGTTCTCATAGCTGACTACGTGTCTTTTTCTGGTATCTATCTTCATTTCAGTGCTTGGTTAAGGCGCCCTGACGCATTTATGATTCTACTTGCAATATTAAGCGAAAATTCTGAAAGTAGATGATACTATCTCACTTTTTTTTGAAAAAAAAGGACTTCTGGGCCCTTTTGCGCTCAGGATCGCGTTCCACGAACACCGGCTTCATGGTTCTCGGGTCGAGTCCGGTGTAGAACATCACCGAAGAAGTGGTCATCGGAGTGGGCATGAAATCCTGCACCTGGTCCATCCAGATGCCCTTCAGGGCGGGATTGCGGGAGAGGTTCTCCATGTCCTTCATCGTGCATCCCGGATGGGACGAGATGAAGTACGGGACAATGCCGGTCTTCATCCCCGCTTTGGAAGTTATCTTGTCGAACTCCTGGCGGAGCCTGACGAAAAGCCTGAAGGAAGGCTTGGCCATATAGTCCAGCACCTTGTCCTCGGTGTGCTCCGGGGCGACCTTGAGGCGCCCGGAAGTATGGTGGAGTACCAGCTCCCTGAGATAAGGGTAAGAAGTGTCGTCCACGAATCCGTTTTCGTCGAGGAAGAGGTCATATCGGATGCCGCTGCCGATGTACGCATGCCTGATGCCCTTGATGGACATGACCCTGTCGTAAAGACCCAGGACGCGGGCATGGGAACGGTCGAGGTTGGGGCATGGCTTCGGGAAAAGGCAGGACTTGCGCCTGCATTTCGCGCAGAGTGACTTGTCCTTCCCTCCCATTCCGTACATGTTTGCCGTGGGGGCGCCGAGGTCGGAAATGTTGCCCGTGAACCCCGGAAGCGACAGCAGGCCCTTGGCTTCCTTGCAGATGGATGCCTCCGAACGGGTCTGAATGAACTTGCCCTGATGCGCCGCGATGGTGCAGAAGTTACACCCTCCGAAACATCCCCGGTGAGTATTGATCGAGAACTTGATCATGTCGTAGGCGGGGATGCGCTTGTCCTTGTACCGGGGGTGCGGCAGTTTCGTGAAAGGAAGGTCCCAGAACGAATCCATCTCCTGCTCGGTCGCCGGCGGATACGGCGGGTTCACCTGCACGTATCCGTCCCCGACAGGCTCGACGATGGTATCCGGGTGGAGCATGTTGGCGTGGGTCTCGATGAGATGGAAATTCTCGGCAAAGGCCCGTTTGTCGGCACAGCACTCTTCATACGAGTGCAGGACCAGGGTGCCTTCGGCCTGTTTCGGCTTGCCCGTCATGAAGAAGCCTAACTGAGGTATCTTCCTGATATCACGGAGGTTACGGCCTGCCTCGATGGCCCGCGTGAGCTCGAGCATCGGCCGCTCCCCCATCCCGTAGCACAGCCAGTCTGCCCGGCTGTCCACCAGTATCGAAGGGAAGAGACGGTCCTTCCAGTAGTCGTAATGCGTGACGCGCCTGAGCGAAGCCTCGATGCCTCCAATGACTACCGTCACGTCCGGAAAGAGGTCCTTCAATATGCGGGAATACACCGTTACGGCATAGTCCGGACGCTGTCCGAACTTGCCGTCAGGGGTATATGCATCGTCGTGACGGAGGCGCTTTCCGGCCGTGTAATGGTTCACCATGGAATCCATCGCGCCGGAGTTGACGCCGAAGTACAGGCGGGGCGCGCCGAGCTTCCTGAAATCGCGCAGGTCGTCCCGCCAGTTCGGCTGGGGGACGACCGCTATGCGATAGCCAAACTTCTGCAGGTACCGCGCGATGCAGGCAGTACCGAAACTCGGATGGTCCACGAAAGCATCACCCGTAAACAGGATGACGTCTATGTAGTCCCATCCGAGACGCTCCACCTCCTTGACGGAGGTCGGTATCATGTAATTCCCAGGCATCACATCCTGTCGGGAAGGCTGAATCCGAGTATGTCGGTGGCCTTGACGAGGACGGACGCGAGGGTCTTGATGAGGACGAGCCTCATCTGCAGCAGGGCTGCATCCTCCTCGCGAAGGATAGGAGTATCATGGTAATACTGGTTGAACTCCTTCGCCAGCTCGTAGGCATAGTTGGCGATGACGGCAGGCGAAAGCGCGGCAGCCGCTTCAGCAACTTTCTGCGGGTAGGTGTTGAGCAATTTCACCAGACGCACCTCCTTCGGGCTCAGCTCCACGTCGGGAGCGAGGCCGTCGGCGCTGCACGACAGGCCGCGCTCCACCGCCTTGCGGAGGATGCTGCATATGCGTGCGTGCGTATACTGGATGAACGGGCCGGTATTGCCGTTGAAATCAATGGACTCCTTGGGGTTGAAGAGCATCTTGCGCTTCGGGTCCACCTTGATGATGAAGTACTTGAGCGCACCGAGGCCGATCATGCGGTAAAGCCTCTCCTTCTCCCCTTCCCCGAGGCCTTCGAGCTTGCCGGACTCCTCGGAAGTGGCCTTTGCCTCCTCGTACATCTTCTCGATGAGGTCGTCGGCATCGACCACGGTACCCTCGCGCGACTTCATCTTGCCCTCCGGCAGCTCCACCATTCCGTAGGAGAGATGGTAGATGCGGTCGGCCCACTCGAAGCCGAGCTTGCCGAGGATGAGCTTGAGAACGGCGAAATGGTAGTTCTGCTCGTCACCCACGACATACACGTGAGAGTCGAGATGGTCCTCGGAGAAGCGCCTTTCGGCAGTTCCGAGGTCCTGGGTGATATAGACGGAGGTTCCGTCCGAACGGAGGACGAGCTTGCGGTCAAGGCCGTCGGCGGTAAGGTCGCACCACACCGACCCGTCGGGGTCGCGGACGAACGCTCCGTTCTCCAGGCCCTTGTAAACCAATTCCTTACCCAGAAGGTAAGTATCGTGCTCGTAATAAACCTTGTCGAATGAGATGCCGAGCGCCCTGTAGGTCTGGTCGAAGCCGTCGAAGACCCAGCCGTTCATCATGGACCAGAGGTCGCGTACCTCCTTGTCGTCCTGCTCCCACTTTACGAGCATCTCGTGGACGGCCTTCATGCAGGGAGCTTCCTTCTTGGCCTGCTCCTCGTCCATGCCTGCGGCAACGAGCTCCTTGACCTCGCGGTTCAGGATGTTGTTGAACTCGACGTAGCAGTCACCCACAAGGTGGTCGCCCTTCTTTCCCGTGCTCTCCGGCGTGGCGCCGTTGAAGGATTGCTGCCATGCGTACATCGACTTGCAAATGTGCACTCCGCGGTCGTTGACGAGCGTCACCTTGATGACGTTGTTGCCGGCGGCCTTGAGAAGGCGCGACACGGAATCACCGAGGAGATTGTTGCGGATATGACCGAGGTGAAGGGGCTTGTTGGTATTGGGCGAAGAGAACTCCACCATGATGTTCTTCCCCGTGGAGGGAAGGAGGCCGAAGCCGGGATCGGAGGCGATGGAGACGAAAAGCTCGTTCCACCAAAGCTGCGACAGGCTTATGTTCAGGAAGCCCTTGACGACGTTGAAGCCGCTGATCTCGGGGACATTGTCCTTGAACCATCCGCCGATGGCGGCGCCGGTATTGTCGGGCGAGGAATGCGAAATACGGAGCAGGGGGAACACCACGAGCGTGAAATCCCCCTCGAACTCCTTCCTGGTAACCTGAACCTGGAGACTGGATGCCTCCACGTCGGCGTTGTAGAGTGCCTTGATGGCCTGTACGGCCTTTCCGGCTATGAAGGATTCGGGTGTCATCAGCCGAGATATGTTTTCAGGAGTTTGCTTGCACTGGGTTTCTTGAGCTTGCGTATGGCCTTCTCCTTGATCTGGCGCACGCGCTCCCGGGTGAGGTCGAGCCTTTCGCCGATCTCCTCGAGGGTCATCTCCTGGCAGCCGATGCCGAAGAAGCTCTTGATGATCTCACGCTCGCGGGGGGTGAGGATCTGGAGGGCGCGGTCGATCTCGGTGCTGAGGGACTCGCTGACAAGGCCGCGGTCAGCCGACGGGGAATCGTCGTTGGGCAGGACGTCCAGCAGGCTGTTGTCCTCGCCCTCGACGAACGGAGCGTCCACGGAAACGTGACGGCCGGAAACCCGCAGGGTATCGGCGATCTTGTCCTTGGGGACCTCTATCATTTCGGCGAGCTCCTCGTTGGAGGGCTGGCGCTCGTTCTCCTGCTCGAACTTGCCCAGAGCCTTGTTGATCTTGTTGAGCGAGCCGACCTGGTTCAGCGGGAGGCGGACGATGCGCGACTGCTCCGCAAGGGCCTGGAGGATGGACTGGCGTATCCACCACACAGCATAGGAGATGAACTTGAAGCCCCTTGTCTCGTCGAACTTCTCGGCAGCCTTGATGAGGCCGAGGTTCCCTTCGTTGATGAGGTCGGGAAGGCTGAGGCCCTGGTTCTGGTACTGCTTTGCGACGGAAACGACGAAGCGGAGGTTGGCACGGGTAAGCTTCTCAAGTGCTACCTGGTCGCCCTGGCGGATGCGCTGGGCGAGCTCGACTTCCTCTTCGGGGGACACCAGCTCCTCGCGGCCGATCTCCTGGAGATACTTGTCCAGGGACGCGCTCTCGCGGTTGGTGATGGATTTAGTGATCTTTAACTGTCTCATATACGGTTTTAAAAAATTGTCGCGCCCCCGAAGCGGGAGCGCGACAATGTCACGGCCTCACTATCGGGTCTATTCCTTGCCGAAACCGAAGTAGGAGGACTTGCCGTAAGCGGTAACGCCTTCGATGTAAACCGCCCTTCTGGACTTCTTCGCGATCTCGACAACGTCTTCGGGCTTGCTGACGGCCTGGTCGTTCACATACAGGATGACGAAGCCTTCGGACGCGCCCGCGTCAAGGAGTTTCCCGCTGCCGACGGATACGATCTCAACGCCGTTCTTTAGTCCGAGCCTGTCAAGGGTCTCCTTGGGAGCCTTGCGGATCTTGGAGCCGTAGAACGCCACCGAACCGTCTTCGGAGACAGTGCCGGTCTCTTCGACCGTACCCTGGAACTCTACCGGGATATCCCTTTCATTGCCGTTGCGGATGATGGAAAGGGTGGCCTTGTCGCCCGGACGGTAACCGTTGACCTTTTCCTGTACGAAAGACATGCTGGTGACCTTGGCACCGTCGATGGCGACGAGTACGTCACCCTTCCTGAGACCGGCCTTGTCAGATGTGCTTCCGGCGGAAACCTCCTCAATATATACGCCGTCAAGCGAAGAAAGTTTCAATTCTTTCTGATCATCTTCGGTGACCTGGCGCATGGTTATGCCAAGGCGCGCGCGCTTGACGGAACCGAAATCGATGAGGTCGTCGACGATCTTGTGGACGATGTTGGACGGGACGGCGAAGGAATATCCTGCATAGGATCCAGTCTGGGAATAGATCATGGTGTTGATACCCACGAGCTCGCCGGCCTTGTTGACCAAAGCGCCGCCGGAGTTGCCGGGATTCACGACCGCATCGGTCTGGATGAAGGACTCGATCTGGATCTGAGGCTCCTGCGACTGGCCGCGCATCTGCCTGGGGTCAACCTGGGGGCTGCCGCCCATGGATGCGGTCGAGCGGCCCTTGGCGCTGACGATGCCGGCGGTGATGGTGCTGCGGAGGTTGTAGGGGCTGCCGATGGCGAGCACCCACTCACCGAGACGGAGCTTGTCGGAGTCGGCGAACGGAATGGTCGGGAGGCCTTCCGCCTCAATCTTGATGAGAGCCACGTCGGTGGCTTCATCGGTACCGATGACCTTCGCCTCGTAAGTCTTGTTGTTGTTCAGGACGACCTGGACCTCGGTGGCTCCGTTGACGACGTGGTTGTTGGTGACGATATAGCCGTCGGGACGGATGATAACACCGGAGCCGCTGCCCCTCTGCTCACGCTCCTGCGGCTGGCGGTTGTAACCGCCTCCGGGATAACCGAAGAAGAGCTCGAGGGGATCAATGTATTGCTGCTGCTGGACAGTGGTCTTGACGGTGACGGCTACATATACTACAGCGTCGACCGCGGACTCGGCAGCGTAGGTAAAATCGGGATAGTCGGTCTGCTCGAGATTGACCGTGCGATAGGAAGCGCCGTCGTATGAAACGGGCGCCGAAGCCTCGTCCGGAGCAGTGCTCCTGACAATGGCATAGGCTGTCAGTCCACTGACAAGGACGGACGCCAGAAGTGTCAATAAACCTTTTTTCATAATGAGTTATCCTTGTTACTTTATTATCACGTCAAAGCGAACGGACAAAATGTCAGTTTCGTCCGTCCGCAGAGTAAAAACTCAAAATATATGCCAAATTATTCCCGATTAATTCGTACATTTGTGGAGTAACAAAAGATTTTGTGTGTATGGAATTCAAAGTATCTAGCCAAGAACTGCTCAAGGGCATTTCGGACGTCTCGAAGGCCATCCCTTCCAAGTCCGCGCTCGCCATCCTGGAGAACTTCCTCTTTGTCCTCAACGGGAACATCCTGGAGATCACTGCCTCCGATTCCGAGCTGACGCTCCGCACCGACGTGGAGGTAGATTCCACTTCGGAAGAGGGCAGCATGGCAGTTCCCGCCCGTCATATCATCGACCTGCTCAAGGCCCTTCCCGACCAGCCCATAGCGATCAAGACCGTCAGCGACAGCTCGTTCGAGTGCCGCTGGTCCAGCGGCAATTCCGTCCTCCCCTATTTCCCGGCGGAGGATTACCCCGAGATCAAGGGTGCAGGCGAAGACGCGAAGACCGTCATTTTCCCGGCTCAGACCCTCGTTGACGGCATCAACGGCACCGTTTACGCCACGGCTGACGACGAGATGCGCCCGGTGATGAACGGCATCTACTTTGACATCGACACCGACGTCACCACCCTGGTGGCCTCCGACTCGCACAAGCTCATCTGCTACACCACCGACGACGTGAAGGCTTCCGACAAGCATTCATTCATCCTTCACAAGAAGCCCGCCACCGTGCTCAAGTCCATCATCAGCAAGGATATAGAGGAGGTAGAGGTGGCATTCGACTCCACCACTGTCGTCTTCAAGTTCGGCGCGACCATGATGGTCTGCCGCCTCATCGTTGGCAAATACCCCAAGTACCGCGACGTCATCCCCCAGAACAACGCAAACATCCTCAAGATCGGCCGCGTCCAGTTCCTCAACACAGTCCGCCGCGTGGCAGTCTGTGCCAACAAGGCGTCGAACCACGTCAAGTTCGACCTCAAGCCGGACCAGTTGGAGATTACCTCGCAGGACCTCGGTTTCGCCACCACGGCGTATGAGAAGGTTGCCTGCGACTACAGCGGAGCCGACCTCACGATAGGCTTCAAGTCACCTTTCCTCGTGGAGATCCTCTCCAACATGACCTGCGAGAACCTCGTGATGAAATTCGCCGACTCGCGCCGCGCAGCACTGATAGTCCCGGCCGAGGAAGAGGCGGAGAACGAGAAGATCTGCGGTATCATAATGCCTGTAGCGATTTAAGCGATCATTATGGAATTGAAACTCGACAGGCCGTTGCTCTTCTTCGACATCGAGAGCACCGGCCTGAATATTGCGACGGACGGAATCATTGAACTCAGCTTCGTCAAGGTGATGCCCGAGGGGGGCGAACCGCTG
>JAEEGL014220550.1_pt1 | contig 14320 bp, 13 predicted proteins | sample 9134231 | NCBI WGS metagenome assembly JAEEGL01 (sample SAMN16246548, study PRJNA631951) | gut metagenome | biome: gut microbiome; feature: rumen; material: fiber-attached | host: Bos | place: Iran: Karaj | collected 2018-10 | reverse complement strand
CTAATCAGGGCAAAACTGGATACCGTGATTTGTGTGGATGCCAACCAGGGCTGGAAAACCAGGGAAGAGGCCCTGGAGATGATATGCTGGCTTGCCGAGCGCAACGTCAGCTTCATAGAACAGCCGATGGCCAAGGAGAAACTGGACGATGCGGCCTGGATCACGGAGCGCAGTCCGCTGCCCGTCATAGCCGACGAGGCGTGCCAGCGGCTGGCCGACATCCCCCGGCTGAAAGGGGCATACGACGGCATCAATATCAAGCTGATGAAATGCACCGGTATGAGGGAGGCGCACCGCATGGCCGAGATGGCCCGCGGCCTGGGGATGGAGGTGATGCTGGGTTGTATGACAGAGACCTCCGTGGCGGTTTCTGCAGCGGCCCAGTTGAGTCCCGTGGCGCGCTGGGCCGACCTGGACGGCAACATACTCCTGTCCAACGACTGTTTCAGTGGTATGATACTCACAGATGGAAAAATTACTTTAAACGATAAACCGGGCATCGGAGTCGAGCCCGCTAAACCTTTTGAGGAGTTATGAAAAAAATCTTACTGACACTGACGATAGTTTTCGCGGCTCTGGCTGTCCGGGCGCAGGAGGCTGATACCACGCTTACCGCCCAGGGACAGGCAGTATCGGAAAAAGACACCACGGCAACCCCGACCTGGGATATGGAGGTGGCCTTTGCCGTGCGCGACACCTGCACCCTCTCTATGGATATCTATTTCCCCGACGACGATAAGCAGAAGCATCCCTGCGTACTGTTTGTCTATGGCGGCGGATTCATCCAGAACAACCAGAAGGAGATCTCCAACAGGCGCTTCTGCCGCCGTCTGGCCGATGCCGGATTCGTGGCTGTTGCAACCGATTACCGTCTGGGTCTGAAGGGAGTAAAGAACACCGGCCTGTTGACGATGGCCGAAAACCTGGACAAGGCGGTGAAACTCGCCACGGAGGATCTCTTCTCTGCCGTCCAGTATCTGGTAACGTACGCCGACGAGATGTGCATCGACCCTTCGCAGATAATACTTGCAGGCAGCAGTGCCGGAGCCATCACCGTGTTGCAGGCCGACTACGAACTGTGCAACCGCACCGCACTTGCGGCGGCGATGCCGTCCGGTTTCCGGTTTGCGGGAGTCATCTCCTTCTCCGGCGCCATTTTCTCCCGGAACGGAAAATGCAAATGGACTGCACAGCCTCCCGCACCGACTCTCTTTTTCCACGGGACTTCCGACGAACTTGTCACCTACGACAAGATACAGTTCTTCAATATGGGATTCTATGGGACCAGGTCACTCGTAGAGCGCTTCGAGAAATTTGACTATCCATATATGTGCATACGGTTTTCAAACCGTTACCACGAAGTTGCGGCCTTTATGAACATCTGCTTCAACCAGACCGTGGGGTTCATAGAGCAGTATGTATTCAACAGGAAAAACTGGCAGGTAGACATAACCGTCACCGACCCCGACTTTGACATCGCCAAGCCCTGGGCCTTCACCCCCAAGGACCTTTACAAGTAAGGTACTTCCCGTTTCCCGCTCCTTTCCCTGCGTTCACAGCTACTCGCACCTGAGGGCTTCCACCACGTTGATGCGGGCGGCACGGCGGGCGGGCAGGGTGCAGGCGGCGATGCCGGTGGCCAGGCTGATTGCCTGGGCCAGTAATATCCAGTCCCAGGGGACGGTAAATGAGGTGTGGGTTACCGCTGAGAGAATATTGCCGCAGAGTATCCCCAGCAGGGTTCCGGCAACGCATCCCGCTTCGCAGATAAGCAGTGCCTCGCACAGGAATCCGATCCTGATGTCGCCCCGCGTGGCCCCCACGGCCCTCCGGATGCCGACCTCCCTGGTGCGTTCCGCCACGCAGATCAGCATTATGTTGGCCAAGGCAACCGCCGCTCCGCAAAGGGTAAGCAGTCCGATGATGAGTGCGATGTATTTCAGGCTCCCTCCCAGCCGTTCGATTTCGCGCACGGCCGCACTCCCTTCTATGATTTCGAAGTCAGATTCTGCGCCCGGGGCGAGATGACGGATATTTCTCATCAGATGTTCTGCGCGGGCGACCGCCGCCCCGGAATCCATCTCCCGGGAGACGGCGATGTCGATGCTGAAACTGCTGTGCTCCCCTATGAGGGAACCCGAGGCAGAACACAGGGGAATGAACACTGTGTTGTCGGTGATGATTCCCAGCAGCGAAGACCGGTCTTTGATGATGCCCGCCACCAGGAATGTGTGCCCGCCGATGCAAATTTGCGAGCCGATGGCCCCGGACGGCCTGCTGCATATCTGCGAGGCGACTCTCTTGCCGATGACGCACTCGCTGCCAAGATGGCTGAACCCGCGTCCCTGTCCGATTTCCATTGCGTTACAGCCGAAATAATCCCCGTCGAAAGCTATGACGGTAGTCTGAGGAGCAAGCCTGCGGCCCCCGCTTTTGAGTTCGGTCAGCGGCGGCAGGCAGGTATAGACTGCACATCTGCCGGCGTCGAATGCGTCGGCAAACAGCATTGCCTCCACGCAACTGATCGTAGAAGAGCGCCCCCGTGCCTGGCTTTGGCGGGAGGCCTTGGCCGGAGCGATGCTGATGCGCTGGGCATCGGTGCCAAACGCATTTTCAAGCAGTGCGGCCAGCGAATCGATGGCTGTCTGGGCTCCCACCAGGCACGTGATGCCCAGGGTGACTATGACCACGGTCAAAAGAGAACGTACTTTGCTTGTCTTGATGTTGGAGGCCGCTGTGCTGACTGCATCGGCCAGATAAGAGAACACTCCCTTCAAATCTTTCGCCTTCATATCTCTGCAATATTTTAGATGTCCGAATATACGACTAAATCCGGACAGCTGCAAGAGAAATGGAAAAATCAGTCGAGAGAGTAGCGCATCTCGCCGTCCACGAAGGTGTTGTGGACTATGAAATTGTCGTCTATGAGGGCCACGTCGGCGGTGAACCCGGTTTCAATGCGGCCGATGTTCTTGTATCCGAGACTGTGTGCGGCGTTGAGGGCGCCGGCACGGACGGCTTCGCTCAGCGGCAGTCCGGTAATCTCAACCACGTTCTTGAGGGCGACGTTCATACGGAGCACGCTCCCTGCAAGGGCGGCATTCTCGCGGAGCCGCGCAGCCCCGCCGGAAACCATCACCGGCAGTCCTCCGAGGTCATATTCCCCGTCGGGCATTCCCGCGGCGCGCATTGCGTCGGTAATGAGTATCATATGGTCCACGCCCTTAACCTTGAACGCCAGTTTGATCATATTCGGACTGGAGTGCAGCGTGTCGCAGATCATCTCGGCAAACACATTGGTATGCAGCAGTCCGGCGCCCACCAGACCGATTTCGCGGTGGTGCAGGGGGGTCATCTGGTTGCAGAAATGGGTGAGGTTGCGCAACCCCTTGGCGTAGCAGCGCTTGAACTCGGCATACTTGGCTGCGCTGTGGGCGGCGCTGGGGACGATGCCCATAGCCAGCAGGTCCGTCACAAAGGAGTCGCCGCCGGGGAGTTCCGGGGCGAAGGACACCTTGTGTATGGGGTATATATCGTTCAGTTTCTGAACCAGATTGATGTCAGGCATACGCACGAAAGAGGGGTTCTGGGCGCCCACTTCGCTCGGGTTGATGAAGGGACCCTCCAGATGCACACCCGGCATCTTGACACCCTTGCCGTTGTAATGGGCTATGGAGTCGAAGGCGGCCGAAAGGGCCTCTTCGCTCTGGGTGAGCGTCGTGGGAAGCATCATAGTGACCCCCTCCTTGAGTTTGTTGATACCGATGGTGTTCACCCCTTCGACGTCTCCGTCCGTGAAATCGCAGTTGTTGCGGCCGTGGCAGTGGATGTCAATCATTCCGGGAATCGCAGTGAGCCCGTTGGCATTTATGGTGAGGTCGGCGTCCGGCAGGCTTTCGCCCGGAGTCAGGATGCTGTAAATGATATTGTCCTTGAAAAGGATGCTCCCGTGTTTGACTTCAAAACCCGGCGACGCGATGTTGCAATCTCTTATGAGTGTACGCATAACAACAAGTATTATCGTGATTTACAAAGTTACAAAGATTAATAATCCCGTTGTACCGGTTTGCTAATAAATTTTAATTGCATAAATTTGCAACTTAATGCATTAATTATTGTAACTACAAGATGTACAAGGGAAAAAACAACCGCAGTGATGCGTCAGCCCCTCAAAAAAAATCTTCCGGGCGGTTTCGTTTGACTGACGGTCGCAAGCCCGGCAAGGGTACCGGACGCGGCAAGTATTACACGCCCAGAGGCGTAACCAAGGATGCCGGTAATGAAAAGGCCGACAACGGGGAGACCCGTCTGAACAAATTCATAGCCAATTCGGGCATCTGCTCCCGCCGCGAGGCCGATACCTACATCCAGACCGGCCTGGTAACTGTCAACGGCAAAATAGTCACGGAACTCGGCACCAAGGTCAAACCGGGCGACGACGTCCGCTTCAACGGCGAGCGCCTGAAGGGAGAGCAGAAGGTCTATCTGGTGATGAACAAGCCCAAGAACTATGTCACCACGATGAGCGACCCTCACGCAGAGAACACGGTAATGGAACTCATATCCAAGGAGAAGTGCCCTCAGCGGGTATTTCCGGTGGGCCGTCTGGACAAGGCGACGACGGGTGTCCTGCTCTTTACCAACGACGGCCCGCTGGCGGAGAAACTTATGCACCCCTCTTACGAGACCAGGAAGATTTATCAGGTAGATCTGGACAAGAATCTCAAGGGCAGTGACTTTACGGCAATCGTAAACGGCATAAAGCTCGAAGACGGCGAAATCCACGCCGACAAGCTCTCATATATCGATGACAACCGCAGCAAGATAGGCATTGAGATCCACAGCGGCCGCAACCGCATCGTCCGCCGCATATTCGAGCATCTTGGATACAAGGTCAAGAAACTTGACCGCGTATATTTCGCAGGCCTGACGAAGAAAAACCTCAAGCGCGGCCAGTGGCGTTTCCTGACAAGGGAAGAGGTCAATTTCCTGATGATGGGAGGGGAGAGGTAGATGCCTGGCACCAACCACAGATCGGGATTCGTGAATATCGTGGGCAACCCCAACGTGGGAAAGTCCACCCTGATGAATGCCCTGGTGGGCGAGCGTCTGTCAATTGTCACATCCAAGGCGCAGACGACCCGGCACCGCATTATGGGTATAGTGAACGGTGACGATTACCAGATAGTTTATTGCGACACCCCCGGCATACTGAAACCCAAGTACCGGTTGCAGGAGAGTATGATGGATTTTGTGGACACCGCCATGGGCGATGCCGACGTTATCCTCTATGTGACCGACGTCGTGGAGCAGCCCGACAAAAACGAAGATTATGTCGCCAGGCTCGCAGCCCTGACCTGCCCGGTAGTGCTTGTCATAAACAAGATAGACAAAAGCGACCAGGAGCGCGTGGCCTCCCTGGCCGCCTGGTGGCGTGAGCGTCTTCCGAAAGCCGACATCTTCGCCGCTTCGGCACTGGAGAGATTCAACGTAGAACAGATATTCGAAAGGATCAGGGAGCTGCTTCCCCAGAGTCCGCCCTGGTACGACAAGGATGTGTTCACCGACCGCAGCCTCCGATTCTTCGCCTCCGAGATAATCCGCGAAAAGATTCTGGAGAATTATGAAAAGGAGATACCATACTGCACCGAGGTGGTGATAGAGGAGTTCAGGGAGAGCGAGGAGCGTTACGACATCCGGGCGGTGATAAACGTGATGCGCCCTTCACAGAAAGGGATAATCATCGGTAAGGGCGGGGCCGCCCTGAAGAAGACTGCCACCGCGGCCCGCATCGAAATGGAGCATTTCTTTGAAAAGAAAGTGTTCCTGACAGTTTATGTCAAGGTAGAGGAGAACTGGCGCGACGATCGCGGCATGCTGCGCCGTTTCGGATATATTCAAGATTAGACTATGAGCGAAGAGAAAAACAGCAAAGAGCAGAAATTCAACAGGGTGATAAATGCCGGTGAAAACCGCTACAAGTTGCCCGGTATGTTCAAGGACTGGTTCCTGGACTACGCCTCTTATGTGATGCTCGACCGTGCGGTACCATACATCGAAGACGGTCTCAAGCCTGTCCAGCGCCGTATCCTGCACACTCTCAAGCTCAACGAAGACGGCAAGTTCCACAAGGTGGCGGGCATCGTGGGCGACACCATGAAATATCATCCCCACGGCGACGCCTCCATCTATGACGCCCTGGTTTCGATACAGCAGAAGGGCCTCCTGATAGACGGACAGGGCAACTGGGGCAACATCCTCACCGGCGACAAGGCGGCGGCAATGCGTTATATCGAGGCCAAGCTGAGCAAATTCGCGCTTGAGGTGGTTTACAATCCCAAGATCACCGAATGGGAATATTCCTACGACCGTAACAACCTGGAGCCGGTGTGCCTGCCGGTCAAATTCCCGCTGCTGCTGGCACAGGGCACTATGGGCATCGGTGTCGGCCTGCGCGTGGAAATCCTCCCGCATAACTTCAACGAACTGATAGACGCCAGTATCGCCGCCCTCCGCGGCAAGGAGGTGGATATCTATCCCGACTTTGCAACCGGAGGCATCGCCGACTGTTCCAAATACAACGGCGGGCAGCGCGGCGGGCGCGTGAGGGTGCGTGCCACCATCACCAAGCGCGACAAGCGGACCCTGGTGATAGAGGATATCCCCTACGGCGAAACGACCCGCAGCGTGATCGACTCCATCATAGCCGCCAACGACCGCGGCAAGATCAAGATCAAGAAGGTGGATGATTTCACCGCCGAAAAGGCGGAGATAGTGATCCAGCTCGCGCCCGACATCTCTCCCGACAAGACCATAGACGCCCTGTACGTGTGCACCAAATGCGCCGTGAGCCTCTCTCCCAATGCCGTGGTCATCAAGGACGGCCGTCCGGAGTTTATGTCGGTCAACGAGATACTCAGCTACAGCGCATTCCATACCCGCAAGCTTTTCGAGCAGGAACTGGGAGTGCAGCTGGGCGAACTCGAAGACGACTGGCACCGCATCTCTTTGGAGAAGATATTCTTCGAGAAGAAGATTTACCGTGTTCTGGAAAACGACGCTTCCACCTGGGAGGAGCAGGTGGCCGACGTCACTGCCGAGATGAAGAAGTACCAGAGCTTGGTAAAGCGGGAAATCACCTCCGAAGACATCCTCAAGCTGGTTGAAAAGCCGGTGCGCAAGATATCCAAGTTCGACATCAAGGCGGCCGACGACCGCATCCGCAGCATAGAGCAGCAGATGGAGCAGATCCGCTACCATCTGGAGCATCTGACGGAATACACGATCGACTATTTCAAGAATCTCAAGAAGAAGTACGGCGATGCGTTTCCCCGCCGCACGCGTCTTGAAGAGTTCGAGACCATCCAGGCGCAGACAGTCGTGGTGGCCAACTCCAAACTCTACTGCAGCCGCGAAGAGGGTTTCGTGGGGACAGACCCCAAGAAGATGGGCAATCCAGAGTATATGTGCGACTGCTCTGACATAGACGACATAATAGTGTTCCTCAGAAACGGCGATTATATCGTCACGACCGTCAAGGACAAGGAATTCATCGGCAACGACATCATTTATGCGGGCGTATTCAAGAAGGGAGACGACCGCACCATATACAACGTGATATACCGCGACGGGAAAGGCGGACCGTACTACGTGAAACGCTTTGCCGTTACCGGCGTTACGCGCAACAAGACCTACAACCTCACCCAGGGCAAGCCTGGCACCCGCATAGAGTGGTTTACCGCCAACGGCAACGGTGAGGCGGAGAGCGTGAGGGTTTACTTCCGCAACCGTCCCGGCATCCGCAAGACGACCGATGCCTACGACTTTGCGACGCTCGCCATCAAGGGCCGTTCCAGCCGGGGCAACCTGCTCACGCGCAATCCCATTCAGAGGATTCAGCTCAAGAGCGCCGGCGTCTCTACCATCGGCGGCAAGGAAATATGGTTTGACGAAGATATCCAGCGTCTGAACGATGCCGGCCGGGGCGTATCCCTGGGCGAATTCCAGCAGGATGACAAGATATTGGTAGTGCTCAAGAACGGCTGCTACTACACTACGTCGTTCGATTTGAGCAACCGCTACCAGGGCGACATCATCCGCATAGAAAAGTTGGACCCCGCGGCCGTATATTCGGTCGCATACTACGACAAAGAGTCCAAGTTCTTCTATGTGAAGCGTTTCAGTTTCGAAGTGAGCGACAACAAGGAGCAATGTTTCATAAGCGAGGCTCCCGGCTCCAAGTTCTGCGATATCTGTTGTGATTCATACCCCCGTCTGGAGGTTACCTTCAAGGGGAAGAACGCCTCACACGAGCCTGAGATAATTGATGTCGCCGAGTTTATCGGCAAGAAATCCTTCAAGGCAAAGGGTCGCCGCGTGAGCAATCTGGACGTCGCAAAGGCGGTGTTCGTGGAACCTTTCCCAGAGCCGGAGTTCTCGGTGGACGACAATGACGCAACTGCGGCCGATACCATAGAACTGCTCGACGGCGATGAAGTTGACAGGGCACCGGAGAATATCAGCACAGAAGAGGCCGCCAAGATACTGGAAGGTCACCTTGAAGATGGCGGAGATTCCGAATCCGACCGGGACGAAGGCCCCATAGAACTCACGCTTTTCTAGGATGATTGTAGCCCTCACAGGTTTTATGATGTGCGGCAAGAGTTCCTACGGCCGTGCGCTGGCCGAGTTGCTCGGCCGGGAATTCATCGACCTGGATTTCGAGATAGAAAAGGGTGTCGCACCGGGCGACATCATCCGCGCCAAAGGCGAAGCGGCGTTTCGCGAAGAGGAGACTGCCGCTCTGCGACGGGTCCTTTCCCGCACGCAAGACTGCATCCTGGCCCTTGGCGGTGGAACCCCCCTTCGCGAAGAGAACCGCGACCTGCTCAAGGCTGCCGGTTGCAGGGTCATCTGGCTCAAGGCTTCCCTCGAAGACTCGGTCTTCAATCCGGAGTGGAGTACACTGACGGCGACAAGACCGCTTCTGGATGGCGGAGACAGGGAGCGGATCGTACAACTCTGGGAAAGCCGCATCCCGGTATATCAGGCTGTGGCGGACTGCACGGTTGTCACTGACGGCAAGACTGCCGGGCAGATCCTCTCCGAACTGGAATCTCTGGCCCGACAGTCAAATATACAGGGCAGCGCCCCGTATTATAACTCAAAAGTATAAGAGAGGCCGCAGCCGAGGACTACGTAATTCTTCTTGAAAAGGGGATTGTAGGTATCCTGGATGAAGACGGGCAGACTGAAGTTTTCGCCGATGGAGAAGTTGTAGCCGCACTGCAGGCTCAGGTTCACCACCTTGAAACCTTCTGACTCATACATATCGTCTGAACGGTAAGGAACGGCACCGGCTGTGGCGCAAACCGAGAAGTCACCGAACTTGTAGGGCAGGGCGATTTCTGCATAAGAAGAGAAAGCCCGTTTGGCGGATTCGCCTTCCCAGTTGAAGTCGTCACCCAGCACGAAAGTGTTCCAGGACAGGGTCAGCGGGAGAAACTCAAAGGGCAGCTCATAAGAGAGAGACAGTTCCAGATTGTCACTGTAACCGCCGATGCCAAGGTTGTTCCCGCAGCCGTATTCCTGAGCCATAAAGGTAAAGCCCTTGAATGAAGCAGCAGCCCATACGTCCATCTCCAGATAGTGACTGCGCTGGAGTTCGGTAATACTGCAATAACCCAGTTCAAAAGAGAAATCATCCTTCTCATAATTGAGCGTTGCCGTGGGGGTCAGGGTAGGGGTTTCGCTCAGGGCGTAGCCTCGCCACATATACTGTGTGGCGGCATCGGTGCCGATAGAGAAAGACCACTCACCCTTTTGGGCGAAAACACCGGTTGCGCACATTAAAGAAACCACTGCGCACACAAAAAGCTTTTTCATTTCTTGATAAAGGTGTATTAAAGTGATTAGAATGGTAAATCATCCACATCCGTGGGGTCGGCGGCCATAGGGTCTGCCGCAGGTGCTGCTGGCTCCGGAGCAGGTGCGGGTCGGGGATTGCTCTGCTGCGGTGCTGCGGTGCGGCTGTAGCTCTGCTGGGGCTGTGCTCCGGGATCGCCTGCAGCGGCGGAATCGCCGCGGCGGCCCAGCAGCTGGATGGCGTTGGCCACTATCTCGGTAGTATAATGCTTCACGCCGTCGTTGCCGTCCCAGGAGCGCGAAGTCAGGCGGCCTTCTACATAGATCTGGCTCCCCTTGCGGATAAATTTGTCGGCAAGTTCTGCCAGTTGGCGCCAAGCCACTATGTTGTGCCATTCGGTCTGCTCGCGGTCGCGGAACTGCTCTGTGGTTGCGAGGGTAAAGTTTGCCCTTCTCACACCGCCCTCAAAATCTCTTACCTCGGGGTCTCTGCCCACGTTTCCAATCAACATAACTTTGTTCAATGATGCCATATTTCGAAATAATTAATTGTTCGTAACTCACAAAGATAATAACATTATCGAAAAGCCGAGCACGAAGAAGTGGTTCTTGAAATGCGGGTTGAAAGTGTACTGGGCGTAGAGCGGAAGCTCAAAGTTTTCACCCGCAGTCAAAGTGTAGCCGGTGCGCAGGCTCAGGTTGATAAACTTGAACCCGCCCCCGTTCTTGTAGATGCCCTCTGACTTGAACGGCACGGCACCGGCAGTTGCGCCCGCATAGAATCTGTCGTAAACGAACGGTACTTTCAACTCTATGTAAGACGAGAACGCCCGGCTGCCGTCCAGATTGAAATCGTCGCCGGCCACAAATGTGTTCCAGGATATGGAAGCCGGAAGTCTTTCGAGCGGCAGTTCGTATATGAGTGTCAGCTCAAAATTATCCTTGTAGCCGCCGATACCCAGATTGTTTCCCAGACCCTGCTCCAGTGCCGTGAAAGTGAACCCTTTATATTTGGCAGTGGCCCAGAGGTCCATCTCCAGATAGTGGCCTTTCTGCAGCTCGGTTACCGAGCAATATCCTGTCTCAAAATGGAATCCGTCCCTGGTATAGTTGAGAGTGATGCCGGGCACAATGGTCGGAGACTGTCCTACTGCGAAGCCTCTCCACAGAAACTGTGTGGAAGCTTCTGTGGTAAAGGAGACGCTCCAGTTGCGGGCGGCTGCGCCGAAAACGCCGGCTATAAACGCTATTACGCAAAGGAGAATTTTTTTCATTGCTGCTTTAACATAATGTCATATCCCGTATCGGCCTGGGCCTTGAGCCATTCAAGCCCCTCGATATATATACCGCCGTCTGCCAGAACTCTTTCGCGCAGCACCGGAGCAGCATAATTCGCCTCCAGAAGCGTCTTGCCGGAAAAGTTCCAGCTGTCAAGGCATTCCATGACTGCCGGAATTGCATATATGATGAAGTCGTAATCTTCCATCCTGACTTGCGGGAGCTCTGCCATATGGAGATCCAACGGGCAGTGGCGAACAAAGGCGTGGCACTTTTCAAAGCTGCGGTTGGTCACAGTCACTGTGCAGCCCGCCTCAACGGCCGCCACGGCCGCCGCCTTGGCGGCACCGCCGCAGCCCACCACCAGCAGCCGCCCTCCGGCTGCCCCGCGGTCTTGAAGAAGGCTCTTGACGCCCAGGTAATCAGAATTATAACCCACCACCTTGTCGCCCTCTTTCTTGAGGATATTGACGGCTTTTATGGCGCGGACGGCATCGCTGCCGGGGACACTCTTGTAATATGCCAGTTCCTTGAACGGCATAGTGACATTCACCGCCTCATAGTCTTTCAGGAAACGGTCATAGGCCTTTTCAAAGTCGGGCTCTTCTATCAGGTCGTAAGGGTACTTTCCGCCGGTGTATGCGGCGAACAGCTTCGGGCTCCGGCTGTGGGAGACCGGGTTTCCTATGATGCCGAATCTCATCTCTTCAGGTTTTTCTGGCGGAGTGCCTCGTAACTTAAAATGGCCACTGATGTAGCTACATTCAGGGAGTCCATCTTGCCCATCATGGGAATCATTATGTGGGCATCTGCCTTCTCTCGCCAGTAGCCGGTGAGACCGGTGGCTTCGGTGCCGAAAACAAGCGCGGTGCTGGGAGTGAAATCGACGTCGTAATAAACCCTGGAGTCCTGCAGCTGGGCGGTGATAATCTTGAAATCATTGGCCGAAAGCCACTCGTAGGCCTCCTGAGAGGTGCAGGCAACGACGTTGACGGTGAACACCGCCCCGCAGCTGGCACGCACGGCGTTGGGGTTGTAGATGTCTGTGAGCGGGTCGCAGACTATCACGGCGTCGGCACCGCTGGCATCGGCACTGCGCAGTATGGCGCCCAGATTGCCGGGCTTTTCCACCGATTCCAGCACAATTACCAGCGAACCGGCCTTCTGCGGCAGGTTTTCCAGCGAGCGCACGGGCGTCTTCATAACCGCCACCAGACCTTCGGTCCCTTCGCGGTAGGCTATCTTTGCATAGGCTGCCTTGGAGAGGGAAAACGCCTTGGGAGCGGCCTCTGTCAGGTTTTGGATTTCCTCCTGCTGAATGATGTCGGGGCAGAAAAAAAGCTGGTCCAGGGTGAACCCGGCGGCCAGTGCACGCTCCACCTCGCGGCGCCCTTCCACCACGCACAACCCCCGGCTGCGGCGAAGCGACGACTTTGCCGACAGTGCCACGACGTCTTTAAGACGCTGGTTCTGCAGGGATTCTATGCGTTCCAATGCGGTGGGTCGTTACGCCTCCTGGGCGGGTTTGTCGGCCTTCTTCTCTGGCTTCATCTGCGGGAAGAAGAGCACGTCCTGAATGGTGGTGGAATTGGTCATAAACATCGTGAGGCGGTCTATGCCCATTCCAAGGCCCGATGTGGGCGGCATACCGTATTCCAGTGCGCGGACAAAGTCCATATCGATGTACATAGCCTCGTCGTCGCCTTTGGCTTTCAGGCGGGCCTGGTCTTCGAAACGCTCGAACTGGTCAATGGGGTCGTTGAGTTCGCTGTAGGCGTTGGCCAGCTCCTTGCCGTTCACAAAGAGCTCGAAACGCTCGGTCAGGCGGGGATTGCTGCGGTGACGCTTGGTGAGCGGACTCATCTCCACAGGATAGTCGGTGATGAAGGTGGGCTGTATGAGGTTCTTCTCGCAATACTCGCCAAAGATGGCGTCCACCAGCTTGCCGTAGCCGAACGACGGGTCTATGGGGACATTCTTCTCTATGCAGGTCCTGCGCAGTTCATCTTCGCTCATAGCGGAGATATCCACTCCGGCATATTCCTTGATGGCCTCCAGCATCGGCAGGCGGCGGTAGGGAGCCTTGAACTCGATCTCGTTGCCCCAGACGTCGAACCTGGTGCGGCCGTTGGTGGCCATAGCGACTTTCTCGAGCATGGTCTCCACAAATTTCATCATCCAGTTGTAGTCCTTGTAGGCAACATAGATCTCCATACAGGTAAACTCGGGATTGTGGGTACGGTCCATACCCTCGTTGCGGAAATCCTTGGCAAACTCGTACACTCCCTTGAAACCGCCCACTATCAGGCGCTTGAGGTAGAGTTCGTTGGCAATACGCAGATACAGCGGAATGTCCAGGGTGTTGTGATGGGTCACGAACGGACGCGCCGCCGCACCGCCGGGGATGCTCTGCAAGATAGGAGTCTCGACCTCCAGGCAGCCGTTCTCATTGAAGTATTCGCGCATCGTGGCGATAATCCTGGCGCGTTTGACAAACACGTCGCGGACCTCCGGGTTCACGATGAGATCTACGTAGCGCTGGCGGTAGCGCAACTCCGGGTCGGTGAATCCGTCGTGAACGGTTCCGTCGGCGTCGGTCTTGACAATCGGAAGTACGCGCAGCGACTTGCTGAGCACGGTCAGGCTTTTGGCGTGTACGCTCAGCTGGCCTGTCTGGGTGATGAATGCAAATCCGGTGATACCCACGATGTCGCCGATGTCGAGCAACTTCTTGAACACTGTGTTGTAGAGGGTCTTGTCTTCTCCGGGGCAGATTTCGTCGCGCTTGACATAGACCTGTATGCGGCCGGCGTCGTCTTGAAGCTCCATAAAGGAGGCTGCGCCCATAATGCGGCGGCTCATAATGCGGCCGGCTATGGAGACATCCGCGAAATTATGCTTTTCATCGTCGTAGCCCGCCTTGATGTCGGCAGTTGAGGCATTGACCACATATTCCGCTGCGGGATAAGGTTCGATGCCGAGTTCGCGCAAACGGGAAAGCGACTCCCTGCGACCCTGCTCCTGTTCGTTGAGTTGAGAGATTTCCATCGTCTAATGTGCCTGGTTATGCATTTTCCCACAAAAATAGTTTATTTTTTGCCAAAAACGAAATTATGGGGTATCTTTGCTAAATTATGACACCTATCGTTGACAGGAAATGGATAGTTAAAGAGGCGGG
>JAEEGL013635639.1_pt1 | contig 14320 bp, 16 predicted proteins | sample 9134231 | NCBI WGS metagenome assembly JAEEGL01 (sample SAMN16246548, study PRJNA631951) | gut metagenome | biome: gut microbiome; feature: rumen; material: fiber-attached | host: Bos | place: Iran: Karaj | collected 2018-10 | reverse complement strand
CACATTAGGCCTCCCGGATCCGGACACGGCGTACTCCTTCCCAGCCCGCGCAAATAAGGTTACTCCACTATTCAATGCCCTTAGACCGTTTTGAGGCCTCTCAATTTACCTACAACAACTTGACACCGTCGAAGAGAAAACAGCGGTTGCATGCGTGAAAAAAGTGTGGTATGATTATCCGGCATCTGAGAGCAGGGTGTTCAACGGAATATGCAGCGGTATCGAAGCGGTCATAACGGGGCTGACTCGAAATCAGTTTGGGAGTAACATCCCACGAGGGTTCGAATCCCTCCCGCTGCGCCAGAAGCAGGCAGGGCTGCCCATGGGGCAGCCCTGCCTGCTTCTTGTAAGGCTCATTTTCCGATTCCGGCAAGAATCGCCCTGCTAACGAATTCGGCTGTACCGGGACCGCCAGCGGCATCGATGTTTTCCGAAAACTCGCCGCCTGCGGCGTATATCTGCCCCAAACCGGCCAGTATCTCACCGGTGCAGGTGTAGTAGTGATCCGTGATGTATTTCTGCAGCTTTTTTACCTGAAGCTGAACAGAGGGATCCTCCGGCGGCAGATGCCGCAGAGAACCGAATCCACAGAACAGATCCATCAGACCTTCGGCGTTGGCCTGCTCATCACACGCTTTGAGGCTCTCTGCGCGTTTCTCGTATTCCCGGTAGGCTTCCGTGTCTCCCCAGGCCGCCTTCGCCCGGGCAGCGTATTCTTCCAGCCTGGATCGATCGAATGCGGAAAAGTCCATTTTTTGCGTTCCTCCTTTGCTCTTCTCCCTGGCCAGGGAGATCAGTTTTTCCAGATGCTCTTTCTTTAAGGTCAGCAGATGGATCTGCTGCTCCAGAGCCTTCCGCCGGTCGAAGTCAGGGCTTTCCAGTATCTCGCGGATGTCCTTCAGAGAGAACTCCAGCTCCCGGAAAAACAAAATCTGCTGCAGCCGTTCCAGGGACTCGTCATCATAGAGCCGATAACCCGCGCCGGTCAGTCTGGCGGGAGTAAGGAGCCCGATCCTGTCGTAGTACTGAAGAGCCCGGACGGTCACACCGGTCAGCTGGCTCACCTCATGAACCGTCAATATGGGAACCGCCCCCTTTCACATTGTATTTTAAACTATGACGCTGCGTAAGAGTCAAGTGCTCTTTGTCATTTTTTTCAAGACGCGGTATCTGCGGAAGTCCTGATATCGTGAGACCCGGAGGGTGGCGGGCAGGGAAGGGAATATGGCTGAAGCGGGAGGAAAGTTGCAGGATGTGGGGCCAAGGTGGGAGAAAGTGTGGAACAAGGGCAAAAAGTGGAGAGAAATTGACATCGCTGTTTCATGGGGATATACTGATGCGAAGAACACAGACAGGGAGTGGCGGAACATGATGGATTGTATCTCCGTAGGCAACATGAGGGAGAGCGACCGGCTTACCATAGAAAAATATGTGCCCAGCCGGACGCTGATGTATCGGGCCGCTATGGGCGTATACCTGGCGCATGACTGGCAGGGAAGAACGGCGATCGTTGTGGGTTCGGGCAACAACGGCGGCGACGGATATGCACTGGCCTGCATCCTGAAAAAGAAGGGATATGAGTGCCGGCTGATCGCACTGAGCGATAAGAGATCCGAAGACGGGAACTATTACGCAGTCAGGGCGGAAGAACTGGGAGTGGAGGAGAGACCCTATCTGCCCGGATGTCTGGCCGGCAGCGACGTGATCGTCGACTGCCTTCTGGGTACCGGCTTTCAGGGAAGCGTCCGTCCCGGCTATGAGGAAGCCATCCGGGAAATCAACAAAAGCGACGCGTTTGTGATCAGCGTGGACATCAACAGCGGAATGAACGGCGATACCGGCCGGGCACTCACGGCGGTACGATCCGACCTGACGGTGACCATAGGCTTCGTTAAGAACGGGCTGGTGGCTCCCGGCGCCGATCGGTGGATCGGACGGCTGGTGTGCGCTGATATCGGAATCGTTCTGAACCGGGAGGAGAACAAGATCTGCTCCGAAGAAGAGTGGAACGGGGAACGGGCGGATGACGAAAGATGCTTCCTTCGCCCGGCTTATCTGGATATGAAGGTGATAGACACGTCAAAGTATGAGGAGGAGGACCTGTGATCTATACGGATCTGACGAAAAAAGCCATGAAACTGGCATATAAAGCCCATCAAAAGCAGAAAGACCGTAGCGGGCTTCCCTATGTGCTCCATCCGCTCCACCTGGCTGAGCAGATGGATACGGAGGAAACAACAGTGGCGGCTTTGCTGCACGATGTGGCGGAAGACACAGACTACACGCTGGAGGACCTTCGGCGGGAGGGATTCCCGGAGACTGTTCTGGAAGCTCTGGCCTTGCTGACCCACGATCCCGCCGTTCCGTATCTGGATTATGTGCGGGCTCTGAAGGATAATCCCATCGCCAGGGCGGTCAAACTGGCAGATCTGGCTCACAACAGTGATCTGAGCAGACTCAGCAAAGTGAGCGAAAAGGATCTGGCACGCGTGGAGAAATACCGAAAAGCGATGGAGATCCTCCGCTGATCGGCAGGAAACAGAATGCGGGACGCCCGAAAGGCGTCCCGCGTTTCTTCTGTTCGCTACCGGTTCCGGTTCAGCCAGTTCAGGACACGGTCATAGTAATCCTTTGCCTGCTCATACAGGCCGTGGCTGTATTCCTCGTAGATGATCAGTTCCCCGTTCCGGATCTGACCGGCCAGTTCCCGGGAGGCTTCGGCACCCAGGATGCCGTCCTTCCCGCCGCCGACGATCAGAGTGGGGCATGAGATCTGACCCAGCCGGTCGAAAGTGTTGTGGGTGAGGCAGGAACGGCACAGGACCTGAAAACGGGTATAATCCTTCGGCCTGCTGACCGCGGTGAGGAGGCGGTAGACAGGGAGATTCCATTTCAGATAGCTGCCGGTGTAAGAACGCTGCGCCGTGTCCAGCATGATGCTCCGGTAGTCCCGCTGCTCCGACCATGCCAGCCAGCGATTCAGGTTTTCTGTCATCAGGGGATTGGGGCGGGCAGCGGTCACCGTAAGGATGAGTCTGTCCACCTGCTCCGGGTGGCGGACGGCAAGTTCCTGGGCGATCATGCCTCCCTGGGACACACCGATCACATCGGCGGCGCCGCGGCCGAGGGACGACATGGTTCTTGCCACGTCATCCGCCATGTCTCCGGTTGTATACCCCTCCGGCAGATCGTTGCGCCGGCTGAAAACGTAGACCCGGTATCTCCGGCCCAGCTGCCGGAACATGACGGAAAAAGGAAGGGCCATTCCCTTCACTGTTTTGAAGCCGTCCCCCACGCCGGGCAGCAGAATGAGGTCTCTGGTGCCTGTGCCGAAGACGATGTAATCGATATCGGCTCCGTCCACCCGGATATGCTCGTTTTTTGCGGAGAACATATGCACACCTCCTGAGGGATCACCGTTCGCTTTGAGTGCCAGTCATCCAGTAGGGCATTTCCGGTGTCTCGTCCGGACCCAGAGGGATCCGCACGTCGGTGCGCTCCGGCCCGTAGAGAGCCCGGTGCCACGCCATGATATCAGAAAGAGCCTGGTTGTCGGCGTTGACCAGCAGAGCCTGCCACCGCATACCGCAGGTCGCCATCTCGTAGGCGGGGGAGAAACCGTTTCTCCGATAGAATCCGATCCGCCGAAGCCGGAGAGCGTTTGCTTCCTCACTGTCTCCGGTTACCGGCAGTTCCGACTCCGTAACGAGAGGAAACCCGGCGGCCTTCAGCCGCCCCAGCATACAGGAGCCAAGGCCGCCGTTTCTCAGCCCGGATCTGACACCCAGATAGTCCAGCAGGACGAGGGGAATATCGCGGTGCAGCCAGATGGCGGCATAGCCAACCATGCCGCGGCTGTCAAAAAGCCCAAAGAGCCGATACCGTCCGGAATCTACCAGAGACAGGATATCCGGCAGGGGCTTGCGTTCGTTTTCGGCGAAAGCCTCAGAAAAATCCGTCTGATACCAGATGTTGATCTCGGCCTCTGTCATCTCCCGGAAAACGGGCTTGTCCATGGCTTCCACCTCCCCGTGCTTCTGCAGCCACTATAGCATACCGCCGGGAAATGCGCAACGGCGTTCCCTTGTCTCCGGACGGAAAATGATGTATAGTAGAGAAAACAGCGGGAGGCGAAAGAATATGAAAAGGGTTCTGTGTCTGGGAGATTCCAACACCTACGGGTACGATCCCCGTTCGTACTTCGGCTCCCGGTATCCCCGAAGCGTTCGCTGGACCGCTCTGCTGGAGAAGGCGGGCTATACCGTCATCAACTGTGGGGAAAACGGCCTGTCCATTCCGGATCAGCAGGACGTTCCGGCAATCTCGGTCCTGATCCGGAGGTTTCTGCCGCTGGATGCCGTAACAGTGATGCTGGGAAGCAACGACCTTCTGTGCGGCGCGTCGGCGGAGGAGACCGGCGAAAGGATGGAGACGCTGCTGCGATGCATCCTGGACAGCGCCGGAGGGGTACCGATCCTGCTGATCGCTCCGCCGCCTATGGAACCCGGGGAGTGGGTGTCCGGCGGGAAACTGATCGGTGAATCCCGTAAGCTGGCGGAGATCTACCGGACACTGGCAGCGAAGCTGGGGGTGCATTTCGCGGATGCATCGGAATGGGATGCGCCGCTGGCTTTTGACGGGGTCCACCTCCTGCCGGAAGGCCATGCCGCTTTTGCCGAAGGTGCTGCGCATGCGCTTGGGATCCTGACGGGAGTGTCAGATGCTGAGAGGGAGGAAGGAAAGGATGCTGCACGCATTTGAGGCGGTCCTGCTTAAAAACGGGGAGATGGATGCCGCCTACGTTGTGGTGCCGGTGGATATCAGGGCGGTGTACGGCAAAGGACGCCTTCCGGTTTCCGCCACTTTTGACGGGGTTCCCTATGAGGGACAGGTGGTGCGGATGGGAACGCCGGACTACATCATCGGAGTACGAAAGGATATCCGCCGGAAGATCGGAAAGACGTTCGGAGATACCGTCGCTGTGACGATCCGGCCGCGGGAGGAGAGACCATGAACCGGGATGAACTGCTGTCATATGCGCTGGATACCTACGGGGCGGAGCCGGAATATCTGTGGAGAGACTATCCGGACGCCTGCGTTCTGCGGCATCAGAACAACCGGAAGTGGTTTGCCGTGATCATGTCTGTGGAGCGGCGGAAACTGGGGCTGCAGGCGGAAGGATATGCAGATCTTCTGGATGTAAAGTGCGGACCCTTGCTGGGAGGCTCTTTTCTGGGGACAGCAGGCGTTGTGCCCGCCTGGCACATGAACAAGAGCCAGTGGATCGGGGTCTTGCTGGACGGAACGGCGACAGACGATATCGTCCGGCATCTGCTGGACATCAGCTGGGATCTGACACGTAAAAAGAAGTGAAAGAAAACAGGCCGCTCCGGGTGGAGCGGCCTGTCCGGTTTCAGATCAGATCATCGGCGGCCCAGCTGCCAGAAGGCAACGGCGCTGGCCGCGGCGACATTGAGGGAATCCACCCCGTGGGACATGGGGATGCGCACGGTATAATCGCAGTCGGCGATCGTGCCGTCAGTGAGTCCGTCGCCTTCGCTGCCGAGAATGACGGCCAGCCTTTCTTCGGCAGCCAGCTGCGGATCATCGATGGAGAGGGAGTCCTCCCGCAGAGCCATGGCAGCGGTGCGGAACCCCAGTGCCTGCAGGCGTTCCATGCCGGGATGAGGCCAGTCATGGGGCTCTTTGCCCAGAAAAGTCCAGGGTATCTGAAAAACAGTTCCCATGCTTACCCGGACGGACCGGCGGTACAGAGGATCGCAGCAGGAGGGGGTGAGAAGCACCGCGTCCATGTTCAGCGCGGCGGCGGAGCGAAAGACCGCCCCGATGTTGGTGGGATTCATCACGTTTTCCAGAACAGCGATCCGGTGGGCAGACGCGCAGATCTCCTCTGCGTCCGGAAGAGGCCGGCGCCGCATGGCGCACAGGACGCCCCGGGTCAGCGGAAAGCCCGTAAGCTGAGTAAGAACGGAAAGGTCTGCGGTGTAAAGGGGGATCGCTTCGCAGCGGGAAACGACCTCTTTTGCGGCGCCGTTGATGTGCCGGCCTTCCATCAGCAATGAGACGGGTTCATATCCGGCATCCAGCGCCCGGAGGATGACGTTGGGGCTCTCGGCGATGAAGAGCGGCTGAGCCTTCTCGTCCCGGCCCTGCAGCTGCCGCTCCGTCAGACGGGCATAGACGTCCAGTTCCGGGACATTAAAATCAGTGATCTCGATGATGTGGGCCATGGTGCCGCTCCCTTTCCGTCGGAATGCCTCCATTGTACACGGCGCAGACGCGATCCGCAAGAGAAAAAGATTCTGCCGAAGGGATGGACAACAGGAAAAAAGAGACTATACTGATGAAAGATCAAGCGAAAGGAGAACTGCCCGATGCATATCGATCCCGTGCGCTATCACGGCCGGCCTGCGGACGTCCGGACTGCTCCGGAAGAGGCCATCTATGACAAGCTTGAGGAATTGGAGATCCCCTTTGAACGGGTGGATCACGACCATGCGGATACCATGGAGGACTGCCTCATGATCGAGTCTGTCCTGGGCGGGAAGATCTGCAAGAATCTTTTCCTGTGCAACCGGCAGCAGACGTCTTTCTACCTGCTGCTGATGCCCGGAGGAAAGCCTTTCAAGACGAAGTTCCTGTCGTCCCAGCTGGGCTGTGCCCGACTGTCATTCGCGGACGCCGGGCATATGGCGCGATATCTTCACACGATCCCCGGTTCGGTCTCGCCGCTGGAGCTGCTGTTTGATACAGAAAATGAGGTGCAGCTGGTCATCGACCGGGATCTGCAGGCAGAGGAGACTTTCTGCGGCCATCCCGGCCTTTCCGTGTCCACGGTAAAAATGACCAGAGAGGATCTGCTCCGGTATACGGAGACGGTCGGACACCCCCCTGTCTGGGTGGACCTGCCGGCGGAAGCCTGAACCTGAATATTGGAAGAGAGCGGCGCACCGAACGGCGCGCCGCTTCCGTTTGCCCAGAAGGGCCGGATCCCGGCCCGGCACGGGAAAAAAGGAAAGCCATTCCCTTGACGGCACAGCCGGACAGGGAGTAGAATAAAACAAATATCCGGCGGATGATACAGCTAAAAAATGGAAAAGGAAGGTGATGTGTATGCCGGCTCCAGGCGGAAGAGGGATGGGTCCCCGCGGTTTCCTGACGGAGGAGGAAAAGCAGAACCAGCCCAAGATTACCGGCGCTCTCATCAAACGCATCCTGTCCTATCTGAAACCCTACTGGTTCCAGTTCCTGCTGGTGTTCGCGGCGATCCTGCTGTCGTCTGTGGTAGGCCTGCTGCCCAGCATCATTACCGGCCGCATCGTTGACGAAGCCCTGATGGGGAAGAATATGGCGCTTCTGATCAGGCTGCTGATCTACGCCTTTGTGACGCTGGCGGCATCCCAGATCATCGGCGTTCTGGAGAGCTATATCAATGCCTGGATCTCACAGCGGATCATCTTCGACATGAAGAACCAGATGTACGATCATCTGCAGCACATGCCGCATGCGTTCTTTACTTCGGAGAAACAGGGCGATATCATCACCCGCATGAACACCGATATCAGCGGCGTCAGTTCCGTGATCTCCGGTACCCTTTCCAGCATCGTCAGCAATATCGCTGTGGTGGCCACCACCCTGACGGCTTTGCTGAGCATGAGCTGGCGGCTGGCCCTGGTGGGCATCGTGGTGATCCCGCTGCTGATCCTGCCGACCCGGAGCGTGGGCAAGACCCGGTGGAAGATCCTGTCCGACAGCCAGGCAAAAAACGACGAGATGAACCAGCTGGTCAACGAGACTCTGTCCGTCAGCGGCTCCCTGCTGGTGAAGCTCTTTACCCGGGAGCAGCGGGAATACGACAGGTTCGTGAAAGTCAACGGCGAGGTCACCGAACTGCAGCTGAAAGAGCAGCGAAGCGGCAAGTGGTTCCGGGTCATCATGGGCATGTTTACCCAGCTGGGCCCGCTGCTGATCTATTTTGCCGGCGGTTACTTCATCATCGCCAGGGCGGATTCCTCCCTGACCGTGGGAACCATCACCGCTACTGTGGCGCTGGTAAACCGGCTGTACCGGCCGGTAGAGTCCCTTCTGAACATCCATGTGGACTTTACCCGGTCCCTGGCCCTGTTCACCCGCATCTTCGACTACTTCGACATGGTCAATCCCATCACCTCACCGGAGAACGGGAAGAAACCCGACGTCACTGACGCGGACATCACCTACGACCATGTGGCCTTCTCCTACAGCCCTGACAAACCCCTTCTCACCGACATCGACTTTACGGTTCCCGGCGGGAAGATGTACGCCATCGTAGGCGGCTCCGGTTCCGGAAAATCCACGGTAGTGAATCTGATCCCCAGACTCTACGACGTGTGCGGCGGAGCCGTGCGGATCGGCGGCGTGGACGTACGGGACTTCGATCTGGAGTATCTGCGTCAGCAGATCGGCGTAGTGACGCAGGACACGTACCTTTTCAACGGAACCATCCGGGAGAACCTGCTCTACGCCAACGACAGCGCGACAGAGGAGGATATGGAGCGTGCGATCGCCATCGCCAATCTGCAGGGCTTCATCGCCGCCCAGCCTGACGGCTACGACACCGTGGTCGGCAACCGGGGCCTTAAGCTTTCCGGAGGTGAAAAGCAGCGCCTTTCCATTGCCCGGGTGATCCTGAAGGATCCCAAGATCCTCATTCTGGACGAGGCGACGTCTGCCCTGGACTCCATCTCCGAAAACGCCATCCAGAGTGCGCTGGAGGTGCTGATGGAGGGGCGGACCAGTATCGTCATCGCCCACAGGCTTTCCACCATCCTCAAGGCCGACCGGATCCTGGTGATCCGGAACGGCGTTATTGCCGAAGAAGGCACTCACGAGGAACTGCTGGAGAGAGACGGCACCTACCGGGAGCTGTATGAGACCCAGTTCCGCCAGGTGCTGGATTATGAGACGGAGCAGAACAAACATGGACAATCAGCTGATCAGAAAACTGACGATCCCGGCAAGTGACTGTGACTATTCGTCCCGGCTCAGCGTTCCGGACACCTTCGCCCTGTTTCAGGACCTGGCTACCGATCACGCCCACGCCCTGAATATCGCAGGACCGGACCTGGCGCCGCGGCACCTGTTCTGGCTGGCGGTGAAGACGAAAGTGAAGTTTTACCGCCGGCCTGCCATGAATGAGCCGGTGGAGGCGGAGACGTGGCCGGAGCCGGCGGAGCGGATCCGGTGCAACCGGGACTACCGCCTTGCCGCCGCCGGCGAGGTGCTGGCTCTGGGGAAGACGGAATGGGCCGTCGTCAATACGGAGACAGGTCAGCTCAGACGCGGCACGGAGGTGTTTCCGGAGGGGATCGCCTTCCGCAGCGACGTGGTCTGGGAAGAACCTTTTGCCCGGCTGCGGGACGATTTCGGAGAAGAGCCGGTATTCGCCCGTTATTCCGTCCGGTCCACGGATATCGATCTGGGCGGACATATGAACAATGTGGCTTACGTCCGCTGCCTGGCGGGGGCATTTTCCACCGCCGAATGGGATGCGCTGGATGTGAAGGAAATGGAAGTCCATTTTAAGGCGCCTTGCTTTGAGGGAGAGGAACTTGCCCTGCAGAAGCGGGAACGGAACGGCGCGCTGGAGATCCGGATGAGCGCCGGAGGCAGGACCGTGATCCTGGCAAGTATCAGACCGGCGGGACGCCCGGCCAGAAATTGAAGGAGGAAGGGAAAAATGAAAAGAACGATGAAAAGAGTGCTGGCGGCGATGATGGCAGTCCTGTGTGCTGTCTGTATGTTTACCGGATGCGGCAGCAGGAAGCCTAAAGCGGCCGATGCGCAGAACTATGTAAAAGCCATCCTGGACATCATCTGCACCGGCGATTACGACCATTCCGTCAAGTTTTCGGATCTGAACGAGGACACCGCCAAGCAGACCCGGGATGAGATCCTGGACGGCGTGGAGGAAGCCCTTGCCGGAAGCGACGAGATCAAGCTTCCGGAGGAGACGATCAAGAGATTCCGCGATGTGATGGACAAGGCCCTTCAGAAGTGCAGGTACACGGTCGGAGATGCGGTTGCGGCGGATGACGGCTTCGACGTAAAGGTCTCCATCGAACCCCTGGTCGTGATGGATTCCGCTAAACTCTCCGATGGAATGATGGCGTATCTGCTGAGTGTGCCGGGTATCGCCGGCATGAACCAGGAGCAGATCACTGCCGAGGTCATGAACTACCTGATCACCTGTATTGAGGAGGGGCTGGAGGATCCCCAGTATGATTCCTCCGTAGATGTTACCGTCCATTACGGAGTACTGGAGGAAAACAACTACGGAGTGAGTGAAGAGGACGGACAGCGCCTCGGTGAAAAGCTGTTCATCTCCCGGTAACGGGGAAAAAGGCGGACGGAACTAACGCCCTGACGCCATGCGGCGCCGGGGCGCGTCTGTAAGGAGGATTTCCTCCGGAACTCTTCTGAAGATCGGGACGGGAACGGCTGTCCCTCCGGGGCGAAACCGGTGGAAAGGGCCCGGGCAATCATTACGAGCAAGGAGACTGCTATGAGAAATTACAAGGGAAGGATCGCGACCATGCGCCGGAAAGTGTTCGCGGCGGTGGCACAGATCGCCTATGAAGGCGACTACAAGCGGATGGACCGTCTGCCCTATGAGCTGACGGAGGACGAGGGAGAGGATCCCACCAGACCCTCCATCTTTCTGGAACGGGCTATCGTGGGCGAACGGGTGCGCCTGGCAATGGGACTGCCCCTTCGTACAGCCAATGAACACAGCCTGCTCAGTGACGGCGTGGACAGGACCGCCATCGCTGACAAGTACTACGACCCTCCGCTGATCAATATCATCAAGTATGCCTGCAACGCCTGCCCTCCCACCCATTACGAAGTATCCGCCGCCTGCCGCGGCTGTCTGGCCCGAAACTGCCAGAACGTCTGCCCCAAAGGCGCCATTTTCTTCAATAACGGCAAGGCGGAGATCGACCAGAGCAAATGCATCAAATGCGGACTGTGCAAGAACGCCTGCTCCTACCAGACCATCATCCGGTTTGAACGTCCCTGTGCCGAAGCCTGCGGGATGGACGCCATCGGGATGGACGCCCAGGGCCGGGCGGAGATCGACCAGAACAAATGCGTCAGCTGCGGCATGTGTCTGGTGAACTGCTCCTTCGGCGCTATCGTGGACAAGGGACAGCTGTTCCAGCTGATACACGCCATCAAGCGGGGAGACAAGGTCATCGCCATCATCGCACCTGCCTTCTGGGGCCAGTTCGGTGACAAGGTCACTCCGGGGCAGATCAAGGCAGCTATGAAACAGCTGGGATTCGACTCCATCCAGGAGGTGGCTGTCGGCGCAGACCTGTGTTCCATCCAGGAGGCTGAGGAGTTCGTCAAGAAGGTGCCGGAAGAGATGCCCTTCATGGCCACGTCCTGCTGCCCCTCCTGGTCGGTGATGGCCAAGAAGGAGTTTCCCGACTTTGCCCCCTACATCTCCATGTCCCTGACCCCCATGGTCCTGACCGCGCGGCTGGAGAAAAGAAACAACCCCGGCTGCCGTATCGCCTTCATCGGCCCCTGCGCAGCCAAAAAACTCGAGGCCAGCCGCCGCACCATCCGCAGCTATGTGGATTTCGTGCTGACATTTGAGGAACTGCAGGCCATGTTCCAGGCCAAGGGGATCGACATCAGCAAGATCGAGGCGGAGCCCTTTACCTATGAGGCGTCTTCTCCCGGAATCGGATTTGCCGCCAGCGGAGGCGTGGCGGATTCCGTGGCTGAAGTGATCAAACGGACCGATCCGGAACTGGAAGTCAGGACTTACAAGGCGGACGGCCTGCGGGAATGCCGGAAGATGCTGCGCATCGCAAAGACAGGCAAGCTGAACGGCTATCTGCTGGAGGGCATGGCGTGTCCCGGCGGCTGCATCGCCGGCGCAGGCACAGTCCTTCCCCCGGAGCAGGGCCGCACCAGACTCCAGCAGTATAAGAACAACGCGCCTATCGACAACCCGCTGGGATCCCAGCATATGGACGCCATCGACCTGCTCATTGAGGGGCCGGAAGACTGAGGCGTGGTATCCCGCCACTGAGCCGTCAGCTCACAGCAAACAGAAAGAACGCCGTCCCGGCCGGGACGGCGTTCTTGTTATTTTGCTTCTGCTTGATACTCTTACCCGATGGGGAAGAAGTAGGTGCTGGCCTGCGTGAACTCCACACGCTCCACGGGGAAGTCCATCAGATCCTCCACCTCGAACTCGCTTTCGGCGTCGAAGTCGTCGCTGAGGGTCAGCTTGACGCTGTACTCCATGTGGTCGCGGCTCAGGAACAGATAGGCCTCATCCTCGAAGACGCTCCAGCCGGACTCCTCGAAGCCCTGGTCGAACATATCGCGGACGGGTTTGCCCACGAAGGCGTTCAGTTCCTCGGCGGGGAGGATGCCGTCGGTGTAATCGATGCAGTCGGTGATGGCCAGCTTGCCGATGATCTCATAGACCTTCTCCTGATAATCGTCGGCGAAGAAGTCCAGGGCGTCCAGAGCCTTCTGGTCCTCCTGGGAGATGGGGGCCAGCACCTGATAGTGGCGTCCGTCCTTCTCGCACTCGGCGTAAAGGCCGTCATTCATGACGGAGTAGGAGAGAGACTCGTCCTCACCCAGCAGGTTGATCAGGTCCTGAATGGTGGCGTAGGGGCTGTCTGCGTGGGGGAACTCGGGCAGGACCTCGCCCTGGTCGATGGTGTACTCGGGCAGGGTGACGGTGACGCCCTCATAGTCGAAGTGAATGGTGAGGCCCTGGCTCTCCTCGCCGGAGACGGCCTGGTAGTCCACGTCGGTGACCTTGCCGTCGGCGTCGGCCTTGCCGGTGACGGTCAGCTCCACGCTCTCGCCCTCGCTCTCGCCGGTGATCACGTACGCCAGCTCGGAGCCATCGGCGCTGTCGGTGCGGGTGGCCTTGTAGGTGAGGGAATTATCCTCGCCCTCGGCCTCCATGACGCCGGTGACGAACATGGTCATGCTGATCTCGACGGACCTGTCCAGGAGCTCATACATGAAGTCATCGGGATAGGCGGTGTCACCGCCGTAGATCACGTAGTTGGCGTCGTTCTCCCGGAACACGTAATAGGTGGTCCCGGAGGCGGCGTCCTCGGAGCACATCTTGTCCCCGTCCTTGGTGAAGACGGAGGTGTTCTCGCCCATGGTGGTGGTCATGCGGATGGGATCGGCGGTGAGCACGTTGGCATAGAAGGCATTGACCATCTCGCGGACCGCTTCCTGGCCCTCCACGGTCTCCGTCTTGGTGCTGCCGCCGCAGGCGGTCAGGGTCAGCATCATGGCCAGAGCCAGCAGAAGACTGATCAAGGATCTTTTTTTCATCTGTTTATCTCCGTTTCTGTGAGTCTTTTGTAACGTACAACGAAACAAGTCTATCATTTTGTTGCCGATATTGCAAGAAAAAACCGGGATTTTGCTGCGCAGATCCGGGCTTTTTCCTGCGCTCCTGTGCTCAAAGAGCGCTGACGGCGGCGGTCAGGGCGGCCACCATCTGCTCCAGCGTCAGGCTGGGGGAACCCTGTTCCGGGAGAAAGGGCACGTGGATGAAGCCCGCTGGGATCTCCGTATCACGCAGAGCGTGGAGGAGGCTGTAGATGAGATCGTTGCACACGAAGGTGCCGGCGGTGTAGGAGCAGGCGCAGGGCACGCCGGTCTTCTCCACAGCCTCCACCATCCGCCGCACCGGCACGGTGGTGAAGTAGGCCGCCGGACCGCCGAGGACCACGGGCTCGTCCTGGGGATGGTTGCCGGCGTTGTCGGCGATCCGGGCGTGGCGCAGGTTGATGGCCACGTATTCCGGCGTGACAGCGGCGCGGCTTCCGGCCTGACCGATGCAGAGGACGGCGTCGGGCCGAATCTTTTCCACCGCCGCCAGGGCCGTCCGCGCCGCATCGCCGTACACCACGGGAAGGCGCAGCTTGCGGAGATGAAAGTCGCCGATGACCTCCGGCAGCAGCTGCACGGCCTCCCAGGAGGGGTTGACGGGCTCGCCGCCGAAGGGCTCGAACCCGGTGATGAGCAGTTGTTTCATGGTAGTGTCTCCTTTGAAGTGAACTACTCCGACTTATCATATTGCGTATGATTGAAGTCGGAGCTTCCTGCTTCTCAGATTCCGGTTATTGTCACATCTCCATGCTTTTTCGCACAGAGCAGTTTTCCCGGTATCTCCACAGGCTTGTCGGTTCGGACGGTTCCCGCCCTACCTGTATAAGCTATTTCTGTTATGCCGGGAGCAGCATCCGCAGCCCCTCAT
>JAEEGL012164695.1_pt1 | contig 14320 bp, 14 predicted proteins | sample 9134231 | NCBI WGS metagenome assembly JAEEGL01 (sample SAMN16246548, study PRJNA631951) | gut metagenome | biome: gut microbiome; feature: rumen; material: fiber-attached | host: Bos | place: Iran: Karaj | collected 2018-10 | reverse complement strand
TTCAGGAGCGCGTCGCTGTCCCACGTGACCTCGCGGACGGTGCCGATGAGGATGCCTTCCGGATAGAGCTCCATGCCGGAGCTGATCAGCTGATCGCCTTCGATCACGGAAGCGTCCGAGTCCAGCAGGATACCCTCCAGGCCCCCGCTGCCGTTGCCGCTCAGGACGCCCAGGACCCGCGGGTCGCGCGCCAGCTTGAAGCTGATGTTGCTGTTCTCGTCGATGATGGAGATGACCTTGGCCCAGTGCCTGCCGACGGTATAGACGCGGCCTACCAGGCCTTCTCCGTTGATGACCGCGGTGTTGAGCCGAACGCCGTCGGCCGTGCCGGCGTTGACGGTAAAGACGGAGAACCAGTCGGAATCGTCCGCGGCGATCACGCCGGCGGCTTTGTAATCATAGGCCTCCAGATAGCTCACGTAGCCCAGGCTGTCGCTCAGGGCTTTCAGCTGGGCCAGTTCCTCCGCCTTCAGGGATTCCAGGCGCAGACGGCGCTCCAGCTCGCTCACCTGATCCTGCAGGGCTTCCCGCTCGCGCAGGAGCTGCCCGACGTGCGTCAGGCCCCAAACGTAAGAAGCGGCCCCGTTTCCGGCGTCGCTGATCGGTCCCTGCGCCAGGGCGGCGCCGTCCTGAGCCCGCCTTCCGAGCCAGGAGTCGCTGCCGCGGTGCGTGAACGAGATGACGATGATGAGCAGCAGCGCCAGGACCAGCAGCAGCAATGCCGCCAGACGGCTGTGCTCCCGTAACCAGAACATCTCTTCCCCCGTTCCCCCAAAGGCCGTCTTAGTACTTCTTCGGCCTCTTGCTGTAGTATTTTACGGTCTCCAGGTCCTGCAGGCTCCTGCCCGTGCCTTCGGCGACCGCTTCGAGCGCGTTCTCCGCGATGGTGACCTTCATGCCCGTCTCGTTCTCGATGTGACGGTCCAGGCCGCGCAGCAGCGCGCCGCCGCCGGCCAGGTACATGCCGCTGTTGACGATGTCCGCCGCCAGCTCCGGCGGCGCGTTCTCCAGCGTCGCGCGGATGCCGTCCATGATCATGCCGATGGGCTCCTCGAGCGCGCGCATGATGTCCACCGAGCTGACCGTAACGGTCTTCGGCAGCCCGCTCAGCACGTCTCTGCCCTTCGCCTCCATGGTGAGCGGCTCGCCCGGCTCGTCCCCTTCATAGTCCGGCAGGACGCAGCCGATCTCTTTTTTCAGGTTCTCCGCCATGGTATCGCCGATGAGGAGATTGTAATTCTTGCGCATATAGGCCACGATGGCTTCGTCCATCTTGTCGCCCGCGGTGCGGATGGAGGTGCTGTTGACGATGCCGCCCAGCGCGATGATCGCGATGTCCGACGTGCCGCCGCCGATGTCAGCGATCATGCAGCCGCGGGGCCCGCTGACGTCCAGGCCGACGCCGAGCGCCGCGGCAAAGGGCTCGTCCAGCACATAGACTTCGTTGACGCCCATCTGCCGCACGGTGTCTTCGACCGCGCGCTTCTCCACCTCGGTGACGCCGGAGGGCACGCCGACCACGACCCTCGTTTTCGTAACGAGAGAGCGCTCGGGAATGACCTTCTTCAGGAAGTCCTTCAGCATGGTCTGCGTCATTTCATAATCGGAGATGACGCCCTCCTGCAGGGGACGGACCACGCGGATGTGCGCCGGCGCACGGCCGATCATTTCCTTGGCCTCCCGGCCGGTGGCCAGGATCTTGCGGTTCGCCTCATCGACGGCGATGACCGAGGGCTCGTTCAGGATGATGCCCTTGTTCTTGGAATAGATCAGTGTATTGGCGGTGCCCAGGTCGATGCCCAGGTCCTGCGTGAAAAGATTCAGAAACATGCCTTTGTTTCTCCTTTCGATGCTTGTCTTATTATATATAGCCGCGTTCCCGCAGGCTCGTGAAGCTGCCGTCCCCGATGATGATGTGGTCCAGCACTTCGATGCCCAGCAGTTTGCCCGCTTCCACGAGGCGGGCCGTCACGCGGAGATCGTTCTCGCTCGGAGCGGGGTCTCCGCTCGGATGGTTGTGGGCCAGGATGACGGCCGCCGCGCTCCTGCGCACCGCGCCGCTGAAGATCTCTCTCGGGTGGGTGATGGCGCTGCTGAGGTCGCCCACGGAGACCTGCTCCGTCAGCAGGATCTCGTTCTTCTGGTTGAGCAGAAGGACCTGGAACTCTTCCTTTCGCAGATAGCGCATCCGTTCGGAGAAGAGCGCCGCCACTTCGGACGGGCGATCCACGCGGATCCGCTCGCGCTTCGGGCTGACGGAGAGCCGTCTGCCCAGCTCCAGCGCAGCCATCAGGCTGCAGGCCCTTGCCGGGCCGATCCCTTCCACGCAGAGCAGTTCCTCCGCCCCGCTCTCCGCCAGGTGACGGAGCCCGTCCGGATGAAGGGCGAGCAGGCGCTCGGCGACGCGAAGGGCCGAACCGCCGCTGCTGCCGCTGCCGATCAGCAGGGCCAAAAGCTCCCCGCTGCTCAGGGCACGGGCGCCCTCGCGGAGCATCTTTTCCCGCGGCCGTTCCTCGGCCGGAAGCTCCCGCATGCGCACGCCCGCTTTTTCTGGATGGTCTTTCAATGATTCCCCCTGTCTGCTGTCTCCTCCTTCTTCCCTATCCCCCGAACGATCTCTCTATCTATCTTTCCGCCAGAAGGCGCGAAATTCGTGTTCAAAGCGTTCCCAGGGAAAACCGATGATGTTGTCCCTGCTTCCCCGGAACTCGCGGATATGGGGCGCCCAGCCCCCCTGGATGGCATAGGCTCCCGCCTTGTCCATGGGTTCTCCGCTCGCGATATAGTCCAGGATCTCCTCCCGGCTGTAATCGCCGAAGCGCACCAGGCTCTTCTCGCAGAAGAGCAGGCGCCTCGGGCGGCCCGCCTCCAGCAGCGCGACGCCGCTGGCCACGGAATGCTCCCGCCCGCGCAGATCCTCCAGGATGCGCAGGGCGTCGGCTTCGTCCTTCGGCTTTCCGATGATCCCCTCCCGGAAGACCACGGTGTCCGCCGCGACGATGCAATAACGAAGCTGCGCAGGCCTCTTGCCCTCCGCCGCTTCGCGCAGGATCTCCCGCTCGACCCAGAGCGCCTTTTTCAGCGCAAGAAACATGACGGTCTCTTCCACGCTGAGGCTGCCCGGATCGCCTTCTTCCACGCGGGCGGGATAGACCTCCGGCGAAAAGCCTTCTCTCCGGAACATCTCCACCCGGCGCGGCGAGGCAGATGCCAAAACGAATCGGCATTCTTTCTCAATATTATATGATAACATCCTTCTTCTTTTGAAACAATAAATATTCTGTGAAGAAAAACTGTCCGGCGCGGGAAGGCGCCGGACAGCCATTTGCAGTGCCGCTTTTTTAGAACATGGGAACGACAGCGCCCTCGTAGGTCTCCTCGATGAAGCTGCGGACCGCGTCCGTCTTCAGCGCGGCGATCAGCGCCTGCACGGCTTCGTTGTTCTCGTTGCCTTCCTTCACGACGATCGCGTTCGCGTAGGTCTGCGCGGCGGTGGAAGAAGCGTCTTCGACGGCCACGGCGTCCTCGCCGACCACCAGGCCGGCTTCGATGGCGTAGTTGCCGTTGATGACGGCCATGTCCACGTCAGCCAGCGTACGGGCCAGCTGGGCAGCTTCCATTTCCACGATGTTCAGGTTCTTGGGATTGTCCTCGATGTCCAGGACGGTGGCGGTGAGGCCGGCGCCTTCCTTGATCTTGATCAGGCCTTCCTGCTCCAGCAGAAGCAGGGCGCGGGCTTCGTTGGTGCCGTCGTTGGGCACGGCGATCTTGGCGCCGTCCGGCAGCGCGTCGATGGTCGCGGTCTTGCCCGGATAGAGTCCGAAGGGCTCATAGTGGATGAGCTCTACGGGGACCAGGTGCGTGCCGTTCTGCTCGTTGAAATCGTTCAGATACGGGACGTGCTGGAAGTAGTTGGCGTCCACTTCGCCGGACTCGGTGACCATATTGGGCTGTACGTAGTCCGTGAATTCGATGACCTTCAGTTCGATGCCCTGCTCGGCCAGGATGTCCGTGCACTGGGCAAGGATCTCGGCGTGCGGCGTGGGAGAGGCGGCCACGGTCAGGGTGACGGTCTCCGGGGCTGCCGGCGCGGGCGCGGCTTCCTGTTTCTGACCGCAGGCGGCAAAGGACAGTGCCAGCAGCAGAGCCAGCAGTACGACAAGTGCTTTCTTCATGATCTTCTTTTCCTCCTCGTTTTCTGTGTGATGCGTTTATCGCATTTGATCGCAAGCCGCGTGCCGACCGACTGGAAGATCTGTACCATGATCACCAGGAGGACGACCGCGCCGAGCATGATCAAATATTTATAGCGATAATAGCCGTAGTTGATGGCAGTGCGGCCCAGGCCGCCGCCGCCGATGATGCCGGCCATCGCGCCATAGCCCAGGATGGTGGTGAGGGCGATGGTCGCGCCGGAGATGAGCGACGGCAGGCTTTCGGGAAGGATGACCTTCAGGACCACCTGCATGGGGCTCGCGCCCATGGAGAGCGCGGCTTCGATGACGCCGGCGTCCACCTCGCGCAGCGAGGATTCCACCAGACGCGCCACAAAGGGGAAGGCCGCGACCACCAGCGGGATGGTGGTGGCCAGCGTGCCGATGCTCGTCCCGAGGATCGCCCGGGAGAGCGGGATGACCATGATCATCAGGATCAGGAAAGGCACGGAACGCAGGAGGTTGATGATCACGTTCAGGATCTGCATGACGGCGCCCGGCAGAGGCCGGATGCCGTTCTTCTCGCCCGTGACCAGCAGGATGCCGAGGGGCAGGCCGATCACGTAGGCGAAGAAGGTCGCCAGGACCGTGGAATAGAAGGTCTCCCAGATGTCGGTGAGCGCCGTGCGGGAAAGGACGTCCAGCGCCTCCGCGAGCTGCGGGCTGCTGAGCAGGCTATGCATGGTAGTCGCTCACCTCCTCCAGCTCCACGTTGCTCTGTTTTTTCAGATAGGCGATGGCCTTGGCGTAGTCCGCCGGATCTTCCGGCAGGCCCAGGAGCATGGTGCCGAAGGCTTTGCCGTCGATGCTGCGGGTGTCCGCCGCCATGATGTTCGCTTTGATGCCGCAGTCGATCGCGAGCGAGGCGATGATGGGCTTTTCCGCGGTGCCGCCGTTGAAGGCGATGCGGATGACCTTGCGGCCGCCGTCCTCGCTGGGAACGCCGTCCGGATAGACCAGGCGGCGGGCCGCCTCCGTCTGCGGATTGGAGAAGACGCGCTCTACACTGCCCGTCTCCACCACTTTGCCGCCGTCCAAAATGGCGACTTCCGTGCAGATCTCTTCGATGACGGCCATCTCGTGCGTGATCACCACCACGGTGATGCCCATGCGGCGGTTGATGTCTTTGATGAGGCGCAGGATGGCCCGCGTGGTGTTGGGGTCCAGCGCGGAGGTGGCTTCGTCGCAGAGCAGGACCTTCGGGTCCGAAGCCAGCGCGCGCGCGATGGCGATGCGCTGCTTCTGCCCGCCGGAGAGCTGCGCCGGATACGCGTTCGCCTTGTCCGGCAGGCCTACGATCTCCAGGAGCTCCTGCGCGCGCGCCTTCGCTTTGGCGCCGGGCACGCCCGCGATCTCCATGGGGAAGCAGATGTTCTTCAGGCAGGTCTTCTGCATGAGCAGATTGAACTGCTGGAAGATCATGCTGATGGAGCGGCGCTGCATGCGAAGCTCCGACGGCGTCATCTGCGTCAGGTCTTTGCCGTCGATCAGCACGGCGCCTTCCGTGGGGCGCTCCAGCAGATTGATGCAGCGGACCAGGGTGGATTTCCCCGCGCCGCTCATGCCGATGACGCCGAAGATGCTGCCGTCCTCTATCCTTATGTTGACATGATCCAGGGCGCGGAACAGTTCGCCGTCCACCGGAAAGTCTTTGCTCAGGTCGCGGATCTCGATCATGCTCTGTTTGGACTCTTCCTTTGAATGATGATGCAATTACAGGGTATTTATATATGTTATTCTGAATGGCCGCAAAAGTCAATTCTTATTCCGCGCGGCTGCGTCTCGCTAAGTACCGCTGCGTTTCGCGCGGAGCGGGAACACGGGAGCGCAGGCGCCATGCTTTTTCGAGACCCTCGCGGAACGCCGGCACTTAGCGATCGGCGAGCCGGAGGCGAAGACGGAGCTTAGTACCGCTGCGTTTCGCGCGGAGCGGGAGCGTGTCGAGAAAAAGCATGGTGCCTGCGCTCCCGAACCGTCCTCCATCCGATGCACAGAAAAACGGAGCGTCCGTGTGGACGCTCCGTCTTGCTGCTTGCTTAAGCGCTCGCTTAGCCGATGTAACCGGCTTCCTTGAGCAGCTCCTGCGCCTTGGCCAGATTGGCCTCGGAGACCAGCAGGATCGGGCCCGTGCAGCCCATGCCGCTCTCGGCGTACATGCCCTTGGCCCAGAGGGACTGGACGGCGTCGTCCAGGTCCATGACCTCGATGCCGGCGATGGCGGCGGTGACGACTTCCTTCGGAGGCGCCACGACAGCTTCCTTCGCTTCGGCGGCGGGCTTGGCGTTCTTCGCCTTCAGCTCGTCCAGGATCTCCTTCAGACCCGCCTTGTAGGCGGCGTCGAATTCGTCCTTCAGGACCTTGCGATAGTTGCCCTTGACCAGCTCAGCCGCGTACTGCAGCGCGCCGCTGATGACGGCGGCGCCGGAGGCGCGGGAGACGATCATGACCAGGGGATCATAGCCTTCGCCGATGCCCGGGCCATAGCCCCAGCCGCTGCCTTCGTAGCTGCCGCCGGTGGTGAACGCGGAGAGCAGCTTGATCAGCAGGTTGCCGGTGAGGGTGTCGGTGACCATGATGTCAGCGCTGGCTGCGAGAATGTCGTTGCCTCTCATGACGCAGCCGCCGTCGGCTCTGGCGGACTCGGCAAACTTGATGCCGTAGCCGTTGGCCTGCAGCTTTTTCAGCGCGGTCTCGGTCTGACGGGCGCCGTCTACGTTGATGATGCCCACGGTGGGCTCTTTGATGCCGCAGGCCTTGGCCGCGACGATGCCGTAGATGGCGTTTTTGATCATGCCTTCGATACGATCCGTGGAGGAGGTACCGGTGGTGGTGGCGATGTACATGGCACGGCCCTTGCCGGGAGTGACCACGCGGCCGACGGTGGAGACACCGATCGGGAACGGATAGTGCATGGTGACAGCACCGTCAACTTCGCCGGCGTTGACCATCTTCTCCATGGTCTTGTGGCAATCGTCGTCGTCCTTGGTGGCTACGCAGGTGACTCTTTCGTCCGTGAGGCTGCCCAGATAGTAGACGTCGACGCCCTTGGAAGCGGCCAGAACGGCGCCTTCCATGGTTACGGTCTCACCATGCTCGCTGCCCATGCCGGTGAGGGCGATCTTCGGTCTGGGGCCGCTTTCGCCGGTCTCCAGTCCGCGCGCCACGTCCAAGAAGGTCTGGGCGATGATGCGTTGAATTTTATCTGCCATTGGTTTATCCCTATGCGCCGCGAAAGCGGCGCATGTATCCTTTCTTTCCGACTTGCGATAGCTTAGTTTTCTTCAGCGCCGGCCAGCAGGTTCTCGGCGAACTCTCTCATGGCCTTGCCGATGAGGCCCTTGATCTCGGCCTCGGAAACCGTGCCTTCGTCCGCAGCGCCGGAGTTGGCCTGCATGATGAAGGAGATGCCGTCGAAGAGGTTGGTCATACGGCCAAGGAAGAGGGAACCCTTACCGACGATCATGGCCTTGTTGATGTCACCGGCCAGGATGGAGTCGCGGGCGGGACCGACATAGGGAACGCCGGAAGGAATGTGGCCCTGGGTGGGAGCCCAGCCGCACATACCGTACTTGGCGGGGAAGCCGGGCAGATCGGTCTTGGCGATCTCGCCTCTCATGACGGCCAGAGCACCGATGACCTTGTAGTTGGACAGCGCGACGTCGCCGGCACCGGCCGGGATCATGACGTCGGGATTCTGCATCTCGGCGCTGTACTTATCGATGTCGGTGATCTTCATGCCGGCCTTGTCCAGAGGAGCGGAGACCAGCGCGTTGATGACGTCCTTGGGGCCGGCGCCGGCGCCCACGGTGTGGCGGCCGACGAAATCGGTCAGCACTTCGGGGTTGACGCCGTCGTTCTCGGAGAGAAGGATGGCGAAGCCGCCCAGCACGTCTTCCAGGATGGGGAGTTCCTTGGCGACGAAGTTCTTGCCGTTCATGCCCAGCTTGGCGGTGCAGCCGCCGGCCAGGACGACAACGTTCTTATAGGTGCCGGCCTTGACCAGGGAGGCAGCGTTTACCATGGAGTGGGCAGGACCCGCGCAGAAGCCGCGGGTATCGGAACCGGTGGTTCCCTTAAAGCCGGCGATCTCGGCAGCCGCCTTGGCGAAGTTGCCGCCGCCGCGCTGGTTGATGTCGCCGCAGGCTTCTTCGCCGCAGTCGATGATGTATTCGATGCTGTTGGGGTCTACGCCGCTGGCCTTCACGAGCCAGAGCAGAGAGAGGACTGCGGAGGCCTTATAGACCAGATCCTCGTGGATGACGTGAGCGGAGAGGTTGGGGTCTACGTCGTGGGCCTTCTTGACGGCGCCGACGAGCTTGCCGTCCATGTAGAGGCCTTCGCCGTGCTCTTCGTTGACGACCTTCTCGATCTCGGCCATGTCAAAGCCTTCCTTGATGCGGGCCAGGACATCCTCGCCGATGACGGGGTCAGCGGCCAGCTTGTCTTTGGTGGCGGCTACGAAGTCTTTGTCCAGCAGGACCAGATCGAAGACGTCGGAGACCTGCATCATGAGATAGAATTCGTCCTGCGGCATGATCTCGCCGTATTTGCCATAGCGCTTGCCTTCGCATTTGACGTCGGTCCAGGGCTGCGGCATGGCGGAGAGCTCATCGGGGGTGATGTTGCCGATATAGGTCTGGTTCGGAGCATAGTTGACGCAGTCTTCATAGCTTCTGAGCAGAGTGGGCAGCTTCTTCAGGTATTCGGAATCGGGGTTGGCTTCGCGCTCTACTACCTGAGTAGCGCCGTTGTGGATGACCATGTCCGGAGTCTGTACCAGAACATAGCTGGCTCCTTTGATTACGCTGTTCATAGATATCTCTCCTGTTTCCGGCGCCTTTCAGCGCCTGTTATAAAATATATTTGCGTGGCGGCAAGCCGCCAAGGATTCGTGATGGAAAAAGAAAGTGGTGATGTGGTGATCACTCACCTCATCACCACTTTCCAATCGCGAAGAATTAGTACTTGGTGTACTGCGCGCGTACGTTCTGCATTTCGGCAGCGATGGCGTCTACATCCAGTACCATTTCCATCATTCCGACTTTGTCTTCATAGACGTCGGCAGGGATTTCCGCTTTGATTTCAGGCTCACAAACGTGATAGACCTTGAGTCCCAACGAGACTCCAGCCAACGGACCAGTGTAAGTGGGATCGCCAGCGGTTACGGTCTCCGCGGAGAGTCCAGCAGACTCACTTTCGGAGGTTCCCAGAATAACGACTACGTTTTCGGGACCGTTCGCTTCAGACAATTCCTTGATTCTCTTCTGGTTTTCCTGGTCCATGGTTCCTGCGGCGGTTCACACAAAGCACTCCGTCGAGGAGAAGACGACTTCGCCGCCAGCGGCGGTGACGCAATCTTCAATTGCAGGGCCGGGAACACCATCTCTGTCGCCAAGAATGATGATCTTCTTTCCAGCTAAGATGCTCATTTTAGATTTGTCCTCCTTTCTCCTGTTTTTGTTTTTATCCAAGTGCTCTCACGAGCAGAGGGATCGATGGGATGGTTAGGCGATGTACTTCTGGATCAGCGCTTCTACGTTCTCCGGAGTAGCATCTTCCTTGACCAGGGACTCGATGATCTCGCCGTCCTTGAAGATGGCGATGACGGGGAGACCCATGATCTTCAGGCTGATCGCCAGGCGGCGGGCCTTGGTGGTGTTCAGGCAGCAGAATTTCAGGCCTTTGCCGGCATACTTTTCCGCGAAAGCGTGAACGTGGGGCATGAGGGCGGCGCAGGGAACGCAGCCGTCACCGAAGAAATCGACCAGAACGGGACCTTCGGCATTTTTTACTTCAGCTTCAAAGGTGTCTTTCGTTACTTCTAACATTGTTTTCGTTCCTTTCTTAAAATAATATCTAAACTTTAATTATTTCTCGAGGGATTCAATGTAAGCAGTGGCCTGCATGGCGGCGATGGCGCCGTCAGAGGTGGCGGTGACCACCTGACGCAGGCTCTTCTTGCGGCAGTCGCCCGCGGCGAAGACGCCGGGGAGGTTGGTGTGCATGTTGTCGTCGGTGACGATGTAGTTCTTTTCCATGTCGACCTGGCCCTGGAAGAGCTCGGTCTTGGGATCGAAGCCGATGAAGACGAAGACGCCGAAGGTGCCGTCATCTTCGTTGGCGAAGATCTCTTTCTCCTCGCCGGTGGCGGTGTTCTTGACGATCATGCTCTCCAGGATGCCGTCGCCCTTGAGCTCGGTGATGGTGCTCTCGAGCATGAAGTCCATCTTGGGGTTCTTGCGGGCCTTCTCCTGGATGGAGGCGGCAGCGCGCAGTTCGTTTCTTCTGTGGACCAGCGTTACCTTGCGGGCAAACTTGGTCAGATACATGGCTTCTTCAACAGCGGAATCGCCGCCGCCGACTACGTACACGTCCATGTCGGTGAAGAAAGCGCCGTCGCAGGTGGCGCAGTAGGATACGCCCTTGCCGGTCAGCTCGGCTTCGCCGGGGCAGCCGATCTTCTTCGGGGAAGCGCCGGTGGCGATGATGACGGACTTGGCAAGATATTCGCCCTTGTTGCCGATGACCTTCTTGATGTCACCCTGCAGTTCTACAGAGGTGACGGTGTCGGCACATCTTTCGGCACCGAAATGCTCGACCTGCTTGGTCATTCTGTCGATGAGAGACTGACCGCTCTCTTCGTCGGTACCGCCGGGATAGTTTTCGATCTCAGAAGTGATGACGATCTGACCGCCATCTTTACCCTTTTCGATTACCAGGGTGTCCAGTTTGGAGCGACCGGCATAGAGTCCGGCAGCCAGACCCGCGGGGCCCGCTCCGATGATGATGACATCATAGATTTTGCTCATTTTGTTTTCCACTCCCTTAAACACAAGTGATACGGATGTTTATCTGCAGGGTAGTCCCCCCTCCCCTCGAAAGAGGAGGGGGAACCACTTCAGCACTGATTTGCGCTTACCGCACCGGATCGCTTACGCGACGACGGTGGTAGGACCTTCGACGTCGGTGGAGAGCAGCTTGAGGCACTCTTCGACCAGATGACGACGATACTCGTGTTCGGCTTCGGGCTCCAGCTTCGGATTGCCGGTGGGGTTCGGTACCGCAGCACCGACGACGATCCGGTTGACACCCAGCATCTGAGCGATGTTCGGGATAGCCGTTACCTGTACAGTGGGGATGCCGACTCTTTCGATCTCTCTCGCAATCGTTGACCCGCAACGAGTGGAGGTGCCTCAGGTGGAGGTCAGGATGACCGCGTCGACATCGCCGAGCGCCTTCAGCTTCTCGCCGATCTCCGCACCGTTCTTCTTGCACTGCGCGGATACGGTGGTGCAGGCGGGCATGGACATATAGTGATCGGAGATGCCGCCCAGCTTGCCGGCCTTGATGTCTTCATCGATGACATCCAGGGGCAGCAGTCTGTTGGGATCCTGATTTACATAGTCGTTGAAGTAACCGGCGTGGACGACTTCGTAGCCGCCGGGCGCCATGAGGGTGCGCAGATCGTAGTCCGCCCATACCAGGTTGGATCTGGTCTGGCAGTGATCCGGGTTGCCCTTGTAGACCAGACCGCCGTCGGATACGAAAGCGATCTTGGCCTTGGACAGGTCTTTGACGGCCTTCGGGATGTCGAAGGTGTCGAATCTGTCGGGATATACTTCGGAGACGAACTCTTCGCCATTGACCTTCTTGACGATCATATCGACGGATCTTTCGGCGACGGTTCTGTCAACGTAGGTGCATCTCAGCTGGCCTCTGGTGAAGTAATCATATTCTCTGGGATCGGGAATGTACTCCAGGGAAGTCAGTCTGACCACATCGTCCGGATGGAGCAGCGCGTGGCCCAGTCTGGCCATCTTAGCGACGGTCTGGGGGACCTCACGGGCGTTGTTGCCGGTCTTGATGATGTAGCACTTTTTGCGATAGATGTCGGTACCGGGGGACTGCTCGTCCATACCGGTGATGCAGGGGATGCCCCAGGCAGCGCCGATGGCTTCGCAGAGAGCACCGCAGGACACGGTGTAACGGCCGGCCGCGAAGGCGGGACCCGCGAAGAAGATATCGGCATCCTTATAGGCGTCCAGCAGCTCGATGGCCTTGGCGGAATTCGCTTCCGGCTCGGCGGAGAAGAAGTCGTCGCCGGCGCAGAGGGTGGCGACTACCTTGTAGGTGTCTCCGGTGGCTTCGCCCTGCTTGTTCAGCTGTGCCTGCAGCAGGTTGCCGGGACCCTTGGGACCTTCGTTGAGATCGAAGCCCATGCCGGCGGCTTCTTCGAAGCCGTAACCGCCGAAGGCGTTGTTCAGATAGAGAAGAACTTTAAATTCTTTGGCCATTTTCATACACCTCCTTAAATTAGTACTCCAGAGTCTGTACCTTGCGGCCGCCGGTGTGATCGTGTACACCAGCTGTCAGGTACTGCTCGATGTTGATCCGCTCGTCACCAGCCAGCTGCAGCTTCATCTCGGAAGAATACAGCTTGGTCTCGGCGGTACCGCCGATGAATTTCTCGGCCTTGAAGTTGATGACGGTTCTCTCGAACGGAGAGGAGGAGGTGACGATCGCGGTCAGGCACTCATCGTTGAACAGGATGGTGTCGCCCAGGGTGCCGACAGCGGTAAGCGGGGTGGTGTGGACGCAGGTCTTGACACCGGCATTCTCACAGGCAACGCCCATGGAGGAGATGTCGATGTGCGGCATGCCGCCCAGGATCTTGGAGATGATGACGCCGTCCAGGTTCAGAACGTTCTTGGCGAGATCGGCAACGATCTGGCAGTTTCTGTCTCTGTTGTCAGCGTCGGTGTTGGCGGAGACGAGGATGACGCCGCCGAAGTTCAGATCTACGCCGTCATGCTTGTAGAGCTCTTTGATGATGGCGTTGTTCTGATAGGATACGGAGTCGATGGCCTTCAGGGCGTTCCAACCCATGACGCCGCCGTCCAGGATCTCGTTCGGATGGATGACGAGCGGAAGGGTGCCGGTCAGCGCTCTGCCGTAGAAGATCTTGTCGGAAACGGCAAGATAGTCGAACTGCGGGCTGTAGCACTGGAAGATGTAACCGATGCGGGGCAGACCTTCCTTCTTGTTCTTGTACATATCCATGTCGAAGACTTCGGTCTTGTCCGGAGCAAGGCCCTTGGCCGCATTGGCCAGATAGGCGGCAGCCTTGAAGCCCGCGCACTTGACGGAGTCTTCAAAAGCTCTCTCTTCGGTGCCGGCCACGGCGTAGGAAGCTACGACGACGTTCGGCGTATTGGCATACGGGGACAGCTTTCTCATGGGGCCGTCCATGTCCAGCAGACCGGACTCGATGCGGTTGGTGCTGGCGTTGGAGTTGATGACGTAGGTGCCGTCCAGAGACAGGGTCTTGCCGCTGCCAGCGATCTTGATCTTGCCGAGCCAGCCGGGGAAGTCCTGACCTTCGACCTTCGCTCTGGGCTGGATGACGTCCTGAACGTTCAGGATTCTGGTCTTGTCGCCGGGATAGACCAGCTGGATGTCAACCTTCTCAATGTTGGCGTCCTGCAGGATGAGCTCTTCCAGCTCTTTTTTGTTCACATACAGTACGCCGTTCTCGACACACGTTTTGGGACCCTCTTTAAGATCTTTGATTTCATAAGAATCGATCTCAAGTCTCATTGGATTCCATCTCCCTTCATAAAAGATTTTGGTGATAAGTGATAGGTTGTATCTCGAGTGAAAACTTTTGGGCATAGTTCTACAAGTTTCCACCTTAAGACCATTATCATTTTATACAAAAGAGAGCGAGATTGTCAACCGCCTTTTCCGGCCGCCGGCCTTTCGTATGATACAAAATATCTATCAATTGCCAGCGCTTTTACGGTCGTTTTTCCGAGCCCCCATCCCGCCCGGCCGGAAGGCGGAAAAACGTTCAGATCTTCACGTTTTCCGCGCCCAGAAGCGCGGCCGCCTCCGCCGGGAAGCTGCCGTCGACAGAGACGGAGAGCGAGGCGTCGCTCCGCATGCGGCGGCCGTCCGGCATATAAATGTAGACAGGGTGGCTGCCCGGGTAGTCCTCCAGGATGCGCTTCAGCCGCGCCAGACAGTCTGCCGCGTCCTTCTCCGCCGGGATGCGCAGCTTCACGGGAGCGGCCTGCGCATCGCTCCGCTCCGGGCCGCGCGCGGCC
>JAEEGL011290112.1_pt1 | contig 14320 bp, 8 predicted proteins | sample 9134231 | NCBI WGS metagenome assembly JAEEGL01 (sample SAMN16246548, study PRJNA631951) | gut metagenome | biome: gut microbiome; feature: rumen; material: fiber-attached | host: Bos | place: Iran: Karaj | collected 2018-10 | reverse complement strand
TCAGATACGGCAAGCTGGGAGCCACGGATGAAGAGGTTAAGGCAGCAGCCAAGCTGGCCAATGCCCACAGCTTTATCAAGAGACTTCCGGAAGGCTATGACACCATGCTCACAGGAGACGGAGCCAATCTTTCCCAGGGTCAGAGACAGCTTCTTGCCATTGCAAGAGCAGCCATCGCAGATCCTCCGGTTCTTATCCTGGATGAGGCTACATCCTCCATCGATACCAGAACAGAGAAGATCGTTCAGGATGGTATGGACAAGCTTATGAAGGGCAGGACCACATTTGTTATCGCCCACAGACTTTCAACTGTTCGAAATAGCGATTGCATTATCGTTTTGGAGCAGGGAAGGATAGTTGAGCAGGGAACCCATGACGAACTTATCGCCAAGGGTCAGAGATATTATCAGCTTTACACCGGTCTTAAAAGCGAAACAGCTTGATATAAGCGGAAACTATTAATTTTTTTAGAGGTAGAACCCTTGCGGTCTACCTCTTATTTTTTTGTTAAATTTTTATAAAAAAAAACATTTGATATTTCATTCTGTTATAGTATAATAAAAAGCTGTCTGTTTAGAAACGGTAATATTTTTTTTATTAGATTGGGTAGGTAAAAAATGGATATCAGAATTGAAAATCTAACAAAAACTTATGGAACTCTTAATGCTGTAGATCACATGAATCTCACCATTAAGGACGGGGAGCTGGTAGGTCTTTTAGGACCATCAGGCTGTGGTAAGTCCACTACACTTTTTATGCTTTCAGGTCTTACTACACCTACTGAGGGGCGTATTTTTTTCGGAGATAAGGATGTAACCAACATCTCTCCTGAGGATCGTGAGATAGGTCTTGTTTTCCAGAACTATGCTCTTTATCCTCACATGACAGTAGAGGATAACATCACATTTCCTCTTATCAACAGACGTGTAAACAAGGTTCAGGCCAGGGAAATGGCTCTCGAGATGGCCAAGGTTGTTAAGATTGACCAGCTTATGAAGAGAAAGCCCGGTGAGCTTTCCGGCGGACAGCAGCAGCGTGTAGCTATTGCCAGAGCACTTGTTAAAAAACCACAGGTTCTTCTTCTTGACGAGCCTTTATCAAATCTTGACGCTAAGCTTCGTGTTGAAACCAGAGAAGAGATCAGACGTATTCAGCAGGAAGTTAAGATCACAACCATTTTCGTAACCCACGACCAGGAGGAGGCTATGAGTATCTCTGATCGTATCGCAGTTATGAAGGAAGGTGTTCTCCAGCAGTACGAGGTTCCTCAGACAATGTACCTCAATCCTGCTAATGTTTTCGTATCCAGGTTCCTTGGAACCCCTGAAATTAATAGTATTGAAGTTGATGTTAAGGACGGCGAGATCTCAGCTAACGGTCTTGTACTGAGAAAGGGTGTTAAGCTTGCTGACGGTCATTACAAGGCAGGAATTCGTCCTGAGTCCTTCTACCTTGATGAGAACGGAGTTTCTCTAAGCGTAGACAGCATCAGAATGACAGGTCGTGACCTTCTTATTTTCTCAAAGCTTGGGTCAACTCCTGTTCGCGTACTTGTTCATTCATATATTCAGGTCGCAGAGGGCGACAAATTTGGCGTATCTGTTCGTGAAGGCCATATCCTGGTATTTGATGGTCAGGAAAAGCTCATCGGCAGATTCTGATGAATGAAGGGAGTATGAAATGGATAAAAAGAGTTTTAAAGGATATCTCTATCTCCTTCCGTCAATAATCATAATGCTCGCCTTTACCGTTTATCCTTTGATAAGGGCCATCATCATGAGTTTCCTGGGAGACTACAGCATTATCAACCACGGATACAGCTCCATCGGATTCGAGAACTACAAGAATCTGTTTGCTGATCCTGATTTTGCCAAGTCCCTTAAGAATACCAGTATCTACGTTATCTGCGTAGTTCCTGCATCAATATTCTTATCACTGGTAATTGCTGTTCTTATCAACAGCTGCAAGCGCTTTAAGGCACTTTTCCAGACAATTTATTTCCTTCCTTACGTTACCAGCGTAATCGCCATCGGTATCGTATGGAGATGGATGTTCAATTCCAACTATGGTCTTATCAACTATTTCCTTGGCCTCTTCGGAATTGATCCTGTGCAGTGGCTGAATCTTCCACAGTATGCAATGCCGGCACTTATCATTTTTGCTATCTGGAAGAGCATGGCCTTCAATATCCTGATCTTCCTTGCGGGTCTTCAGACTATTCCTGAGGATATTTACCGTGCCGCAAGAATTGACTCAACACCCAGGCTCCGTGTATTCACAAGAATCACTGTGCCTCAGCTGGCTCCCATGATCGTTTATTCCAGCGTTATCGGAATGATCGGCGCCTTCAAGGTTTACAACGAAGTATTCTCACTGTTCCAGGGAAAAGCAGGCCCTGCCAACAGCGCCATCACCATCGTTTACTATATTTACGATAAGTTCTACAACAGCTACAAGTATGGCGTTGCAGCAGCAGGATCAGTTGTACTGTTCCTTATCATCCTGGCCCTTACACAGATCCAGCTTCGTGTAACCGGTGAGAAAAAGAAGAAATAAGGAGGAAAGAAGCCATGACAACAAAAAGAAAAGTCGTAAATGTTATAGCTGCGATACTTAAGTATGGACTTCTTATCCTTGGTTCTGTATTTACTGTATTGCCTTTTATCTGGATGATCTCATCATCCCTTAAGACACCCTCAGAGCTGATCGCGGTTCCACCTGCTCTTTTCCCTGAAGTTCCCCAGTGGCAGAACTACAAGGATGCATGGGCAGCAGCTCCCTTTGCAAGGTATTTTGTAAACACTCTTATCGTTACAGCCTGCACAACCTGCGGCGTACTGGTAACAACAGTGCTTTCAGCCTTCGCATTTTCAAGACTTAACTTCCCGGGAAAGAAGACTGTTTTCTCTCTTTTCCTGGCAACACTGATGATTCCCGGTGAGATGCTTATCATCACCAATTACGAGACCATCATCAACCTGAAGTGGATCGATTCCTACAAGGCTATGATCGTACCATGGATCTCCAGTGCCTTTTACATTTACCTGCTGACCAGATTCTTCATGCAGGTTCCCGAGTCCCTTTACCTTGCAGCCAAGGTAGACAAGTGCTCAGACTTTAAATACATGATCAAGATCATGGTTCCTATGAACAAGCAGGCCATTTTCTCAATTGCGATCCTTAACATCATCAGCAGCTGGAACGCATTCCTCTGGCCATTACTTGTTACCAACTCACAGGAGATGAGAGTTCTTTCCAACGGACTTGTTCGTTTCCAGACTGAGGCAGGCTCTTCCACAGAGCTTATCATGGCCGCATCCTGTATGCTGGTTATGCCTATCATCATCATCTATCTGTTCCTTCGTAAGTACATCATCGAAGGTGTTACAAGGAGCGGACTTAAGGGCTGATGACCCACGGGGTATTTCTTTGTTCTTTAAGGCAATAGTGCCTTTGAGATATTTTTTACATCCGCAACGCGGAAAAGGAAGGAGAATAGTATTATGAAACTGAAAAAATTTGGTGCAAGCGTACTCGCTATCACTATGGCAGCATCTATGATGGTTGGCTGCGGCGAGACAGCTGCTGACACAGCTACTGAGGCACCTGCAACAGAGACACCTGCTACAGAGGCACCTGCTGCTGAGGCACCTGCTGAGACACCTGCAACAGAGGAGGCTCCTGCTGCTGAGGCTAAGACCATCGAGGCAACAGAGGTTACTTTCTGGCACGCAATGAACGGAAATCTCGAGGCTGTTCTTACAGAGATCACAGATGAGTTCAACGCTTCTAACGAGTATGGCATCAAGGTTACTCTTGTAAACCAGGGCGCTTACGGCGACCTTCAGACCAAGCTTCAGGCTTCAGCTGCTGCTGATGCTCTTCCTGATCTTGCTCAGGCTTACAACAACTGGCTTACACCTTACATCGACAAGGCTGTTAAGCTTGATGATTTCGTAGCAACTGATTTCGATAACTGGGAGGACATCATTCCTGCATATCGTGATGAGTGCTCAGAGTTTGGATTTATCCACGCTGTTCCTTACAACAAGTCAACTTATGTTCTTTTCTACAACAAGACAATGTTCGAAGAGCTCGGTATCGAAGTTCCTCAGACATGGGCTGATGTAGAGGCTGCTGCTAAGACTGTTATGGATGCTAAGAACATCGCTTTCATCGGTTATGATGATCTTGCTGGTGTTGTTGAGGCTTCTCTTCACCAGGATGGCGCTAACTATGTAGACGCTACAGGTGCTCTTTTCAACGATGAGAAGGGTCTTGAGACATGCACATACCTTTCAAACCTTTACAACAACGGCTATGCTCGTCTTGTTGGTGAGGATGGATATTTCTCAAACGTAATTTCTAACCAGAACATCGCTTCTTACGTTGGTTCTTCAGCTGGTGTTTCTTACATCAAGGCTGAGGGATGGGAACTCGGTGTAGCTCCCCTTCCTGGAAACGTTCAGAAGGCAGCTAACATGGCTGGTACAAACATCGTTATGTTCGCTCAGGATTCTAACAAGCAGCTTGCAGCTTGGGAGTACCTCAAGTACATCCTTAGCACAGAGGCTATGACAAAGTGGGCTGTAAACACAGGTTACCTTCCTGTAAGACAGTCTTCTTATGAGACAGCTGAGTACAAGGCATACATGGATGAGAACGTTTGCGCTGCAGCATGCTATGAGCAGGCTAAGGACTTCTTCTTCTCACCTACATTCGAGGCTTCTAACGATATCAGATCAACAGTTCCTTCAACTGTAGAGCAGCTTGTTTATGACAAGGCTGATGCTCAGACATGGCTTGATACAATCGTAAAGGCTATTAACGATCAGTATTAATGATATAGAGACGAGAAGCAGCGGAGCGATTCGTTATCATTAAAGGTATATTACAGATGACACTAATGAGTAGGGGAGACTCATCTTCCCTACTCATTTTGTCTAATTGCTATAGGGGGCAGTTTATGGCAAAATTAACATTTTTAAGCGGTCTTCGTGAAATCGGCGGAACAGTAGTGGCTGTTGAGACAGATACCACTATCTGTTATTTTGATTTTGGATTTTCCTACGCGGACAGAATCGATAACAAGGTTAACCTTAGAAAGGGCTGCGAAGCCTTTGATTATGTTAAGCTTGGGGTTCTCAATGCCATCGACGGTATCTATGAGCCTGAAACGGCCCGTAAGCTTGGACTTAAGGCCTATGGCGAAACTGATAAAAAGATATTCATAATCATTTCTCATATGCATATCGACCACATGGGTGGTCTCGGAGCCCTTCATCAGGATGTTCCTGTGTATATGAGTGCTGATTCTGCAAAGCTGTATCACGAGCTGGGAGTAATGGGAGAATTGGAGATAAGAGAGCATAGAAACGTTCTGCCCATTGAATATGATGGCTCCATAACCTTTGGAGATATTAAGGTTACCTGTGTTCAGGTGGACCACGACGTTGTGGGAGCCTGCGGTTTCCTTATCGAGGCAGATGGCAAAAAAATCTGCTACACCGGTGACTACAGATATCACGGCTATCACCCTGAGATAAGCGCGGCCTTTGCTGAGAAATGTAAGGGCGCAGATCTCATGATCAGTGAGGGCGTAACCATAAGTTCTGTGGATGTGGACATGCTTTCTTTGGAGGGTCCTGTCAGAGACCGCACAGAAGCTACACTTTTGGAGGACTTTAAGCAGCACGCCCTGGAGGAAGAAAAGCTTATCGTCATAAACAACTACAACCGCAATGTGGAGAGAATCCACCGGTTTATTCAGGTGCTCGGCGAGTCCGGAAGAACTCTGGCTCTTGAGCCCGAGCAGGCGGACTATGTGGCCGCTTTTTACCCTGAGGATGATTTTGCGGTTTACCTTCCTGAGGGTGGAGAGCTCAAGGCTCCTCTGCTTAAGGGAAGACCTGTGGCCATCAGAAAAATGCTTCTGGATAATCCTGAGAAGTACGTGCTCCAGCAGGATTACAAGCATATATATGAGCTCTTTGAGCTGGAGAGTGTGATCTCACTTTATCTTCATATGGACGGGGCGCCCCTGGGAGATTATGACCCCTCCTATGCGAAATTCTACAGCCTTCTTGAGAACCTGGGCATTAACTTTGAAAGATGCGGTCTCGGCGGTCACGCGGAGCCCTATTATCTGCGTCATACCGTAGATATCATTGAGCCAAAGATCCTTGTTCCGCTCCATAGCTTCAGACCTGAGCAGCTGGTATCCGAGCATGCGGGAGAGATCATTCTGCCTGAGGTTGGAGAGACTATTAAATTATCATAAAAATCATGAAAAAAGTGGTCTAATCGTGATTTTATTTACTCAAAAACGTATAATTTATTATGCATAGTTGTTTGCATTTGTCTCGTTTTTTAGGGTGAAAAAAATTATGAAGAACCGCACGAGTGTGCATACCAAGATCATTCTGATCCTCACTATATGCATCGTTGGCATTACTATTGAAAGTGTAATCCAAAAATGGGAATTCTGGGTTCCGCCCCTTCTTGTTTTTGGTGTTATTACTTTGTGGGTAATGCATCTTTCTCAGTACGGACAGGAGAAAATGAGAGAGAATGTCATTCTCTTGCTCAGTTTTACTTCTGCCATCTTTCATGGTGTTCATAATTCCTGCTTTTTTGATATTTCTGTAGCCAATGTGCTTCTTACAGTTGCGCTTTCTCTTCTTGGGAGCGAAGCAATCCTTAATTTTACCCTGGTGGAATATCTTCTGGTTCTTTTTGTCCAGCTGGTGCTGGCTACTTATTATCACACCATAGAATTGGATTATATTAATATTTCAAAAGTTGTGTTTCACACCGTTGTTGTTTTTTCCGTGCATTATGTCTGCAGATGGATCATGCTTGAAAGGAAAAAGCTTATGGAATTCATTGAAACCAATGACAAGCTGATGCAGGCTTCTTTGGCGGATATGGATGACTTTCTTGTTAATATTTCCCATGAACTTCGAACCCCTGTTAATGTTGTAAACGGTATTTCCAACCTTATCCTTAAGGAGGAGGAGACCGAGGATGTGACCGCCATCAGAGATGCGGGACTTCGTCTCTCCAGACAGATCGAGGATATCCAGGATTATACCGAGATTAAAAATGGCCATGTATATATAGAGAGGGACAAGTATATGATCACCTCTCTTGTTAATGATGTAATTTCAAACTTCAGGCTAAGGGATGACAAGGAAAAGCTTGAGATCGTGGTGGACCTTGATCCCAAGGTTCCTGTTTCCATGAAGGGAGACATCAAAAAGCTCCATAAGATGCTTAGGCACCTTATTGACAATGCGGTGAAGTTCACTGCCCGCGGAGGTATCTATATCAGAATATCCTCCATCAAAAGAGAGTATGGAGTAAACCTGACCGTGGAAGTAACCGATACCGGCAAGGGTATGACCAGAGAAGAGGTTTCCTACGTTTCCCAGGGCCTGTATCAGGCCAATAAGGAAAGGAACAGAAGCAGTGGTGGAATCGGTCTTGGCCTTAGCGTTGTCTATGGCTTTGCCCATGCCATGAATGGTTTTGTGACCATTAACAGCGAGGTGGGAAAAGGAACCACTGTAAGGCTCTGTGTGCCACAGGAAGTTGATAATTCCGCTAACTGCCTCAGTATTAATCCCGATAATGTTAAGAATATCATTTTCCATATGCTGCCTGAAAAATATAAGGTTGCGGCAGTTCGCGATTTTTATCGCCAGATGGGTGTAAACCTGGCTACCGGTATCAAGGCCAATCTGTATTCTGCCTATAGCATAGACGAGATCAAGAACCTTATGGGAAGAATTGAAGTATCCCACATTTTCATGGGAGATGTGGAATACTTGAGAAACAGTGCGTTTTTTGACAATCTTGCTGCCAGTGGAACAGTGGTAAGCGTCGCTGTAACTGAAAACTTTCCTGCCAAAAAGAACAGCAATCTGGTTCTTATTCCGAAGCCGATATATGGACTTCCTGTTACCAAGGTTCTTAACGGTATGACCACCGAGCGGGATCTCATGCTTGACGACAGGCAAAAGCGCCCTATGTTTGACGGCGTAAGGGCTCTTATCGTGGATGATGAGCCTATGAATCTTGTGGTTGCCCAGGGAATGTTCAGGGACTACGGCATGATAACCGAAACAGCGGCCAGCGGCCAGGAGTCCATTGATAAATTCAGGGCTAAGAACTATGACATTATCTTCATGGATCACATGATGCCGGAGATGGACGGCGTTGAGGCCATGAAGAGATTAAAACAGCTGGGACTTGATAAGGGCGTCAATATTACTATTGTTGCTCTTACTGCCAATGCCATCAGCGGAGCCAGAGAGATGTTCCTCAGGGAGGGCTTTGACGGATTTATTGCCAAGCCCATTGATATTATGGAATTTGAGAGAGTCATGAAAAAACTCCTTCCTTCCAAATACGTCAGATACGTGGAAAGGAGTGCATCATGAAAAAAGCATTTACCTTATTCCACGCCAAGTTAAGAGACCCCAATATAAGTTACGAAGAAAGAACCATTGTCATGCTGGCATTTCTTGGAGAGATAGGCATGATCATAGCAGTGATCTTTGATATTCTGGGCGGCGAGAACATCGTTGAGATCGTCACTTTGTTTATCATGATAGTTGCTGTGCCAGTTGTTACGGGGTACAGCCTTTTCACCGGTAAGCTTTTTGGAGGAGTCATTACCCAGTGCATTGCACTGGTATTTGTGGTAATTCCAATTCTCTTTTTCTATGGTGGCGGTCCTAGAGGCGGCGGTGTATTCTGGATTATCTTCAGCTATATGTTTATCGGTATGTCTCTTGCAGGCGGCATAAGAATAGCTATGATGATCATACTTACAGGCCTCACCATTGCAGAGTACGCCTTATGGTTTCACTACCCGGAGGTGGTTGTTGTTCATACCAATGCAATGTTTGCCATCGACGGCCTGGTTTCTGTTATCCTTGTAGGTCTTTCCACCTTTGCCATGTTGAGGTACCAGAAACTCATCTTCTCTATTGAGAGTGAAAGGGCTCAGCAGCAGGCAAATAGGGCTGAGGAGCTTAATCGAAGCCAGAACCAGTTTTTCTCCAGCATGAGCCATGAGATAAGGACCCCTATAAATTCCATTCTTGGACTTAATGAGATCATTCTCAGGCAGGATGATGCTTCCGACGAGATCAGGCGTGACGCAGCGAATATTCAGGGTGCAGGAAGAATGCTTCTTGCCCTGGTCAATGACATTCTGGATCTCAGTAAGATCGAAGCAGGCAAGATGGATATTGTGCCTGTCAACTACAGCATGTCTGCCATGGCTTCTGAGATCGTCAATATGATCTGGCTAAGGGCTGAGCAAAAGGGCCTTAAGTTTGAGGTTGATATCGACCCTACTATTCCATCGGAGCTTTTTGGTGATGAGGTCAGAATAAAGCAGATCCTTATCAATCTTTTGAATAATGCTGTTAAATACACCGGTGAAGGCACGATCACTCTCCATGTGGAGCAGGAGCTTTACAGCGAGGACAAGACTCATCTTATCTTCTCCGTAACCGACACGGGAATGGGAATCAAACAGGAGTCCCTGCCCTATCTTTTTGATGCTTTCCAGAGAGTGGATGAGGAAAAGAACAGGCACATTGAAGGTACAGGCCTTGGACTTTCAATTGTTAAGCAGCTGGTGGATCTGATGGAAGGAACCATCAGTGTAAACAGTGTGTATTCCCAGGGTACAACCTTTACAGTGTCCCTGTGGCAGGGAGTTACCAATCCTACACCTATTGGGGATCTCAGCATCGCCAACTTCGGAAGCACAACAGCAGCCAAGCAGTTTGAGAGCAGCTTTACTGCACCGGATGCAAGGATTCTTATTGTGGATGACAATGAGATGAACCTTGAGGTTGAGAGAAAACTCATCGCCAGCACCGAGGTTCAGATAGATCTTGCCAGCAGCGGAGATCTGGCTCTTTATATGACTGCCAATACCCGCTACGACCTGATCTTTATGGATCATCTCATGCCGGGTATGGATGGAATCGACTGCCTAATCAGACTTCGTAAACAGAGGGAAGAGGTTAACAATAATACACCGGTAGTTGTGCTCACCGCCAACGCCGGTGGAGAGAATAAAGAGCTTTATGCAAGAAGCGGTTTCGACGGATATCTGTTAAAGCCGGTTTCCGGAAAACAGCTTGAGGAGACCATGCTGAATATTCTTCCTGAGTATAAGATCAGGAGAAAAACCGGTCTGGATCTGTCTCACGAAGTGCTTAATACTGCCAAGGGTTACAGGAGAAAAGTTCCTGTGCTCATCACCACCAGCAGTCTTTGCGACCTGCCTTACAGTCTTATCAGGGAGATGCAGCTTGATGTTATCTCTTTCCTGGTGCATACGGATGCAGGAACCTTCTATGACAATGTGGAAGCTGATACGGACGAGCTTTTGTACTACATGTATTCACCGGAGGGCAAGGTGTGGTCTGAGCCGCCCAAGACCAGAGACTTTGAAGAATTCTTTGCTTCGAGGCTACAGAAGGCCCATCATATCATCCATATCTCCATAACTCCAAGTATGAGTCAGGAGTACACCAGAGCCTCCAAGGCCGCAAGGCAGTTTGACAATGTAACTGTTGTGGATTCCGGAGTTTTGTCCAGTGCCATGGGATTCCTTGTTATGGCTGCCCATCAGATGGCACAGCAGAATCAGTCCGTGGAGAGGATCACAGAGGAGCTGGAGAAGATAAAGAGCAGGATGCACTGCAGCTTCGTTGTGGCTGAGACCAGGTTCATGGTAAGAGGCGGCTACATGAGTGAGAGAATGCATAAGATCATGGCCACACTCAACATGCGACCTCTTTTGCAGATAAAAAAGAGTATCTTCATCATGGGCTGGGTGTTCATGGGGGAAAAGAAGCTTTGTTATCACAAATATATTAAAAAGATCCTTTTCAAGGGGGCGGATCCTGATCTTGAGCTTCTTCTGATCGCCTATGTAGGAATGACTGAAGAGGAACTGAGCTGGATCGCCCAGGAGGTTAAGGAGAGATTTCCGTTTAAGCATATCTTCTTCCAGAAGGCATCTGCAGCCATTGCTGTAAACAGCGGCATGGGAACCTTTGGTCTCTGCTATATGGATAAGAGTGACAAGAGCTTCCATCTGGATTCACTGATACCGGATGACAACTACAGCAGAAGAGATAGTGCGACCCTTGATGATGAGGAGGAAGAGAGAAAAGAAATAGAGAAGGAAGTAAAAGAAGAGCCTGAGCCAGCTCCTGTGGAAATGCCTAAAAAATGGTATGAGACTATAGACGGCATAGATGTGAGGATGGCCCTTACAAACAGCGGCTCAGAGGACGCTTTTTTGGCTGTGCTTAAGATCTTTTATGATTCCATCGAGGAAAACAGTCAGGCGATCCAGTCCTTCTATGACGACAAGGACTACGAAAACTATACAATCAAGGTTCATGCTCTTAAGAGCTCTGCCAAGCTGGTGGGAATCCCCGAACTGTCGGAACAGGCAAGACTTTTGGAGGATGCCGGCAAGCAGAGGGATATTGAGTACATCGAGAATAACCACGCAGTAATGATGAGCAACTATCTGGAGTTCAAGGAAAAGCTTGCTGAACATTTCGATGTAACCGAAAGACCTGTGGCGGATGAGCTTATTCTTGAAAGCGCCTATGAGGCCCTTCTGGACAGCGCCAAAATAGAAGACGAGGTCTGTGTAGAGGGCATCTTCAAGGATCTTGGTGACTATATCATTCCCGAGGCAGAACAGGCCAGATTCGAGAAACTTAAGGCTGCCTTTGAAAGACGGGATTACCAGGAAATCATAAATGAACTTGGGGCATAAAATTATAAGTAATAATTAAGACATTGGTTAGCAATTATTCATATAAACGTCATTATCTTGTTGTATTTTGGTATATGTGTAGGTCTGTTTTTACAAAATTGATAGGAGGGTAATTCTGGAATGAGTAATCAGCAGAACAATGCAAAAAAAGGAGCTACAAAGGCCATTAGTGTAAGAATCTCGATTATGTTTGTTGTGCTTTTGATAGCCAGCATTCTTATTGCCGAGGCACTTGTAATAGGCTTTGGCTATGGAATGGTGAAGAATCTTATCGATACTTCCCTGACCAATCAGGTAAGTGCCAGTGCATCCCAGGTAAATAAGGAGCTTAATGCCACATTCTATTATCTGAACGCAGTTGCTGATGCGGTTGAGCAGAACAACTTTGAAAGCAATGATGCCATCATGGAGTATATGGCCGGAACTGTAGGAAGATACAAAATGATCCCTACCGGAGCTTATCTGGCTCTTAATGACGAAACCTTCATTTATCCCAATGCTCCGGATTATGTCATGGAAAATGTCACATCCCGCGGCTGGTATGTGGAGGCTGTAGGTTATGACAATTCCTGGTTCTATTACTACGATCAGCCTTATTTTGATGATGTTACCGGCGAGCTGTGCGCTACCGTTATAAGACATGTTCATCTCAAGGATGGCCGTGAGGGCTGCTTTGCTGCAGATCTGTTCATGTCCGATTCCCAGAAAAAGCTTAATGAAGTTGAAGTATATCAGTCCGGCGGTGCCATGATGATCACCAAGGGCGGAACTATCCTTTCCTTTAAAGATGATCCAAGCCTTTGCGGAAAGAATATATCAGAAGTAACAGATAATCCCCTTATCGTTTCCATCGGCGAGTTTGTAGCTGCCCAGGGAGAAGATGATGTGGAAGTAGTAAAGCCTATTAAAGCAGCAGGAACAAAGTGGTATGCGGTAACCTCAGGTGTCAACGGAACCGACTGGAGCGTAGTTCTTTACGCCAAGCAGGACGAAGTTCTTGCTATACTGATGAGACTTGTTTATATTCTGCTTATCGTTACGGTTATTTCAGTTATCCTTGTTATCATTATCATAGCTCAGGCTCTTCACAAGATGATCAAGAAGCCTGTAACAGCGCTTACTGATAATATTGAAAAGATCTCCGGCGGTGACTTTACCGTTGATATCACTGCCAAGGGTGATGATGAGATTGCATATATGAACAGAGCCATGGGTGAGTTTATCCACGGAATGAGGACTTCTCTTTCAGAGATCAAGGATGTTTCCGGCAAGCTCCGGGGAGATGCCCAGACCTCCAAGAGTACAGCTGAGGACCTTGAGGCAGCAGCTAACAACCAGTCTTCAAGCATGAGCCAGATCAAAGAAAATGTTGAGTCTATGGCCAAGGCTGTTACCGAGGTGGCAGAGAACGCTACTATCCTTGCCCAGACTGTTGCCAACGTAACAGAGCAGGAGCAGGCTATAGAGAGTTCCATGAACGAGCTGGTTAAAAAGGCTGATTCCGGACAGCACGATATGTCCAATGTGGCAAACGGTATGTCCGATATCGTAGATTCCATGAAGGATATGGCCAATGCCGTTGCCAACGTTGATGAGGCAGCAGAGAAGATCACACAGATCATCGACCTTATCAATTCCATTTCCTCCCAGACCAATCTTCTTTCCCTCAATGCTTCCATTGAGGCGGCAAGAGCAGGTGAGGCAGGAAAAGGCTTTGCGGTTGTTGCTTCAGAGATCGGAACCCTTGCTCAGAACTCAGCTGATGCTACCAACCAGATCGGCGAGATCATCAAGGATATGTCCCAGAAGGTTCAGCTTCTTTCAGAGAAGTCTGAGACCAATACAACTCTTATCAACAACAGTGCAGAGACCGTTAACGTAGCAGCCACAACCTTCCAGGAGATCACAACAGAGCTCTCCAATGCTAACGATATTCTCTCCGAAATGGCCAAGCAGATGGAGAAGGTTAATGACGTTGCCACCAACATGGCCTCCGTATCAGAAGAGCAGTCAGCTTCCACCCAGGAGATCGCTGAGAACGTTGAGAGCGTTACAGAGGCAGCCCAGGGTGTTGCATCCTCTTCAGAGCTGGTTGCCAACGCAGCTTCCTCAGTATCGGATGCTGTTGATACCATCAATGAAAACCTTCAGAGGTTCACCATTAGCTGATAAATTATAGTTCCTGTTTATTAATTGTTATATACAAAAAAGCTCACAGGCAATAAGTTTGTTACAGTGTAAGGAATAAAATTCAGCGGGTACGGTTCTCCAAAGAGAACCGTACCCATTGTATTCATGTACGAAAATAAAACAACTAATTGTTTACAGCAGGTAAACCCCGAGTAAAAATTATTCTAATATTTTTATAAACTGACTAAAGTTTTGCCAATAATATGCAGATATATATCTATATGGGCTTCTGTACACAAAAATCTTTTTAGGATCATAATCCGGGAGGTATTAAAATGCGCAACAAACTCCTATCATGTG
>JAEEGL011154819.1_pt1 | contig 14320 bp, 3 predicted proteins | sample 9134231 | NCBI WGS metagenome assembly JAEEGL01 (sample SAMN16246548, study PRJNA631951) | gut metagenome | biome: gut microbiome; feature: rumen; material: fiber-attached | host: Bos | place: Iran: Karaj | collected 2018-10 | reverse complement strand
TTCCGTTTGTTCTCCAGTTTTCATCATATTTTAATTCAGGATAAGCTCCTAAATATTCTTCAAAAGTACTTTCCGGAGGACATCCGCAAGCTTTTATAGCTTCATCATATATTTGTTTGAAGTTCGGATCTTTATAATTTTCAAATTTATCTATTTGTCCGGGACATTTATCTTTCACACAGAATAAATCATTATCTACATCTTGAATTTTGCCTCTTCTGCTTGAATCACAATCAATTTGACTGCCTTCCGGTAAAAGATTATCAATAACCAAACATTTAGAAGGACAAACACATTCGCCATCTGCATTTATCTCTAAATTGATTTTCTTATCTTTTCCATCAACTTTAATAACTAAATCTTTACCATCTAAGTTTTTAACAAAATCACATCTTGAATTTGGAGGACATTTGTTTGCTTCAGTTTCACAAACAGAATGTAATGCTGTTGCTGCTGTTGGCATTCCCTTCAGTAATGCTCTGCCGCTACAGCTAAAGCACCATACACTATGTGACCAAGTATTATACATATCATCACTTTGTGTAGAATTAAAGTCAGCAACTATTCTCTTATAAATATTGCCTTTGCAATAGTTATCAGTATCACTCTTGCAAGAATCAACATTTACTTCAGAATCATAATTCAATGCCCAATATGAATATTCAGGCAAATATTCTTGTTTGCTGAGGCTATGAGTAAATCCTCCTAATAATATCTCACTTGAAACACGATTTATAATTACATAAACTCTCTTTAAGTCTTTTGATTTGTTATCATAAACAAAACCATTTGGTGTTCCGCCATTGAGTTTTATTTCATAAACATATCCGTCATTTATTAAACCGGTATTAGTACTTGCATAACCTGATGAAATACAACCAGTATCATCAAGATTAGTTGCACCTACGGTAATTTCAGTATCTTCTACATAAGTACTGTTTATTAAACCTGAACTGCTATTTGTATTTACAAAACCGGCTGAATCTTTTGCAGAAACCATTCCTCCTTTTACAAATGAATGGTCTATATTACTTGTATTTTCACAAACAAATCCACCTGCTAGATCTGTTGCAGAAGTATTCGCACCTTTTACATAAGACAATTTTATTGTTCCGCTGTTATTTGATACCAAACCGCCGGCACAAGTTACACCACCTATCGCAGCAGTTGCAGCTTCGTTTATTACTGAAGCGTTTTCAATAGTTCCGCTGTTATTTCCGACCAAGCCGCCTGCATTACAATCAATAACACTTGCATCTTTTGCATGTACATTAGTAAGTGTACCTGAGTTTTGACCTGCTAATAAACCGGAAGCTGTTGGACTGCTAGAACAATTAACAAGACTTCTTGAACCGATTTCTCCGCTTACAGTTAAATCTTGGATTGTTCCTGAATTATTATCAAATAAACCGGTATTTCTTCCTGCTATATTTATACCGCTAATTGTATGATCAGCACCATAGAATCCTCCTGTGAATTTAGGAATAACATGAGCTTTTTGGGTTAAAGTTTCACCTACTTCTATATTTCCTAATAAGCAATAGTTTTCATTTGCAGGATATTTTGTATCATTTCCAATTTTAGATAATACTTCTTCGGAATTTGTCGGTACTTCTATTGTATCTCTGTCTTCATCTGAAAGAACAACATGTTGTCTGTAATAAGCTACTGCTGTTCCTGCTTTATCATTTCCCGGTACTATTATTGAATTGTCCGGACAATAACGTTCATGAGTAACAGGATTAACAGGACCTTCTACACATCTGCATTTTTCTAAATCTCTTACATATCCTTCTTCGCAAGATATATTACATTCAGTTCTTTCTCTACAATCATGAATTGATATATTATCATTTGCACCTGCCGCAACATATCTGTAACTGTTAAAATAAGAAGCAGGAACTTTTTTCTCTATTTCTGATTGAGAAGGACATCCGCAATAGCCATAGTTTTTACTACTTGTATCTTCTATAAGAACATAATCAAATAATGCTGTTGTTGAACCTTCCGGAATATAGCTGCCGCATTCTAAGCACCTATATCCGTTTTCATCATGTCTTTCTATGTACCAATTTTTTTGTTCAGCACTTAATGCTCCATAAGCATCTTCTGGCGTCACACCGGTACATTTACATTCACAAGCTTGTCCGCTAGGAATTTGCGCACCTGTACATTCTTTATCTAAACAAAGAGGACATTCATCTGTTGCACATTTACTACCTTCTGATCTGTCGTCTGTTTGTTGTGCACTCTTTGGCATATCTTTTAATATGGCTCTGTCACTACAGCTGAAACACCAGTTATTTACTGGATTTTTATCTTTATCTATATCCCAATCTGTATATATATCAGTACTTGGAGTATGATTTAAATGTGAACGTATTCTTTTATTAATACCGTCACTGCATACTTCTTCGGCGCAAGAAGATACTGTATTTTCATTATTATCATTAAAGGTCCAATATGAATTAATTATTTTATATCCTTTTGTTGTTGTTGTAAAGCCGTTTAAAGTTTCTCCTTTTGAGTCTCTGTTAATAACAACATAAGTATTTTTTAAATTGTTTGATTGGTTGTCAGAAACAAAACCATTTGCGCTTCCACCGCTAAGAGTAATATTATAAGCATAAACATCATTTATGAGTCCCGGATCCAGGTTATCATTAATATATTTATTTGTATTTACAAAACCGGCTGAATTTTGTTCTTCACTATATTCATCATTTACTCTAATTATTGTATCTTTAGTATAGGTACTATTTATTGAACCTGTATTCCAACTTACAAAACCGGCTGAATTGTTTGCTTTTACCCTAATTTTGTCTGCAAATGAATAACTTATAGCTACTTCTTTTTGTTCATTTGGATTACTTATATTTTCGCAAACAAAACCACCTGCCTTATTTGTCGCAGATACATCTGCATTTTTTACATGAGATTTTTGTATAATACGTGTATTCAATGCAACAAAACCACCAGCACAAACTCCTCCCTTAACGGTTACACCGTTTGGTATTTTAGAATAATTAATTGTACCGCCATTAATACCTGCAAAACCTCCGGCATAATTACCTTTGACTGTAGTTACTGTTAATACTTCGTTATTACCCTGAAGTCCACCACCATCAGCGCGTCTTAAATCTATTACTCCGCCATTATTACCGACTAAACCACCAGCATAACAACCTATTACATTTCCTTTCGCTTTAACATTATATAAATAACCGATATTTCTTCCTGCAAGAATTCCGGCATACGCTGGGGAAATACCATTTTCTGTACAATTTTCTCTTGCTGTTACGTTTCCTATTACAGTTAAATCTTCAACTAAACCACCTACGGTGTTATTTGAATCATCTTTCATTTCTATATTATCGAAAAATCCAACATATGCCTCTACATTATTAGCTGTATTATCGTTAATTTTTATACCTGAAATAGTAAAGTTACAACCATAAAATTTACCAATAAATGATTTTCTATCATTTGGTGCAACATGAGCTTTTTCGGTATCTTTTACATTAATATTTCCGAATAAACAATATACACCGCTTCTTGGATATTTTTCATCTTTTCCGATTTTATATAAAGTTTCTTCTGAATTTGTCGGAACTTTATAAGTACTTCTATCAACTCCATCAGGAAGTATAACATTATCTCTATAACGTTTTATTGCTTCGCTATCATTACCAGGGATAAGAATAGAACCTTCATCAGGACAATTCAAATTTCCAATAGCTACACAATCACAATTATCAGGATTTTGTGCATATCCTTTAGGGCACGGTTGGCAAGGAATTTCCTTACCTCGGCAAGAAGTTTTTTCTACTTCATAATTTGCACCTGCTTGAATATATTCAAATCCTGCAAAATAGTTCGGATATTTGTCTTCAATTGTTTTTTTGGAAGGACATCCGCAAAATTCTGCATTATCACCTTCTGTTATTAATTCATAATCAAATGTAATTCCATTCTCATTATAACTTCCGCATTCTAAACATATTTTGCCATCTTCAGAATGTTCTTCTATATACCAATCTTTTTGTTCATCACTTAATGCTTCATAAGCATCATCTGCTTCTACACCTTCACAAGTACATTCACATTCTGTTCCTGTAGGTACTTGATTTCCCGGACAATCTATATCCAAACATGGAGAACAATCTGTTATAGTACAATTACCATGTTCAGGCGCTCCTTCAGGCATATCTTTTAATAATGCTCTTTCACAGCAACTGAAATCCCATATTTCTTCTGACCAAGTTACAGGATTATACATACTGATACTTGGAGTAGAATTAAATATTTCAAGTTCTCTTATTACATTTTCATTATTTAGTGAACAAGTTTCACCGGCTCTACAAGCTAATAAGTTCACTATATTACTATCTGTATTTTTACCAAAATATGAATTAACAATATTTTCTTCTGTTCCGTTTCCTGCAAAAATAACATCTTCGTCAAACGGATTATTAACATTGTTTAATATTGAATATGCATTTGTTATTGTTCCTTTATTTTCATCTACAAAACCTGAACCATTTCCTGATAAAGTTACACCAAATGTATATATATCATTTATTACATCGTTATTTGTATTAACAAAACCTGATGCTGAATACATACCTCCTATTGTTTTATTTTCTTTTGTATGTTCTACAAAAGCACTCCTTATTGTTCCGTTATTTGTATTAACAAAACCACCGGCACGTCCTGCTGATACATTTTCATTTGCTGCATAAGAATGATCTATTCCGAGAGATGTTGTGTTTGTTGCTCTTCCGTTATTAATACATGCAAAACCGCCGGCATTACTTGTTGCTGATGTAGTACCATCAACTACATAAGACATTTTTATTGTTCCGTCGTTTGTTGAAACAAAACCACCAGCACAAGTTACACCATGTATTGTTGAATTTTCTTGTACTGATGAATATTCAATTGTTCCGCCATTGAAACCAGCAATACCACCGGCATTGCAACCATTTGTTTTACCGGTTACATTAACATTATTAATTTTTCCATTATTTCTTCCTGCTAATATACCGACAAAATCTGTATCTGTACAATTTGTATCAATACCTGCTATATCTGCATCTATTACATCGAGATTTCTGACTTCGCCTACTTTATTATCTTCGTCTTTACATATTACAGATATCATACCGACATTTGTAACTGTACTGTCTACTTTAAGATTAATTATTTTATGATTTGCACCTGCTATTCTTCCTGAGAAACAGTAATTTTGGTTTTCCTTAGTCGGATGGGTCAAAGGAATAAATGTTTCGTATGGTTTATCTTCTGTAATACCCAATTTTTCTTTTAAATCAGGGTTTGTTAAATTAGACGGTGTAAAGGTTATATTATTCCATATACAATAACTACCGTTAGCGGGATATGCTTCTAAGTTTCCTATTGATTGAAGTGTGTCTGTATCATTAATCAATATAGGAGCTTCAAGTTTTTTACAATCTTCAGGAATAATAATAGGAGGAATGTCATCTCCGACACACATACAATATTTTTTAGATAATACTTGTCCTTTTGGACAACTTGTCGGACATAATGATAAACATGAACCGGCAGGATTATCTTTATCCCAATATTGATATGGTATATGTTCTTCTCCATATATTACTTCTATTGTTTTTTCTTTTCCTGCAACGTCAGCAGGTATTTTTAATTCTTCCAGTTTATTTAATGTTTCATTATTAGTAACAATTTTTTTCGCAGCTTTTGCTGTTGCGAAACATTCACAACTATGGTCATCTCCTGCTTTTAAATAATTTGCAGGATTTTCAACTGATTCTCCTTCTATTGTACAATTTGATTTACAGGAAGGATATTTATTTTCATCATAATATTGATATATTTCTAAATCGATTTCTTCTTCATCCGGACAAATATTTGGTTCCGGTACCGGACATTGATCATCCGGTGCACAAGATGAATATGATGAAGCGTATGGCGGCATCATTTGTTTTTGTAATAAGGCTCTTTTATCACAATTAAAACACCATACTGATGATGACCATCCTTTATACATATAATTGCTTGGTGTTCCGTTAAAATTATCCTCTGTTCTTATTATTTCTTCATCTAAAAGACAATCTCCACCTTGTTCACATACAGTTATCGGTATAGATATAGTACTATTCTTTGTTTTTGCAAAGTATGAATTTTTTGTATTTGTTGTATTTACACCCAGAGAGAATAATATTCTGTTTGCATTTCCTGTATATCCTTTTATTATTGAATATACATTTTCTACCTTACTGTTATTTGTTCTTACAAAACCGTAAGGATAGTAGTTTGAAGATATTTCTATTCCGTATACATAAGCATTTTTTATTGTACTGTCATTTATATTTGCAAAGCCTGCTGCATCATCAGCCGGTGATATTATACTTGTTCCTTCAACATAAACTTTTTGTATTGTTCCTGAGTTTTTACTTGCAAAGCCTGCTGAACTGCCTGCTGATACGCTTCCTTTGTTTGCATAAGATGTATTTATTGCATTACTGTTTATACATACAAAACCGCCGGCACTACTTGTTGCCGTTGTATCTGTTTCTGTTACATAAGATTTTGTTATTATTCCGTCATTTGTTGAAACAAAACCTCCGGCACAAGTTAAACCTGTTACTCTAGTTGTTTTCTTTACTGAAGAATCTTTTATTGTTCCGATATTCTTTCCAACTACACCTCCGGCATTACATGCAGTTACGGAACCTTTTACATATACTTTGTTGATTACTCCGGAATTTTCTCCTGTTAATATTCCGGCATAAGTATTATTATTTGAACAATTGGTACTATCTGCTGTTACTGTTCCATGTAATATTAAATTTGTAACATTATTTGTATAAGTACAATTATTTGCTGTTGCATTTGTAATCTGTTTTATTTTTGAGAATAAACCTAAATTAACGTTATTTTTACTCAAGGTCAATCCTGATATTACATGATTACGTCCTTTTAATGTTCCTTCAAATCCGTTTGGTGTTAATGGTAACAATGTATTTGTTTTTGCTTTTAATATAGGATTATTTATTGTATCCATTTGTATATTTATATTTCTTGTTACACAATAGTGACCGTTTACAGGATATTGCGGATGATTTCCGATTGCTAAAAGTGTTTCTGTATTATATATTGCTATCTCTCCTGACAGACATTGTTCAGTACAATCTTCCGGATCCGGCTCAGGAGGACATGGTTCTTCTTCGCAATCAGGTATTGGTTTTGGTATTTTTGTACAACCACATCCCAAATAATCTACTAAATAAATATATTCATTATCATTTTTTCCTAATTCTGCACAATCTTCTGCTGAAGGACATTCTGACATACAGCTTTCTTTTGCTGTATCCCATTTTGCTATTGTTTTTCCTTCACTATTATATTTATATATACCGGTTTCTTTAAATCCATTTAATTCATATTCTGCTAATTTTTCATCTAAAGCTGTTCCTTTTAATTCTCTATTATCTGCTTTTACTGCATTTATTGCATCTTGAGGATTAGCATGACATTTACATTCATAAGAAGAACCGTTCTTTTCAGGTTTTTGATATTTTTTATCACATTCTCCTACACAATTATGTTCTTTATCATCTGTATAGTATTGATATGATTTCATGTTATTTGGTCTCTTACAAACACATTCCTTTTTGTTTTCATGAGGTACTAAATTACCTTCACATACACCCTTGCAATCTGTATCTGGATTATAAGGATATGCATCATCATATATTTCATTATCCTCAAGTGTTAATGTTTTACCGCCATATGTAACTTTATTACCGCTTATAGTAACATCATCTTTTGCAGGACATACACATTCTGAACCGTTAAATTCTGTAAATCCTATATCTTCACATACTTCTTCTCTCGATACACAAATTATTGTTTTTACACCATTTTCTTCAGCTTCTTTTGCAACTGTACCTGCTTCACATTTTTCTTTACATTCTTCTTGAGGTTTTGTTCCGTTATATTTATAATTTCTATTTGGATATTTTTTGTTTTCCTCTATTAGTGTTGCTATTAATTTATCATACTCTTTAGACCCTATTTGAGGACAAATACATCCTTCTTCTGTATTATTTGGATTTTTTAATACTAAATTTTCATTACTACAAACACATGTATCTTTATTACCTTTATATTTTAATTCTTGTTCATTACCATCTTCATCAACACTTGCATTAAATACCATATTTTCAGGACATTCGCAATTTTTTTCATCATTTGCTATGAAACCTACTAATTTTTCATCCTCATTTTTATATGTTTTACAATCTTCTGTACATACTAAATTTACTATTTTTTCTCCATCATATCTAAATAAATTCTTTTGTCTTAAATATTCATTTGAAACAATAAATGCTTTTTCAGTAGGACATGAACATCTTTGAAAATTACGTGTTTCTCCTTTACAATACGCATTTACCATACCTGTATCTTTTATTTTAATTTTTTTTATTTCATCTTCTGAACAAGAATTACTTTTTTCATCATTAATACATTTTTCATATAATATTCTGTCTTCATCTGTTAAAAATCCATTTCCATGACAAAAAGAAGGAACACATCCTTTATTAACAGTAGAATAATGACCCATATGTAAAAATACTTGACCTTCAGGACAACAGTAATCTGCTGCTTTTTTATCATGAAATGGAGTCGTTTTTTCACAATAATTTTGGTTTTTTGTTAATTCATAAATATCTTTATTTATTGCCCAAAAATGCCTGTTTGCATTACAACTAAGCACTGTAAGATTTGGAGTTGTGTTATCTAATCTTGAAACAGTTGCTTTGTTTGCAGATAATATAATATTTTTGTTTTCTGCAATTTTCATTAATTCATCACTACTTGTAGTATCTGCTATTCCATTAAATTTTCCATCTTCTGGATCATTAATTTCAGGAATATTATAATATTCAGAAGCAACATCTTCTGAAATTGCAATAAATGCTACAGGAGGATTACTTATATTTAAATTAAAAACTTCATTTTCCCAATTTGTTTTACAATACTCATTATCTTTATTAGGTAATATTGCTAATACACCATATCCAGGTATTTTTATAGCAGTAACTTTTTTACCATTTATTTTATAATTTGAGAGTTCTGTTGCACCGTCTAAATTTTCCAAATAATAATCTTTTAAAAATTCCGCATCACATGCCTGCTCAGGAGTTATTTCTTTATCTAGTCTTAACCCGCTTTGAATTTCATTTATTGTTGATTCAAATCTATTCATTTGAGCAGTATATTTTTCACTTTTTACTCCTCTAAAATTGTTTAACCCTGCAAATAGGGCAACAACTACACCAATCACTAAGATTGATAACAATACTTCTGTTGCGGTAAATCCGTCTCTTCTTCTTTTCTTTGTGCAATCCATAATTCTCATAATTTATAATCCTTTATATTAAATAATAATAAATTCCGTAAAATTAATATTTTTATTGTATATATTTCTTATATACCACATTTTTTGTTTTTATAAACATTTGGTCTTTTATACCCGATTTTACTACTTATTCGCGCTTTTATTATATCAATATTTATAATTTTTAAATCATCTATTTAGAGGAGAAAATTTTTTTGTCAAAAAACTGTAAAAAACATGTAATTTCTCATATTTTTTAACACTTTTTTTATATTATTTTTTATATTATTAATTTTTTTTTTATTTTTTTATTTATTATTTACATTTTTTCTACAAGTAAAAATATTATTTTTACTTTATTTTTATTTGTTTTCTGCAAAAATATTCTTTTCTAAATACTACTAAATAAAAATATTTATATTATAATAGAATAGAGTGGAACAAAAGGGGTTTTTTATGAAATTTTCAATTAATAAGAATAAATTAGCGGATATTTTAAAAATAACTGAGCATTTTAGTGCTGTTAAAAATGTACAACTTGTTTTAATGAATATATTTATTGAAGCAAAAAGTGATAATTCAATAATTGTAAAAAGCAGTGATTTAGAAAAAGGTGTAGTTTTAAAACAAGAAGCAACAGTTACAGAGCCGGGAAAAATTACATTACCTTCCAAAAAAATAACAGAAATTGTATTAAAATTAAATGATAACAATGAAGAAATCTTTTTTGAATCAAATGAAGAAAATCAAAATATTAAAATAACATGCGGTCGTTCAAAATTTGAATTATTAGGAATAAGTCCGCTTGAATATCCTGTTATTATTGAAGAAGATACGTTAAAAGAAAGTGAAGAATTTGTTACTTTGGAAACAGAAGCTTTTTTGAAAGCTTTAAAACAAACAGTTTATGCAACAAATAATGGTGATACAAACAATATTTTAACCGGAGTTTTTTGCAATGTTAATGAAAATAATTTAGAAATGGCAGCTACAGACGGAAATCGTTTAGCTAAAGCAGTTTTAAAAATAAATAATAAAGAAAATAAAACTTTTGAAAATGTTATTCCTTCAAAAATTCTTACAGAATTTCCAAGATTTATACAAGGAATGGAAGATAAAGAATTTACCATTTATAAAAAGAACGGACAATTGATTTTTAAAGCAGAAGGAAGAATAATGATTTCACGTTCTTTAGAAGGAAAGTATCCTAAATATAATCAATTAATTCCTACAAATAATGAAAAAGTAATTTCTTGTGATAAAGAAGAATTAATTAATTCATTAGAGTTAACATCTTCTGTAAATGAAGAAAAAACAAATATAGTTAAATTAATTTTTGAAAAAGGAAAACTTTCTATAAAAGCAGATAATCCTGAACTAGGTGGTGGAGATGTTGTTATAGATTCTGAATATAATGAAGAAGATGAATTAAAAATTGCATTTAATTGCAGGTATTTATTAGATGCCCTTAAAAGTTTTGAAACAGAAAAAGTTATATTAGAAATCAGAAATTCAAGTTCTGCAGTTGTTATAAAACCTTCTTCAGAAGATGAATATTTGGCTCTTGTTATGCCGGTTCAAATAAGAGAATGAAGATAAATAAATTATATTTATTAAATTACAGAAATTATGAAGAAGTTTCTTTAGATTTTGATAAAAATAAAACAATAATAGTTGGAAAAAATGCGACAGGGAAAACAAATCTTTTAGAAGCTGTATATTTTTTGTCAAATTTATCTTCATTCAGAACTTTTTCTGATAATGAACTTGTTATGTTTGATAAAGATTTTGCAAGAATAAAAGGAGATATTTTAAAAAACGAAACGGATATCTCTTTAGAAGTTTGGATAAATCCAGGTAAAAGAAAAGTAATAAAAATAAATGATATAAAAAAGACAAAATTTGTTGAATTTAAAGAAGTTTTGAGTACTGTAAAATTTACAAGTTCTGATTTACTTATAATGAGAGGAGGAAAAAAAGAAAGAAGAGAATGGTTAGATGAAGCTATTTGTCAAATATATCCTTCTTATTCAGAAAGACTCCAAAAATATACAAGAATAAAAGACCAAAAAAATAATCTTCTTAAAAAATATAAACAATTTAATATTCAAAATACAGAGGTTTTGGATATTTTAAACGAGCAGCTTTCTACTACCGGAAGTAATATTATTTTTATAAGAAAAAAATATATTTCGGAAATAAAAGAAAATGTAAAAAAATTTCATTCAAAAATGAGTGAAGGAACAGAAAATCTTGATATTAATTATTCTTCAAATATTTTAGATGAAGAAAATTTATCAGTTGAACAAATTGCAGAGAATTTTAAAAATAAGTTAGAAGAGCATAAAGAGGATGAAATAAATAGTGCAAAAACATTAGTAGGACCTCATAGAGATGATATAGAGTTTTTTATAAATGACAAAAATTGTTTGAATTATTCTTCATTAGGTCAGCAAAGAACTGTTATATTAGCTTTGAAATTAGCAGAAATAGAGTTTATAAAAGAAAAAAAACAAGAAATACCTATTTTATTATTAGATGATGTTTTGGCAGAATTAGATAAAGAAAGGCAAAATTTTTTATTATCAGCAATTGATGAAAATATGCAAACAATAATAACAACAACAGATATAAATAATTTTGATAAAAATTTTCTTGAAGGAGTAGAAGTTATTTCTACGGAAAAAATTTTTGAATAAGAAATATCAAAAATTAGTTTTCTTTGTTTTACTATTACAGTACGTATTTTTGTGTTAAAACAGAAACATAAAAAATAATAAAATGAGGCAAACATGGATAAAGATATAAGTAAATTAAGAAATATAGCAATAATAGCGCACGTTGACCATGGAAAAACAACAATGGTTGACTGCATGCTCAAACAAAGCGGAGTATTCAGAGATAATCAACAAGTACAAGAAAGAGTTTTGGACTCGAATGACCTAGAAAAAGAGAGAGGTATAACAATATTAGCAAAAAATATTTCCATTGATTACAAAGGATATACAATAAATGTTGTTGATACTCCAGGACACGCAGATTTTGGAGGAGAAGTTGAACGTGTTTTAGGAATGGTTGATGGTGCTTTACTTATAGTAGATGCAGCAGAAGGACCAATGCCTCAAACAAGATTTGTTCTTTCAAAAGCTCTTAAACTAGGTATAAAAATAATTGTTGTTATAAATAAAATTGATAAAAAAGGTGCGGAACCTGATAAAACATTAGATAAAGTATTTGATTTATTTACGGAATTAACAGATGTTGAAGAATTATTAGATTTTCCAATAATTTATGCAAGCAGTTTGAACGGTTTTGCAAGATACGAATTGGAGGATGATAATATGACAATAGAACCTCTTATGGATACAATCATTGAAAATATTAAACCTCCAAAAGGTGATGTAAATAAAGATTTCCAATTTCATGTTACTACACTTGACTATAATGACTATGTAGGAAGAATTGCAATCGGACGTATAATAAACGGAAGTGTAAAATCACAAGAGATTGTTGCACATATAAATTCTGACGGCAAAATATCAAGAGGAAAAATAGTTAAATTGTTCGGATTTAAAGATTTAGGCAGAGTTGAAATAAAAGAAGCTTACGCAGGTGATATAGTTGGTATTGCAGGATTTTCTGAAATTCAAATAGGTGAAACACTTGCCGATAGTACTAATCCAAAAGCTCTTCCTTTAATAAAAGTTGATGAACCTACATTACAAATGAACTTTTCCGTTAATGACAGTCCTTTTGCTGGGCAGGAAGGCAAGTTTGTTACATCAAGGCAAATAAGAAAAAGACTTTTTGATGAACTTGAAAAAAATGTCAGTTTGAGAGTTGAAGAAACAGACAGTACTGATGTATTCAAAGTTTGCGGACGTGGTGAACTTCATTTGGGAATCCTTATAGAAACAATGAGAAGAGAAGGTTATGAGTTCCAAGTTTCTAAACCCGAAGTTATTTTTAAAGAAATTAACGGACAAAAACTTGAACCGTTTGAAAATCTTCTTATAGATGTACCAGATGAATTTTCAGGTTCAACAATAGAAAAATTAGCCTCAAGAAAGGCACAAATGCTCGATATGTCATCAAACGGAATAAGAACAGTTATGAATTTTTCTATTCCGGCAAGAGGTCTTATCGGTTTTAGAAACGAATTTATCAGAATGACAAGAGGTGAAGGAATACTTTATCATACATTTAATAAGTATGCTCCTTATGCAGGAGATATAAACAGATTAAGAACAGGTTCGCTTATTTCTTTTGAAGAAGGCGAAGCTATCCCTTATGCTCTTCATCAGTTTGAAGATAGAGGTGTATTCTTTATAACTCCTAAAACAAGAGTATATAGAGGAATGATAGTAGGAGAAGGAAATAAACCTCAAGATTTGGCTATAAATGTTTGTAAAACAAAAAAACTTACCAATATGCGTAGTGCAACAGCTGATGTTATGGTTACTTTGCAAGCACCTAAAATAATGACTCTTGAACAATGTTTAGAATATATTGCTCAAGATGAGCTTGTTGAAATCACTCCTCAAAATATCAGAATGAGAAAAGCCGATTTGAACAAAAAGATATTTTCGTAAAAATATTTCACATGAATAAAACATTCCATTATTTAGAAAAAATTGATATAATTATTTATTATGTCAATAATCAAATCACTAAATTTTAAAGGTAAATGGAGGAGTTATCAGCAGAGAATACTTGATAACCTCAATTCCTATCTTAATGACAAAAAACTCAACATCGTAGCTGCCCCTGGAGCAGGTAAAACCACTCTCGGTATAGAAGTTATCCGCCGTTTTGGTAACAATGCGCTAATTCTTTCCCCTACTATCCCTATAAAAAACCAGTGGAAAACCAGAATTGTTGAAGATTTTCTTAAAGATAAAGATTTAGAAAACC